>QWCY01002141.1_pt1 | contig 37990 bp, 33 predicted proteins | sample 1972631 | NCBI WGS metagenome assembly QWCY01 (sample SAMN09866696, study PRJNA288562) | Human gut metagenome isolate pre1_stool, whole genome shotgun sequencing... | isolation source: gut | host: Homo sapiens | place: USA: California
GATCCCGGTCATCAACGGCATGAGCGACTACAACCACCCCACGCAGGAGATCGGCGACCTGTGCACCATCAAGGAGAACCTGCCCGAGGGCAAGCGGCTGGAGGACTGCAAGGTCGTCTTTGTCGGCGACGGCACGCAGGTGTGCGCGTCCCTCGGCTTCATCACCACGAAGCTTGGCATGCACTTCGTGCACTACGGTCCGGAGGGGCATCAGCTGGGCGCCGACCACAAACGCATCCTCGAGGCCAACTGCAAGCTTTCCGGCGGCACCTGGGCCGTCACGGACGAGCGCGACGCCGTGCGCGGCGCGGACTTCATCTATACCGACGTCTGGTACGGCCTGTATGAAAACGAGATGCCGAAGGAAGAGCGTGTGCGCGTCTTTGCGGACTATCAGGTCAACCGCGAGCTCATGCAGCTCGGCGCGCTCGGCTGCAAGTTCCTGCACTGCCTGCCCGCCACGCGCGGTGAGGACGTGACCGACGAGGTCGCCGACTCCGCCGCCTCCCTCTGCTGGGAGCAGGCCGGCAACCGCCTGACGGCCATGCGCGGACTGCTGGTGTATTTCACGCGCTGCCGCCGCGTCCCCTCGGAGCTGGAGCTCGCCGCGGCGCAGGAGGAGCTCGACACCTTCCTCGACGCGCGGCTCGGCGGCTGCTGACCGGCTGCCAAAGGAGCAGACACCATGGAAGAACGAAAAAAATTCCGCCTTGCGGACGTCGTCCTCTCGGTCATCTGCGTTGTGTTCGTGGCGGAGGCGGCGGCGCCCGTCGCCTCCATCGGCAACAGCCAGTATTTCTGGTGGGTGTTCATGATGATCGCCTTCCTGCTGCCGTACGGCATGATCTCGTCCGAGCTCGGCACGACGTACACCGGCGACGGCGGGCTCTATGACTGGATCAACAAGGCGTTCCCGCGCTCGAAGTGGGGTGCGCGCGCCTCGTGGTACTACTGGATCAACTTCCCGCTGTGGATGGCCTCGCTCGCCGTCGTGTGCCCGGAGCTGCTGAGCGTGCTCACGGGACTGAGCTTCGGCTGGCTTGCAAAGCTGCTCATCGAGCTGGCCTTCATCTGGATCGTCACGTGGATCGCGTTTTACCCCGTATGCGACAGCATCCTCATCCTCAACATCAGCGCCGCCATCAAAATGATCCTCGCGCTGACGGTCGGCGTGCTCGGTATCGTCTACGTCGTGAAAAACGGCTTTGTCAACGACATGGCCTTCCGCACGTTCCTGCCGGGGTTTGACCTGCACAGTCTGTCGTATATCTCGGTCATCATCTTCAACTTCCTTGGCTTCGAGGTCGTGTGCACGTATGCCGACAACATGCGCGACCCCAAGCGCCAGATCCCGCAGGCCATCGTCACCGGCGGCATCGTCATCGCGCTCATCTACCTGTTTTCGGCCTTCGGCATCGGCGCCGCCATCCCCACGCACGAGATCAGCGAGGACTCGGGCCTCATCGACGCCGTTTCGCTCATGACCGGTCGCACGAGCGGCCTGTTCGTCGGCGCGGTGGCGCTGCTGTTTCTCATTACCCTGTTCGGCAACATGATCTCGTGGTCCATGGGCGTGAACTCCACGGCCGCCTACGCCGCCGAAAACGGCGACATGCCCGCGATTTTTGCCCGCCGCTGGGCGAAAAACGACATGCCCATCGGCTCCGCGCTCACGAGCGGCATCGTGGCGAGCGTCGTGTGCATCCTCGGCATCATCATTGAACTGCTCTCGCCGGACTCGTCCCTGTTCTGGAGCTTTTTCGCGCTCAACCTCGTCATGCTCCTGCTGAGCTATGCGCCCGTGTTCCCGGCGTTTTTGCGTCTGCGGGAGATCGACCCCGATTCCGAGCGGCCGTTTCGCGTGCCGGGCGGGCGCGGGATGCTGCGCGTGCTGGCCTATGTGCCCATGGCGCTCATCCTCATCTCGATCTTCTTCACGGCGGTGCCGCTGTCATTCGACAGCGAGACGCTCTCCAGCTATTTGCCGATCACGATCGGGTCGATCCTCAGCATCGTCATCGGCGAAATTCTCATCGCGGCGCGTGCGCGCCGCCAATCCTAGGAGGAACCATTATGGCAAAACGAATCACCGGCTCCACGCCAAAGCTCGACGGCTACCGGATGCCTGCGGAGTTTGAGCCGCAGGCCGGCGTCTGGATGCTCTGGCCGGAGCGCAACGACAACTGGCGCGACGGCGCCAAGCCCGCGCAGAAGGCCTTTCTGGACGTGGCGACGGCCATTTTGCAGTTTGAACCCGTGACGGTCTGCGTCTCCCCGGCGCAGTACCAGAACGCGCGCGAGCGCCTGCCGCGCGAAGTGCGCGTCGTCGAAATGGCGAGCAACGACGCCTGGATCCGCGACTGCGGGCCGACGTTCCTTGTCAATGACAACGGCGGCGTGCGCGCCGTGGACTGGACGTTCAACGCCTGGGGCGGGCTGGTCGACGGGCTCTATTTCCCGTGGGATCTCGACGATCAGGTCGCGCAGAAGGTCTGCGAGATCGAGCGCGTCGATTCCTACCGCACCGAGGGCTTCGTGCTTGAGGGCGGCTCCATCCACGTCGACGGCGAGGGCACCGTGCTTACGACCGAGATGTGCCTGCTGTCCGAGGGGCGCAACCCCGACATGGACCGCGGTGCCATCGAGCGCATGCTCTGCGACTATCTCGGCTGTGAGAAGGTCCTCTGGCTGCGCGACGGCATCGACCCCGAGGAGACCAACGGCCACATCGACGACGTGGCCTGTTTCATCCGCCCGGGCGAGGTCGCCTGCATCTGGACGGACGACCCGCAAAACCCGTTTTATCAGCCGGCGCGCGACGCGTACGACATGCTCTCGCAGGCGACTGACGCCAAGGGCCGTAAGCTGAAGGTGCACAAGCTCTGCCTGACGCAGCAGCCCTGCCTGCTGCAGGGCGCGGCGACGATCGACGCGGTGGAGGGCACCATCCCGCGCGAGGACGGTGAGGTCGCCATCGCGTCGTATATGAACTTCCTCATCGTCAACGGCGGCGTTATCCTGCCGCAGTACGGCGACGCGAACGACGCGCTCGCCGTGCAGCAGGTGCAGGCCATGTTCCCCGAGCGCCGCGTGGTTGGCGTGCAGACGCGCGAGGTCGCGTTCGGCGGCGGGAACATCCACTGCATCACGCAGCAGCAGCCCGCGCCGCAGCGCAGGTGACGCCATGGCCAGAATCGTCATTGCCCTCGGCGGCAACGCGCTTGGCAGCACGCCGGCGGAGCAGCGCGACCGCGTGGCCGCCGCGTGCCCGGCGCTCGTCGGGCTGATCCATCAGGGCCACGAGATCATCATCAGCCACGGCAACGGCCCGCAGGTCGGCATGATCCAGGCGGCGTTCGACACCGCCGCGAAAACGAACCCCAAGGTCGCGCCCATGCCGCTGCCGGAGTGCACGGCCATGAGTCAGGGCTATATCGGCTACCACCTCCAGCAGGGCATGCGCCGCACGCTGCGCGCGAGCGGCATGCCCTGGCAGGTGGCGACGGTCGTCACGCAGGTCGTCGTCGATCCGGACGACCCCGCGTTCGACGAGCCGACGAAGCCCATCGGCGCATTTTACGACGAGGCCGCCGCGCAGCAGATGATGCGCGACGATCCGTCCCTGCGCATGAAGGAGGATTCGGGCCGCGGCTGGCGGCGCGTCGTCGCCTCGCCGAAGCCGGTGGACATCGCCGAGCGGCGCTCGATCCTGAACCTGCTCGACAGCGAGTATATCGTCATTGCCTGCGGTGGCGGCGGTGTGCCCGTCGTGCGCGACGCGCACGGGGATTACTACGGCGTGGACGCCGTTATTGACAAGGACTTTGCCTCCGCGTGCCTGGCCGAGGCCGTCGGCGCGGACTATCTGTTTATCCTCACGGCGGTCGACCACGTCTGTCTGAACTTCGGCACGCCGGAGCAGCGGGAGCTCGACGAGCTGCACGTGGACGAGGCGGAGACCTACCTGCGCGCCGGGCAGTTCGGCGCCGGCTCCATGCAGCCGAAGGTGGCCGCGGCTGTGCAGTTCGTGCGCAGCGGCTGGCGGCGGCGCGCCGTCATCGCCTCGCTCGAGCAGGCCCCGGCCGCCATGCGCGGCGAGAGCGGCACGCGCATCGTTCCGTAAAAAGCGAAGCAACAGAAAACCGGCCCCTCCCGTTGCGGGAAGGGCCGGTTTTTCTCAGCCGGGCAGCTCCAGAATCGCCATCTCGATAAAGGCGCTCGTGAGCTTTTGCACCATCCGATCCTCCGTCTCCGTCTTGCCGTGCTCGACCCAGACGGTCAGCACGCCGATCATGGACGAGGTGATGATGGCGACGAAATAGTCAAACTGCGCGGGGTCGTCCGCCATCGGCTGCAGCGCCTCGATCAGGCCGGAACTGCGGCGCAGACTGTCGAACAAAATGTCCGTCCGGTGAATCTCCACGAGCGCCTCCAGCACCGCGCTGTTGCGAAACCAGTATTGAAACACCGCCTTGGCCAGACTGCCGCGCTGCTCGGGTGGCAGGGCGTTGTACTCAGTGAACACGGCCTGAAATCCGCGGTCGCACAGCAGCGCCAGCACGTCCTCAAGGCAGTCGAAGTTGCGGTAAAACGTTGAGCGGCTCACCGTCGAGGCGTGCTGTACGTCCGTGATTGTGATGCGCGTGAACGGTTTTTCCCGCATGCAGGCCAAAAGGCCCGTGCAAATGAGCTCCGTGGACGCCTGCGCGCGCTTGTCGTTCTTGATGTGGTACATTTTGGCCTCCAGCGTTCTATATTTTACGGTACTATTGTATCACAAGAAGGCTTGATGTACAATTGGGACAATCAAAATTTAAGGGAGTGTTTCACATGAGCGAAAATGTGATCTTCTGCTACTCTGGCACCGGCAACTGTCTCGACATGGCGAAAACCATCGCCCGGGAGCTGGGCGACACGGACATCATCCTCATGCGCAGGGAGCCCGCGGTCACGGACGTGCGCGATGCCAAGCGCGTCGGCTTCGTCTTCCCGTGCTACGGCGGCGGTCTGCCAGGCGGCGTGGAGGAGTCGCTGCGCAAGATCCGGGTCGGCCTCACGGCTTATACGTTCGGCGTCTGCCAGTATGCGGGCTATATGGGCTCCGGCCTGCACAAGCTCAACAGCATCATCCCCCTGCGCTACTGGACGGCCGTGTCGCACCAGTGCACGTGCATCTGGCTGCTGCCGCACAGCGTGATGCTGCCGCCGGTGACGCCCGCCATGGCGCAGCGCCGCGCGGACAAAAAAGCAAAACAGATCGCGCAGGACGTCCTCGCCCGGGCGGTCTCGCCCAAGGCCCCGCCGAAAAAGCCGCTCAACCAGCTTGAGAGCAGCGTCTGGCCGAAGATCGTGGCCGGCAAGGCGCAGAAGTTCACCGTCAGCGATGCGTGCGTTGGCTGCGGCCAGTGCGCCGCGCTCTGCCCGCGCGGCAACATCCGCATCGAGGGCGGCCGCGCCGTCATCGGCGGCGACTGCATCCAGTGCCTGAGCTGCCTGCAGTACTGCCCGCGGCAGGCAATCTCGATCGGCAGGATCACCGACCGCCGCGAGCATTATCACAACCCCAACGTGACTGCCGCGGAGCTGACCGAGCCGGTCATCCACATCGACTGAGCGATTTTTCTCTCTACATAGCAGCCCGCCCGCCGGAGTTCCGGCGGGCGGGCTTTCCGCTTGAGCGAAGGCTCAGACATGCACGATGTAGTTTTCCTTGCGCGGGGCAGCCTCCGGCGCAGGGCCGGCGGCGTAGCCGAGCGCGACCGCGCCGACGCCGCGCAGCGTCTCCGGCAGGCCCCAGTCGCGCAGCAGCGCCTTGCCGTCCGGGCTGTCAAAGATCTCGCGCTCACGGTTGACCCACACGGTGCCGAGGCCCTCGGCGTGCGCGGCCAGCATGAGGTTTTCGAGCACGCAGCTGCCGTCGGCCAGATAATTTGCGCTCTCACCGTCGCCGAGCACGACCACGATCACCGGCGCGCCGTAGTAGGGGTCGACGTCCTTGCCGATCACGGCGGCGTTGAGCTTCGTGAGCCGGTCGCGGTAAGCCTGCGTCTCCACGGCGACGATCGTCGCCGACTGCTTGCCCATGGCGGACGGGGCGTAGGTGCCGGCCTCGAGCACGCGCGCGAGCACGTCCGCGGGCACGGCGTCCGGCTTGTAGGCGCGGATGCTCCGCCGGGTCTTTATCAGTGTCAGAAAATCGTTTGCCATACGCTGGCCTCCGTTCGAAAATTGTTACAAACAGTATACCATATCCGGCGGCGATGTGCTATAATATTCAATTAATTTCTATCCGTCGTTACGCGCGAAAGGAGTTTCCCCAACCATGCAGAAGATCGCAGCTTTCATCGTCAAAAAACGCAGGCTGTTGCTTGTTGTCATGCTGGCTCTGGCGGTGGTCTGTGCGGCGCTGATGCCCTTCGTCGGCATCAACACCGACATGACCAAGTACCTGCCGGACAGCTCGCAGATGAAGATCGGCATGGACCGCATGAACGAGGCCTTCCCCAACGTGACGGAGACGTACACCATCCGCGTTATGTTCCGCGGACTGGACACGCGCGACAAGCTTGCCATCCGCGAGCAGCTGGCGGAGATCCCGAACGTGGACAGCGTGGCCTACGAGCCGGACAGCGACGACTATAACCGCGGCGACGCCACGCTCTACAAGCTCACCACGCAGTACGACTACAAGTCCGACGAGGAGGCGCAGATCGAGCATGACGTGGCCGACCGCTTCGCCGACTACGACGTGGCCGTGCGCAGCGACGACACTTCGACGCCGGACATCCCGCCGATCGTGTTCATCCTCTCGATCGTGCTTGTGACGACGATCCTGCTCATCGCCTGCCCGTCGTACTTCGAGCCGGTGCTGTTTCTCATCACGATCGGCATCGCCGTGCTCATCAACCAGGGCACGAATATTTTCCTCGGCGAGACGTCGGACGTCACGGCGAGCATCTCGGCTATTTTGCAGCTCGCGCTCTCGATGGACTATTCCATCATCCTCATGAACCGCTACCGGCAGGAGCTGCAGGCCGACCCCGACCGCGAGGCCGCCATGACGCGCGCGCTCGCGGCGGCGTTCGGCTCGATCACCGGCAGCTCGGTCACGACGATCGTGGGCCTGCTGATGCTGGTGTTCATGCGCTTCAAGATCGGCATGGATCTCGGCATCGTGCTGGCCAAGGGCGTGCTGTGCAGCCTGCTGTGCGTGTTCACGGTGCTGCCCGGCCTGATTTTGTGGGCGGATAAGCTCATCCGCAGGACGACGAAAAAGCCGCGCGCGCCCAAGCGCGAGCGCCGGAGCGTGCTCGCGGCGCTCGGCCGCTTCAGCTACCGGTGTCGCGGCGTGGTCGCGGCGGCGTTCGTGCTGCTGTTCGCGGGCACGTACGTCCTGCAGCTGTCGACCCAGATCGCCTACACGCTCACGGATACCGACCCGGTCGCGGAGGTGTTCCCGCCGGATAACCCCATCGTCGTGCTGTACAACAACGCCGACGAGGACGCCGTGGCCGCGCTGGCGGACCGGCTCGAGGCCGACCCGAACGTCAAGAGCGCCATGTCCTACTCCACCACGCTCGGCAGGCAGTACACCGCCGCGCAGATGGCCGATATCGTCGGCGCGCTCGACGCCAGCATCCCGGTCAGCGCTGATATGCTGGGCATGATCTATTATGATGTCTACAGCGGTGGCCGCGCCGTGACTATCCCGGCCGGGCAGTTTCTGCGCTTTGTCACGCAGCACGTGGCAAACAACGCCGCCTTCGCGCCGTATCTCGATGCGGGCATGACGGCGAACCTCCAGACGCTGCAGAAATTCACCGACCCCGCCGCGCTCACGCAGCAGCGGACGGCGGAGTCACTGGCGGACTTTCTCGGCATGGACGCAGCGGATGCCAGGCAGCTGCTGCTCTATTACTACACGCAGCACGGCGACGCGAGCACCGGCGGCATGACGCTGCCCGTTTTCACGGACTTCCTCGTCAACGAAGTGCTCACCGACCCCACCATGGCGGACATGGTCGATGCCTCGGCGCGCGAGCAGGCGGCCATGCTGCAGACGTTCACGGACGTGAGCGCCATGACCACGCCGCGCGGCTGCAGCGAGATCGCGCAGATGCTCGGCATGGACGAGGACACCGTCCGGCTGCTGTTCGTGGCGTATCACACGATCAATGCCGACCTGCTCACGGGCGGCTGGGAGCTGTCGATGCAGGAGCTGGCCAACTTCCTTGCCGACCACAGCGACCTGCTCGATGCTGCGCAGGCACAGCAGATCACGACGCTCAGCCGGATCATCAACGGCTCGGTCAACGGCACGAGCTACGCGGCGCCGGAGCTTGCTGCGCTCCTCGGCATGGACGCCGGGCAGATACGCCAGCTCTACCTGCTCTACACCAGCCGTCACGGCGACACGAGCGGCTGGACGCTCTCGGTGCAGCAGTTCGTGGACTTCCTGTGCCAGGAGGTGCTGCCGGACGCGCGCTTTGCTTCTCAGCTCAGCGGTGTGGACACCAGCCAGCTCCAGTCGGCGCGCACGGTCATCGACGCGGTCGCCTCCGGCCGGAGCTATACGGCCGCGGAGCTGGCAAACCTGTTTCAGGGCCTGTCCAGCCAGATGAACCGCGGCACGATGGAGCTGCTATTCCTCTACTATGCCAGCGTGTACAGCAGCGACGATGCGTGGACCATGTCCATGCAGGAGCTGTTTGACTATCTGCAAAACGACCTGCTCACGGACGCGCGCTTCGCTTCCTTCCTGACCGACGACATGCGCGCGCAGATCACCGACGCGCAGACCATGCTCACCGACGCCGTCACGCAGCTGCGCGGCGGCGACTACTCCCGCCTCGTGCTCACGACGACGCTGCCGGGCGAGTCGGACGAGACGAGCGCGTTCATCGCGCAGCTCACGCAGGATCTCGACGCCGCCACGACCGAGGACTACTACCTCATCGGCAACAGCGCCATGGTCTACGAGATGGAAAACAGCTTTGACAGCGAGCTGCTGCTCATCACGCTGCTGACGGCGGCGTCGATCTTCCTCGTCGTCGTGTTCACGTTCCGCTCGCTCGTCATTCCGGCGCTGCTCGTGCTGATCGTGCAGTGCGGCGTGTTCATCACCGTCACGGTCGTCGGCCTGCAGGGGCTGGAGATCTATTACCTCGCGCTGCTGATCGTCGAGTGCATCCTCATGGGCGCGACGATCGACTATGGCATCCTCTACACGAGCTATTACCGCGAGAAGCGCGAGAGCATGTCCGTGCGCGACGCGCTCATCGCCGCCTACCGCGGCAGCATCCATACGGTGCTGACGTCCGGCTCGATCATGGTGCTCGTCACGGCGGTCGTCGGAAAATTCTTCGGCAACCCGACCATCGAGCAGATCTGCCGCACGATCTCCATCGGCGCGTTCTCGGCCATCCTCCTCATCCTGCTGTTCCTGCCCGGCATGCTCGCCCTGTTTGACCGCTGGGTGCTGCCGCGCGACCTGCGCCGCCGGCTGTATCCGCCGAAGGCCCCCAAAGCGCCAAAACCGCCGAAACCGCCCAAAGCGGCGCGGGCGCCCTGGCCGTAAACAAAACGACAGAAAAGCAGCGGAATGCAAACGCATTCCGCTGCTTTTTTCTTGTGCGGGTCAGCCCCAGTTGCTGGCCCAGTTGTCGCCCCAGTCGTCGGCGGGGTCGTAATAGGGCATCTCCCACCCGGCGGCATAGACATTGCCCGCGCCGTCGTAGGCGAGGCCGTCGGCCGCGACGGCGTACGTATCCGGCAGGAAGAAGATGTTCTCCCCGTCGTAATAGCGCAGGTGACCGTCGGACGCGTAAAACTCTGCGTTGTCGAGATCGGCGTAGCGGTCCGCGTCGCCGTCGCGGTAGAACACACCCTCATACGTGCCGTCCGGCGCGTTCGTGTCGCTGGTCTCGAAAAACAGCGTGAAGCTGTTGCCGTCGGGGCTCACGGCGAAGTAGCCGCGGCCGTTGAGGAAGAGGTACACGCCCAGCCCGTCGCCGCCGTCGCGGATCGTGCCGCCGGTCATGCCGTCGGGCGAGTAGGCCAGATATTCCATGCGGCCGGTGTCGATGACAAGCGTCTCGCCCAGCGCGTCCTGCCAGACGCCGTCGAGCGTGCTCAGCTCGGGCGCGTACACGTCGCTTTCGCCGGGGCCGAAGTGCGCGCCGTCAAGCCCCGCGCGGTCGGACGTGCCGTTCTGCCGCAGGACGAAGCCGTCGCCGTCGGCCTCAAAGTCGTAGTAAAACCCGTCGTATTCGATCACGGGCCGGTCGTCCACGACCTCGAACGGGCCAAAGCCCACCCGGCCGTACCACGTCCGGTAGTCGTAGGTGCTCGTGTCGGGGTCGATGACGAGCTGGTTGCCGTCGTCGTCCACCCAGCCGCCGGTCAGCTCCTCCACGGTCATGGGGGTGAAGTCGGCCAGGCCGGTGTCGTCGTCATCGTCGTCCGTGCCGCCGCAGGCGGCCAGACTCAGCGCCAGCAGCAGGATCAGCAGCAGCGCCGTGAGCTTTTTGAGATATGTTTTCATGCCGTCCTCCTGATCCCGTCAGCCGATGCGGAAAAACAGGCAGTTGTGCGCATCGACCGTGGCGCAGTTGAGAATGTCCGCCTCGGGGCAGATGCTGTCGAGCTGGTCGCGCTTGGCCGTGTCGCGGTAGTTGTCGGGCTGCGGCTCGGCGGCAAAGACCAGACCGTCATATCCCTCGGGCAGGTAGACGACGTAGCTCTTGGTGAGTACGTTGCTCCAGTCGCCGGTCTTTTCCCAGCTCGTGGAGTAGAAAAACTCGATCTCGTAGGTCTCGCCGTTCCACGTGACGGTGTGGATGTAGTGGTTGTCTCCGCGCTCGGTGTTGTTGTAGGCGCTCGATGCCGTGAGCCACATGCCGGTGTAGTAGTCGTACAGCTCACTGTTGGTCACAGAGATGAATTTGGTCGTGAACGTCGGCACGGATTCGGCCGGAATGTAGCAGTAGGCGTCAAACTCGATCTCGCGCAGGCCGTCGTGCGGTAAACATCGCCCACGGCGTAGCCGTCGCCGGTGCCGTGATAGCTGCACACGCCGTCGGTCAGCACGTAGGTACCGCCGTCCACGCGCGCGTTCATGTCCAGATTGTTTGCCTCAAAATACGGCGTGCCGCTCGTGACGCTTGACAGGCCGGGCTCGAATACGAAGCCCGTGTCGTCGTACCAGAGCCAGACCAGCTCCGTCGTGCTGCCGTCGCCGTGGTCGAAGATCATGGTCACGTCGCTCTGGCCATCGCCGTCCAGATCGTCGAACGACGTGCTGCGGTAGGCGGTCAGCGCGTCGGCGAGCGCCATGGGAAACTCTACGCCGTCAAACCAGACCTGCTCGTCCTTGTCGTAGTAGAAGCCGGCGTTTTCCGTGCTCAGGCAGATGCACACGGGCACGCGCTCGCCGTCGCGGGCGATCGTGCCGTAGTCGGTCACGACGCCGGAGGCGCGCCAGTCGTCGCCGGTCGTGTCCTTGCCGCAGGCGGCCAGGCCCAGCACCAGCGCGGCGGCCAGCACCAGCGCCAGACATTTGCTCAGATGTTTCATGCTTTTCCTCTCTTTCTCGCGGGCGGTCGCCCGGGTGTGATCTCGCCTCAGCCGTGTTCGGCCATGGCCAGAAGCTCGTCATGGCTCAGCTCCACGTTGCCGAAGCGGACGAAAATGCCGTTGGTCACGGCGCTGCGCCAGGTCTCCGGATCGGAAAGCGGCTGAAACCGGAGCTTGTCCAGATAGGGCTTCATGTCCAGAAGCAGACGGCTGCCGGACACGAAATCCACCTGCAGGACGTGGTCGCTCAGCGGTTGGACGGCCGCAATGTATTTCCGGTACATGTGCGCTTCCCCCTTTCCCGGAATAAAAAGATCCACTGTACAAGACCATTGTACAGTGGATCCAAGAGAAAACCATTCACCGGCGGTTAGGGTTTTGCGTGCCATTGGTCGATCAGCTGCTGCCGCTTCGACTTCGCGTCGCCCGTGAGGCCAAGCTTGGCATAGATCTGGTGGACGTACTGCTTCACGCTGCCGTCCGAGAGGAAGAGCCTGCGCGCGATCTCGCCGTTGGTCAGGCGCGCGGCGATGAGCGCCGCGATCTCCCGCTCGCGCCCGGTCAGCCCGGCGAGCGCCGCAGGGCCGCCGCCGGGCGCGCACAGCGCGGCGCAGCGCGCCTCGTAGTCTGCGATGCAGCGCGCTGCCCGCTGCGGGAAATCGCCCAGGTCCGCCTCCCACGCGCCGCCGGCCAGCAGGGGGCGCAGGCCGCGGCCGTTTTCCGCGAACGGCAGCAGCAGGCCGTCGGGCTCTGCGGCGCGCAGCGCCTGGCCGAGGAGGCTGCGCGCCTCCGGCCGCTTGCCGAGCGCGGCGTAGGCAGCGGCCGTCTGGATGCGCACGTGCAGCGCGACGAGCGCATAGTGCTGCTGCGCGCACTGCGCCAGCAGCCCCTCGCTGCGCCCGATCACCCGGGCGTAGGCACCCTCGGCGAGATAGACCTGATTTTCGATCATCTCCATCATGGGGCGGCACGGCGCGAGAAAGTGCACCGTGTGCAGTGCATGCTCCCGGAACAGCGCGGGGACCTGTCCGACCTGCCCCGTCAGCGCGGCGCAGTAGGCGCAGGCGCTGTCGAAGATGCGCAGCCACATCGTGTCGTGCTGCGCGAGCAGGGCGGCGCGTTTCTGCGCCGGGGGTTCGGGCGAGGCGGTGCCTGCGCACAGCGCGAGCCGCCGTTCGAGAAAATCGCAGCAGAGCGCCATGTTCTCCTGCCCGTTTCCGGCGATGGCGGCGCGGGCGCGCTCGAGGAAGATGGCAGCGTCGGCAAAGCGGCCGCGCAGCAGGGCGGCTTCGGCGTCCATGATCCGCTCCGCGCCCTGCCCGTGCCCGTTCGTGAGCCGGTAGTAGTGCGGCATGCAGGCGTTCATGGCGTCCAGCTCCGCGACCAGCTGCCCCGGCGCGCGGTGAAACATCATCAGCACCGACGGCGAGCCGAACGTCCAGCTCCCCTCGTTGCGGATGCTGATGGCAGGGCGGGTCATGCGTGCGGCCGCGCTGCGGTGCAGGCGGCTCATGGCCGCGATGTCGTTATACTGCAGAAAGCTCATGATGAGGTCGCACTCGCCGAGCAGATTGTCCCGCTCGGCGTCCGGCAGCTCGGGGTGCGCCTCGATTCCGTCGAGCAGCAGCGCGCGCAGCTCCAGCATTTTCGGGATCTGCTGCCACGTGAACATCCGCCGCATCAGCACGAGCAGCGTCAGCGGGTGTGCCTGGAGCGTGCTGCGCGGGCACGCGTCCAGAAACGCCAACACCTCCTCGGGGCTGAGCGCCGCGAGCAGGATGCCCGCATCGTCCTGGATCACCTGCAGCACCGCGTCATAGTCCTCGCCCTTCCGGTAGGCGGCCAGCGCGTGCAGATACTGCCCGTGCGCTGCGTACCACGCGCCGTAGCGGCCGTGATACGTGCGGCGCGTCTGCTCCGGCAGCGCGGCGAACGCCTGTTCGGCGCAGGTTTTCATCATGTGGTGGAAGCGGTAGCTCACGCCGTCCGGCAGGCGGGTGACGAAGGCGTTCTGCTCCGTGAGCATGGTCAGGAGGCGGTCGGTGTCCGGGTCGCCGGTGACAAAGCGCGCCATCGGCGCGGTGAACTCATCCGCCAGCCCCATGACGGCCAGAAACTCCTGCTGCCGGGGTGAGAGCGGCTCGATCATGGCGGCGGAAAACATGGTGTAAATGTCCGAGTGCCGGTCCGGCAGCGCGCCGTGCTCGGAGAGCGTGCGCAGGTTCAGGTACACGGCCGAAAACCACCCCTCGCTCGCATGCAGCAGCGTTTCGACCTGCGCGTCGGTCAGGTCCGTGCCGCAGCGGTGCGCATAGATGGACAGCTCCGTGTGGTTGAGCCGCAGATGCTCGGCCCCGATCGGGTAGACCCGGCTGCCCAGCCGCATGACGGCGTCGCCGGGGAGGAAGCGGTCGCGGCTCGCCACGATCAGGTGTACGTTCTCCGGCAGGCGGTTGACGAGCGCACATAAAAACTCCGTGATGCGCCCGTCGGTCAGGAGGTGAAAATCGTCGATGAAGATGTACACGCTCCCGCGCCCGGCCAGCCCGTGGCAGAGGTCGTCCGCCAGCAGGCTCGCGCCGGCGGCGTCGTCCGGGCAGGCGTAGCCGCACAGCAGCGGGATCCCCGCGTGTTCAAACGCGTCCTGCACGCTCTTCCAGAAGATGGCCAGATGGTCGGAATAGACGCTGATGCGCACGACAGCCGCGTCTTCGGCCTTCGCCCGCTCGGCGAGATACCAGTTCACGGCCGTCGTCTTGCCGTAGCCCATGGGGGCGACCACGGTCGTCAGCGCGCAGCGGGAGATGGGGCGCAGCCGCTCCTGCAGGCGCTCGGAGATATAGATCGTGTTCAGGGTCCACTTCGGCCTTGGCATAGCAGAACCCTCCCTTCCGGGGTGATAGATGGTTTCATTGTACCATGCCCGGCGCGCACATGACAAGCGCGGCAGCCCATTCGGACTGCCGCGCTCAGCTTGTCCCCAAAGCCCGTCTCGGGCTTCGGGGACAATGAGCGCAAGATCTCATTCGAGGCGGGCCTTGCCCCCTCGAGCTCCCCTACTGCTCTGTTCTTTTTGCACTTGCGCATAGGTTTTTTTGACAGACACAAGCGCGCGTTTTGGGTCAAGAGTGGTGGAAGATAGAAAGCTCAGGTTGCGGCAGCGATCTCCGCCGGCTCCGCGTGCGCCGCTGCAGCGCCGTGATGCGCAGCAGTAGCTCGTTGTCATCGACCGGCTTGATGAGACAGTCGTGCGCGCCCGACAGAAAGGCCTGGTGCATGGCCTCACCGTGCGCGCGCTCCGTGAGCAGCAGCACGGGCGGCGGGCTGCCGGCCGCGCGCAGCGAGCGCACGAGCGCGCAGCCGTCCACGGCGGGGGTGGAGGCCTCGGCGATGACCATGTCCAGCGCGCTCTTCGGGTGCATGCGGAACACTTCCTTCATCCCGAACACGTCCTCATAGAACTTCACACTGCGGTCCAGATCCAGTACATTGATCCCGCTGTGTGCGATCGCGCAGCTCATGGCCATTGCCAAGATCCCCACGGTGCGCGAGCTCGGCCACACGCCGGACGAGATTCCCGCGCTGGTCGAAGCCGGCATGAAAGACCCGCTCAACTTCGTGAGCGTCACGCCCGAGGAGCTGCGCGGCCACCTCGAGTATCTCTTCAGCAAGTAAATCTCTCGCTACACCTCCTTCCTTACCCCCAGCCGGCCAACGGTTTCAAACCGTTGGCCGGTGTTTTTTGCGCCGCGCTGTGTTATAATGGGCCATCCCGGTCGAAAGGAATTGTGATCTCAATGGTCAAAGTGCTCTTTATCTGCCACGGCAACATCTGCCGTAGCCCGATGGCGGAGTATCTGCTCAAGGAAATGGTGCGCCGGCAGGGGCTCGCGGCGCAGTTTCAGATCGCCTCGGCGGCGACGAGCCGCGAGGAGATCGGCAATGACGTTTACCCGCCCGCGCGCGCCGAGTTGCGCGCCCACGGCATCCCGGTCGGCCATCGCGCCGCCGTGCAGGTCACGCCGCGCGACTACGACGCCTACGACTGGCTGCTGACGATGGACGAGAACAACGCGCGCAACCTCCGCCGCATCCTCCCGCACGACCCGGATGGGAAGATCCGCCCGCTGCTGTCGTTCGCGGGCTTGCAGCGCGGCATTGCCGACCCGTGGTATACGGACGATTTCGGCACGACGTATGACGACCTCGTGCTCGGCTGCACGGCATTTCTGGACGCGCTGCGCCGCCGCGGCGATATTTAATAAAGAATGACCGCCCCGGACGGGGCGGTCATTCTTTAGCATGAGATGCCTTCACACCGACCAGCGTCGGCGGTCAAACAGCGCGATCGTCACGGCGACGGCGGCGGCGAAAAACACCAGCGCCGGCCACGGCAGCCCCAGCACCCGCGGCAGCGGGGCGAGACACGTGATGGCTGCGCAGAACAGCAGCGAGCAGTCCAGCAACGCAAAGATGAGCCGGTTCAGCAGCTTCGACTGCGCGGCGCGCGCCGCGTCCGACCACGATTTTTTCACGTTGACGGTCAGTTGCCCGGCGTTGGCCTTGCTCAAAAATGCCGACAGCTGCGTCGGCAGCACCGTGAGCTTTTCGCCCGAGCGGGCGAGCTGCTGTGCGAGCGTTTTGACCTTCTTTTCAATGTGCTCGCGGCTCAGGGCGGTGTTCTTGACGTACTCCGCCACGATCTCGATGACGTTCGCGTCCGGTGACACGCTCGTGAGCATGCCCTGAATGACGAGCAGGCTGCGCCCAAGCATCGTCAGCGAGGCGGGCACGGACACGCCGTATTCGTTCAGGATCTGCACGAACTCGTCCACGAGCACGCCCATGTCCATATCGGCCATCGGCATGGACTCGTACTTATGCAGGAAGATGCCGATGCGCTCCGTGAGCGCCTGCTGGTCGGGCGCGCGGTCGTACTGGCCGAGCGCAAGCAGTGTCTGCGTCAGGGCGGGTACGTCCTGGTCATAGATCGTGCGGATGATGCCCATGTACAGCTCCGCCTCGCGCGGGCTGATGCGGCCCATCATGCCAAGGTCGAGCCAGATGATCTTCCCGCCCTGCACGCGGATGTTGCCGGGGTGGGGGTCGGCGTGGAAAAAGCGGTAGACCGTGATCTGGCGGATATAGTTGTGCACGAGCTTGACGGCGATCTCGTTGAGATCATAGCCGTCGGCGCGCAGACCGTCGGCATCGTCGATCTGGTGGCCGGCGATGTACTCCATGACGAGCACGTTTTTCGTGCACCACTTCGGGAACGTGGCCGGGCAGTCGGCGTAGGCCACGCCGTCATTGAGGCGCTTGAACTCGGCGATGTTGTCCGCCTCGATCGTGAAGTCGAGCTCCTCCTGCACGGTGTGCCAGATCTCGTCGAGCACGGCGTGAAAATCCAGTGCGCTCGCGAGCGGCGTGTATTTGAGCAGCGCGGCGGCGCGCTTGAGCAGGCGCACGTCGCGGCTCATGATGTCGTACAGGTCCGGGCGCTGCACCTTCACGACCACGCGCTGGCCGTCCGTGAGCGTCGCGGCGTGCACCTGCGCGATGGAGGCCGAGCCGAGCGGCCGGATGCCGATGTCCGAAAAGACCTCCTGCCACGGGCGGGCATAGGCCTGCGTGAGAATGTTCTCCACCTCGGTCAGCGGCATGGGCGTCACGTCCGTGCGCAGCGTCTCGAGCGCGGCACAGTATTCTTTGGGCAGAATGTCCGAACGCATGGACAAAATTTGTCCGAATTTTACAAACGTCGGTCCGAGGTCCACGAAAATATCGCGCACCTTCTCCGGCGTCAGCCCCTGGACGAGGTGGTGCTTTTGCAGAATGGCGACGATCTCGGCAAACCGCTTCGCCTCGTCGATCTGCGCGGCGGGGCCGGCCATCAGCCCTCTTCCTTCAGGGCCAGCAGCTTCTGCAGCAGCGCCTCACGCTCATCGGCGCTCATGGCCTCGACGTCCACGGCGGGTTTTTCGGCCGCGTCCTTGGCGGCGGCCTGCTTGCAGGTGCGCTTGAGCTCCTCGTTGAGCACGCGGCCCTTCTCCACGGTCACTTCGCCGCGGGCGACGCACTCGTCGAGCAGCTTGCCGAGCTTTTCGCAGCCGAGGTCGGCCGCGCCCACGGAGGCGACGATCAGCTTGCGCAGATAGCTTTCAATAGAATCCATAATCCATACACTCCTTATCTTATCTTGTGCACTTTGCGGTATCGTATGCCCGGTCACGGGCAGTGCTTGCGGAGGTCAGTCGGCTGCGGCGGCCGCGTCGAGCAGCGCCATGACCCGGCGGAAGAACAGGCGCGTGCGCACGACTCCGTTGTTCATCACGCCGCCGATCGCGGCCAGATGGTCGAGGTTTTCGACCGGCAGCACCTGCCACACGCCGCGCTCCGGCGTCCGGTCCGGGGTGAAGTCCGCGTGCGGCGCGCCATCGGGGTGCCGGGCGGAGATCGTGTTGACCAGTCCGTCGTTCGGCAGCCAGCCGCGCGGCATGCCCGCCCAGTCGCGCCCCATCGCAGTCGAAAACGGCCAGAGCAGCGGCGTCATGGCCGTGTCGGGCTTCTGGTCGTGCGTGAGCAGACGCGGCAGCGTCCGGCAGCAGGGGATGGAGAAATACCATGTGTCCGGCAGCGTCCGGATGCGCGCATTGAGCGCGCGCGCGCCCGCGGGGCGCAGGTCGTCAAAGGCGTTGTCGCTCGCCGGCAGCGGGTTTTGCGCCAGCATGCGCAGGGCCGCCGTCGTGAGCGGCTCGTCCGGGTCGCGCCGGATGCCGAACTGGTCGAGCCGGAAGTCATACACACCCTTGAACGCCGAGATGCCGAGCGCGCGTGCCGCGCCCAGAAACAGCGTCGAGAGCGCATTGGCCGCGTCCGGCTGCACGTCGAGAAACGTGGACCCGTCGTGCGGTGCGGCGATGGCCACCAGCGCGTGCACCCAGCCCGCTTTGCTGCCGGTGAACAGCGGCGAGGGCGTCTCGCCGGCGGCCGCGGCCGCCTGCACTTCCTCCGGGCAGCCGTCTGCCAGCAGCTGTAGGAGCAGCCGCGCCGTCGCGCCGCCGAAGCTGTGGCCCACGAGGTCGATGGGCCTGTCTGCGCCCCAGTCGGGCACGAGCGGGGCCGGATACGCCGTGCCGAAGCGCGCGTGGCCGAAGCGCTGCGCGTGCGCGATGCCGTAGTCGGCGGTGCCGCCGGTGAGCTCGGCGTAGAGCTCGCACGCGCGGTCCCACGCGCTCGAGATGATGCCCACCGAGGCGGCGCGGCAGTCATACCCGCAGGTGTTGAGATAGCCCAGCACGTCGCCCGCCGCGAGCCCCCAGTAGGGCGCGGCGCGGTAGAGCGCGTCGCGCGCGCCCCAGCCCAGCAGACCGTGCACGAACACGGCCGGGTACGGCGTGCGGCCGCCGGATGCTGCGTCCGGCAGCAGGCACGCGCCCACTTCCAGCGTCTGCTGCAGCAGCTGCTGCGGTGTTTTCATGGCGCGCCTCCTCTCACAGCAAATACATTTTTATCAATAATAGCACACCTGCCTGGGAGCGTCAATGCCGCGGCTCGGCGGCGTAAAATGACGGAAATGCACAGGCACGCCCCAAAAGAATTGTGCACAAATGCCAAAAGTAAAAAAATTCTGAAAACGGGGTTGACTTTATCGGCTAAAAGCGCTAAAGTAGGCACATCTTCAGTACAGGAGGCCGCAAACATGCGTCTGGTCCGATTTGCAAGCGCATATTCCTACTATTACTTTAGCGAGAGTAATAGTCGTTTGTGCTGCAAAAATACCAGAACCATCTGAGACTTCCCGATCCGGTTTTGACAAGGCTGCACAGACGACTGTGTGGCTTTTTTCTTTGCCGGGACTACATTTAGGAGGAGAAAACGCATGAACATCAAAAAACTCACTGCTCTGCTCTGCGCCGTGGTCATGGTGCTGTCGCTGGCCGCCTGCGGCGGCAGCGGTGACAAGGCCGAGAATAAGCACTACACCATCGGCATCTGCCAGCTCGTCCAGCATGAGGCACTCGACGCGGCTACCAAGGGCTTCCGCGACGCCATCACCGACGCCCTCGGCACCGAGAACGTCACCTTCGACGAGCAGAACGCCGCCGGTGACAGCGCCACCTGCGCCACCATCTGCAACGGCTTCGTGTCCAGCGGCGTGGACCTGATCCTCGCCAACGCGACCGGCGCCCTGCAGGCTGCGGCTGCCGCCACGAAGGAAATTCCGATCCTCGGCACGGCTGTCACGGAGTACGGCGTTGCGCTCGGCATCGATAACTTCAGCGGCACGGTCGGCGGCAACATCTCCGGCACGTCCGACCTGGCCCCGCTCGATCAGCAGGCGGCTATGATCGCGGAGCTGTTCCCGGATGCCAAGAACGTCGGCATCATCTACTGCTCCGGCGAGCCGAACTCCGTCTACCAGGTCGAGGTCGTCAAGGCCGCGCTTGAGAAGGCCGGCTGCACCGTGAATACATACACCTTCTCTGACACGAACGATGTTGTCTCCGTCACCGGCACGGCGAGCGACGCAAACGACGTGCTCTATATCCCGACCGACAACACCGCCGCCTCCTGCGCCGAGGCCATCAAGAGCGCCGCCAAGAAGCCCATCATCGCCGGCGAGGAGGGCATCTGCAAGGCCTGCGGCGTTGCAACGCTGTCCATCGACTACTACGAGCTCGGCCGCACCACCGGCGAGATGGCCGTGAAGATCCTCAAGGGCGAGGCCGATATCTCCACCATGGCGATCGAGTACTACCCGAACCCGGTCAAGAAGTACAATCCCGAGATGGCTACCGCCTACAACGTCACCATCCCGAGCGACTACGAGGCCATCGGCTGATCATTCGAACAAATTCCCGGCTCCCTGCCGCAGTTTCTGCGGCAGGGATACTCCACACTATGAGGTAATTTTATGAATTCACTGGTTCTTGCGTCCCTGAGCCTGCCGAATCTGGTCTCGCGTCTGCCCGGCGGCGTTGCCCAGGGCATCATCTGGGGCATCATGGCCCTGGGCGTGTACATCACGTTCCGCCTGCTCGACGTCGCCGATCTGACGGTCGACGGGTCGTTCACCACCGGCGGCGCCGTGACGGTCATGCTCATCATCGCCGGCTGGCCGGCGTGGGCGGCGCTGCTCGCGGCCGTGGTCGCGGGTCTGCTCGCGGGCCTCGTGACCGGCCTGCTGCACACGAAGCTCGGCATCCCGGCCATCCTCGCCGGCATCCTGACGCAGTTCGCGCTCTACTCGATCAACCTGCGCATCATGAGCATGAAGGCCAACACCCCGGTCAACCCGGATAAGTACAGCCTGTTTCTGACGCTGCGCAGCGTGCCCGGCGCGATCTGGAAGGGCCTGCTGCTCGCGGCCGTGCTCATCGCGCTCCTCTACTGGTACTTCGGCACCGAGCAGGGCAGCGCCATCCGCTCCACCGGCGCAAACCCCGCCATGAGCCGCGCGCAGGGCATCAACATCAATGCCATGAAGGTGCTCGGCCTGTCGCTCTCCAACGGCATGGTCGCGCTCTCCGGCGGCCTGATGGCGCAGTACCAGGGCTTTGCCGACATCAACATGGGCCGCGGCGCCATCGTCATCGGCCTCGCCGCCGTCATCATCGGCGAGGTGCTGTGCGACGCGTTCTTCCGCAAGGGCTGCAACTTCTCCGTGCGCCTGAGCTTTGTCATCCTCGGCGGCATCGTGTATTACCTCGTCATGGTGCTCATCCTCTGGCTCAAGCTCGACCCGAACGATCTCAAGCTCTTCACCGCCGTGATCGTGGCCGCGTTCCTGGCCGTGCCGTATCTCAAGGGGCAGGCCAAAAGCTCGTTCCACCGCCTGAAGAAGGGAGGCAAGTGATATGCTGACATTAGACCATATCTCCAAAACCTTCAACCCCGGCACCATCAATGAAAAGCGGGCGCTCGACGGTTTGTCCCTGCATCTGAAGCCGGGCGATTTCGTGACCGTCATCGGCGGCAATGGCGCCGGAAAATCCACCATGCTCAACGCCGTCGCAGGCGTCTGGCCGGTGGACTCCGGCCGCATCATCCTCGACGGCGTGGACGTGACCGCCATGCCGGAGTACCGCCGCGCGCAGTACATCGGCCGCGTGTTCCAGGACCCCATGATGGGCACGGCCGCGAATATGCAGATCGAGGAAAACCTCGCCCTCGCCGCGCGCCGCGGCAAGAAGCGCACGCTGCGCTGGGGCGTCACGAAGGCGGAGCGCGAGGAATATCATGAGAAGCTCAAGAGCTTTGGCCTCGGCCTCGAGGACCGCATGACGGCGAAGGTCGGCCTGCTCTCCGGCGGCCAGCGCCAGGCGCTGACACTGCTCATGGCTTCCCTGCAGAAGCCGAAGCTGCTCCTGCTCGACGAGCACACCGCGGCGCTCGACCCTGCGACGGCGGCCAAGGTGCTCGAGCTGTCGGACCGCATCGTGCGCGAGAACCAGCTCACCGCCATGATGATTACCCACAACATGAAAGACGCCATCGTGCATGGCAACCGCCTCATCATGATGAACGAGGGCCACATCATCCTCGATATCGAGGGTGAGGAGAAAAAGAAGCTCACGAAGCAGGACCTGCTCGAAAAGTTCGCCGAGGTGGCGGGCACGCAGGTCGAGTCCGACGAAGTGCTCCTGAGCTGACACGCAGACATCCCGACCGATCGGATATTGAGAAAAGAGAAGCATCTCCGGCGCCTGAACGCACAGGCGCCGGAGATATTTCTTTTTCTGCCGCGCATTTCCGCCCACGCGGCAACACCCACGAAAACCACCAAATTCCGGGCAGAAAGTTTGTGCAGTTTTTTTGTCGGAAAACGCACACAAACGCCGAAATTTATGTTAACCTTTTCATGCGAAATTTTTTGTTTTTGCGGGTTTGTCGAGGGTTCAGGAGGATAGGGTTCGTGGTTTTCAGCAGCCTGTCGTTTTTGTTTTGCTTCTTTCCGGCGTTTCTGCTGGTGTATTATCTGACACCGTCGCGCCCGGCCGGCGCGCGCAATGCCGTGCTGCTGGTGGGGAGCTGTGTGTTTTATATCATCGGGCTGGACGGTCAGTGGGCGTATTTTGCTCTGCTGGCCGCATCTGTGCTGGTCAACTACGGGCTGGGTTTTGCCATCACGCGCGACAAGCCGCGCGCAAAGCTGTGGCTCATCATTGGCTTGTGCTACAATTTCCTGTGGCTGTTCCTATTTAAATACCTCAACTTCCTGCTCACCGGCGTCAACGGCGTGCTCGGCTGGGTGTCCGGCGGCAAGGCGGCCGTGCCGCTGCTGGGCTGGGCGCTGCCGGTCGGCATCAGCTTTTACACGTTTTCCGCCGGCGGCTATCTCATCGATGTCTACCGCGGCACGGTCGCGCCGGAGCGCTCGCTGCTCACGTTCGGCACGTACCTGACCATGTTCCCGAAGCTCGTCTCCGGCCCGATCGCGAGCTACGCGCAGCTGCAGCCGGAGTTCGGCGCGCGCGATGTGTCGCTGCGGCAGGCGGTTGACGGGCTGAAGCTGTTCGTGTTCGGAATGGCGCTCAAGATCCTGCTCGCCAACCAGCTCGGCGGCCTCTGGAGCGATGTGACCACGATCGGCTTTGAGAGCCTCTCGACGCCGCTGGCGTGGATGGCCGCGTTCGCGTATTCGTTCCAGCTCTATTTTGACTTCTGGGGCTATTCGCTCATGGCCATCGGCATCGGCCGGATGCTCGGCTTCCACCTGCCGGAGAACTTCCGCTGCCCGTATCTCGCGCTGAGCATGACGGAGTTCTGGCGCCGGTGGCACATCACGCTCGGTGCGTGGTTCCGCGACTATCTGTATTTCCCGCTCGGCGGCAGCCGCTGCAGCCGCAGGCGCATGATCTTCAATCTGCTGGTCGTCTGGCTCGCGACCGGGCTCTGGCACGGCGCGCACCTGAACTTCCTGCTCTGGGGTCTGGGCCTGTTTGGAATCCTCACGGTCGAAAAGCTCTGGCTCAAGAAGTACCTCGACCGCTGGCCGGTGCTCGGGCATCTGTACATGCTCGTGCTCATCCCGCTGTCGTGGGCGGTGTTCTCCGTGTCGGACCTCGGGCAGCTCGGCGCGTATTTTGGCCGTCTGCTGCCGCTGTTTTCGCACGCGGCGGCCTACCCGCTCGATTTTCTCAAGTACGGCAAGACCTACGGGGTGTTCCTCGTGCTGGGCCTGCTGTGCTCGACATCGCTGCCGGCGTATGTGTACCGCCGGCTCAAGGGCACGTGGGCCGGGGCGGTCATTCTGGCCGTGCTGTTCTGGCTGTGCCTGTTCTGCCTGAGCAAGGGCATGAACGATCCCTTTATGTACTTCCGATTCTAAGGAGCGCTGACGTATGAAACGCATCAAACCGCAACATTTTCTCATCCTGCTGTTGGTGGCCGCCATTGCGGCGGCGCCGTTTCTCATCCGCGGCCTGATCGACCGCAGCAGTGTCGGCAAGCAGCCGGCCGCGGCCGTCACGGCGGCGCCGGAGGAAACGGCCGAGCCGACGCCCACACCGGAGCCGACGCCGCTGCAGTTCACGACCGTGGACGCATCGTATTTTGACGATGCGCTCTTCATCGGCGACTCGCGCACCGTCGGCATAGCCGAATATGGCAGTCTGAAAAACGCGACGTATTTCGCCGATGTCGGCCTGAACGTCTATGTCGCGCAGACGAAGGCCATCGCCGTGAAAAACGTCGGCACCGTCACGCTGCCGCAGCTGCTGAGCCAGAAAACATTCGGCAAGGTCTACATCATGCTCGGCATCAACGAGCTCGGCAACAATCTGGACGACATCAAGGCCAAGTTCTCCTCACTCGTTGACAGCGTGCGCGCCGCGCAGCCGGACGCCATCATCTATGTCGAGGCGAACCTGCACGTCGGCCCCTCGCGCTCGAGCACGGATGCGACGTTCAATAACCCCCGCATCAATCAGCTCAATGAAAAGCTCGCCGCGCTCGCCGACGGCAAGACGATCTTCTACATCGACATCAATGAGCTCTTCGACGACGAAAACGGCAACCTGCGCGCCGACGCCAGCGGCGACAGCACCCATGTCTACGCCAAGTATGACCTCGACTGGTGCGACTGGCTGTGCACGAAGGCGATCGTCCGCTGAGCAAGAAAATACACGACAAAGGCCAGCCGGAAATCGCTTCCGGCTGGCCTTTGTCGTGATAGATCTGGATATATCACTTCTGTTTTCCGTTTTTTCTCCCTCGACGCGGTGGCGCGCATCAGCGCTTGAGGATGTACCACACAAACGCGCCGCAGGCAATGATCATACCGCCGCCAACTGCTGCAAAGATCATGTGACTGCCCCCTTTCCCCCGATATCCCGGCCGGGGTCCGGACGGGATCTGTGAAGTTACTTCATTATAAGGAATCTATGCGCTAAGTTTCCGGAAAACAGCGGCCCAAACGCTGCGCAGCCGTTAAGAAGGCGGAAAAGAATGTGCCTGAGGCTGCAAAGACCGTCGCGTTTGGACAGACAATGTGCTATGCTGACAGTGGAGCCAAGACGGCTGTCCGGAAAGAGGGATGCTTATGCAGAAAGCAAGCAAGCGCCTGCCGCAATGGCTGCGCGATACGTTCGTGTTCATCTTTATCATGGGCTGTGCCGTCGCCGTGTGCGAGCTGCTGTCCGTCTGCTATGATGACAACAATCCGTTTGCCACGTCCGTGTTTATTCTGGCGGTGGTGCTTGTCTCGCGCTTTACCACCGGGTATTGGCCCGGGGTCCTGGCGGCGGCCGTCAGCGTGGTGTGCGTGAACTACCTGTTTACCTACCCGTTTCATGAATTCAACCTGACGATTGACGGCTATCCGCTGACGTTCACGGTCATGCTGGTCGTGAGCGTGCTCGTGAGCACGCTCACGACGCAGATCAAGCGGCAGGAGCAGCTGCGCTACGAGGCGGAACGGGACCGCATGCGCGCCAATCTTCTGCGCAGCGTGTCGCACGATATCCGCACGCCGCTGACGGCCATCATGGGCCTGAGCGCGACCGTGGAGGAAAACGAGACGCTCACAGACGAGGGGCGCGGCATGGTCGAGGAGATCCACCAGAACGCGCAGTGGCTGCTGCACCTGTCGGAGAATATCCTGTCCGTCACGCGCTTTTGCGATGAGGGTGTCGTGATTGAGAAATCGGACGAGGTCGTCGAGGAGATCGTCGGCAGTGCGATCCGGCGCTTTCGCAAAAACTGCGGTACCGATATCCCCATCACGGTCTCGAAGCCGGAGGAGATCCTGCTCGTGCCGATGGACGCTACGCTCATCGAGCAGGTGCTGTTAAACCTCCTGGAGAACGTCGCCAAGCACAGCCCGTCGGCAACGGAGATCTTCATCGAGATCCGCAAAGATGCCCGCCGCGTCTGGCTGACCGTGGCCGACAACGGCGACGGCATCCCGCCGCAGCTGCTCGGCGTGCTCTTTGACGGGTATCTGCCGCTCGGCGCGGTGGAGGCGTCCGACCGCAGCCGCCACATGGGCATCGGCTTGAGCGTCTGCCGCGCGATCGTGCGCGCGCACGGCGGCGAGATTTATGCAAGAAACAAGATCGACGGCGGCGCGGAGTTCCGCTTCTGGCTGCCGGCGGAGGAGGAATCGAACACATGATCCGTGATAAAATCATCATCGTCGAGGACGATCCCGGCATCAGCAAATACCTGCAGGCGGCCCTGCGTTCACACGGGTATGACACATTGCTCGCGCCCGATGGCAAGACTGCGCTGGAGATGATCGCTTCGCACTGCCCGGACCTGCTGCTGCTGGATCTCGGCCTGCCGGATATGGACGGCAGCGAGATCATCCGCTCCGTCCGCGCCTGGAGCCGGATGCCGATCATCATCATCTCGGCCCGCAGTGCGGAGATCGACAAGGCGGCTGCGCTCGACATGGGCGCCGACGACTACCTGACCAAGCCCTTCGGCACGGTGGAGCTGCTCGCGCGCATCCGCACGGCGCTGCGTCACACGCGCACCGACGGCACGAGCGACGCTCTGGCCATGACGGGGGAGTACCGCGTCGGCGACCTGTGCATCGACTACAACAAGCACCGCGTCTTTCTCGCCGGCGAGGACACGCACCTGACGCCGAACGAGTACAAGATCGTGGCGCTGCTCGGCCGGCACGCCGGGCAGGTGCTCACCTACAAGTCCATGATGAAGGAGCTCTGGGGCCCCGGCGTCGGCGGGGACAACAAGCTCCTGCGCGTACACATGGCGAACATCCGCCGCAAGATCGAGCCGAACCCGGTCGAGCCGCAGTATATCTTCACGGAGGTCGGCGTCGGCTACCGCATGGCCGACAGCCATTAAATCCATAGCAAAAAGCTCCCGGAGCAACGCTCCGGGAGCTTTTTTGCGTTTTGGTGCGGCTTAGTCCGCCGTGATCGTCACGGTTCGGGAGATGGGCTTTGCCATGTCGTTGCCGCCGAAGATATAGGCGGTCTGGCGGTAGGTGCCGGCCTCGGTGGGCGCCTTGCTGCTGACATACAGCTTGTGCGCGGCCGTGAAGCCGACGTAGCAGTAGTGTACGCCGTCCTGATTGTCGGCGGCGCTGTCACCGCACATGAGCGTGGCGTTGAGGGTGTCGGCCTTGAGTTCACTGGCGGCGTAGGTCGTCTGGTCGTTGTTCCAGCTCAGGCTCGCGCCGGAGGTATGCATCTTCACGATGAGCACGCCGGTGCCGACGCCGGTCTTATAGTTCGGGTTCGAGGCGATGGCCGTCACGAGGTACATGCCCGCGCGGTTCGGCGAGCCGAAGGCCACGCGCGTGCTGTCAAACACGCTGGGCAGGCTGTTGAGCGTGTCGACCAGCTTCGTGAACGCAGTGATATCCACGCCGAAGAACTTCAGCGCATTGGCCGCAGTGTCGAGCAATTTTTGATTGTCCTTCAGGAATGTACGCAGTTCACCGACGGTCGTGCCGTTCTGCAGTGCTTCGGTGAGCGTCTTGCCGGTGGCGAGCTTGAAGATCGGGTTGAGCACTTCCAGTGCTTCCTTGGACACCATACTCTCCGGAAGCTGCACGTAGACGATGCCGGAGATGTTGCTCGTCACGCCGCTATAGACCTTGAAGATGGCGAAGGTGTCCTCGGGGTTCGTGGTCACATACTGCTGCGTGGTCAGGGTCTCACCGGCGGAGATGGCGGCCGCCTGCACCTTGACGCGCACATTGGCCTTGTCGACCGTGAGCGTGCCCTCGACTGCGTCACAGCCGTGGTAGTCCGCCGTGGCCGGGAAGCTCGCGCGCACCTGCTGGTTTTCACCGGCGCCGATGCTCGACGCGGTGTAGGTGAGGGGCCAGACGCTCGCACTGCCGCCCTCGATCGGGAACCAGAGTTCCGGGGAGAGTTCGTTCGTGCTTGTGTTCGGCAGGTAGCCTTTGGTCTTATATTCGATGACCATGCTCTGGGCTGCGTCCTCCTTGCTCACGGTGGTCTGCGACCAGTCGACGAGCTTGTCGAGGATCTGCGTGCGCATGGCGGCAGCGTCCTTCGTGTAGGTGACGGACACGCCCTCCTTGAGCACGATCTGCGCGTCCTTGCGCGCGTCGGTCAGCGTCACGGTGACGATGGTGTCCGTGCCGCCCGTGGTGAGCTTCATTTCATAGGTGCCCGCACTGACGGCAGAGACCTTCGTAAGACCGGCCCAGCCGCCCTCGAGGTCGACCCAATAGGTTTTGAAGGCACCTTTGTGCTGCTGCGTCACGGTCACGGACGCGGCGTCCGCATCGGGCAGCGCGGCGGCGACGATGGCGGCACGCAGTGCGGCAAAGTCAACGGCGCCGTCAGCCGTGTAGGGGATGTTGACCTGATAGGTCTCGCCCGCGGTCTCCGGCGCATCGGGCGTGTCGTCCGGCGTCTGCGCCGGCGTGTCGTCCGGCGTCTCGGTGTCCGCAGCGGGCTGCGCCAGCTTCGTGAACGTGTAGACCTCGGTCGTGCCCTTCAGGCGCACGGCATAGTCCTGCGCGGGGGACTGGCTGTCGAGCGCGGGATAGCTTGTGCTGAACAGAGAGAGCACGGAGTCGCTGCGCACGGTGGTGCCGGTCACCGGCACCCATTTGACCGCGCTGTCGGACAGCGCGCTGGCCGCCTTGTACTCCCATTCCTGACGGCCGACGTCATTGTAGTTGCTCAGCAGCGTCTGGCTGAGCAGATCATTGACATCCGCGTCGTCGGGGATGTAGGCCGCGCCGTTGTGCACGTCCGGCACCGCGTCCGCGGCGAAGGCCGGGATCTGGAACGCGGCGAGCTGGCCGAGCAGCAGGACGGCCAGCAGCACGGCAAGAATTCGGGTTGTGTTTTTGTGGGTTGTCATTGCAAAAAAACCTCCTGTCTGTGGTCTTTGAGGGCAGTCTGTATTATAGGACGTATTTCGACAAATTTCAACATTTCTGATAAAAATGTGACACATTATCTTAGCTGTATAAAAAATCCTCGCCCGCAAGTGTGCGGACGAGGAAAATACTTGACATTTCAGGATTATTTGCCCAGTTCAGCGAGCATTTTGCAGCGGATGCTTTTGGTGAGGTCGTTCGTCTTGGTGGCCTTGACGGTCTCGGCCGGGATGACCTCGCGGATGCGCAGGTACACGTGCGTGCGCCGCCAGGGGACGTTGTGCGCGATGCGCTCCGTGCCCTCGATCGTCGCAACGACGATGGGCACATTGGCCTTCTGCGCGATCTTGAGCGAGCCGGCGTGCCAGGGCAGCAGCTCGCCGCTTTTGCTGCGCGTGCCCTCGGGATAGATGGCAAACGAGCACGTATGCGCGCGGATGAGGTCGGCCGCGGCGTTGATCGTGGTCAGGGCGTTGCGCGCGTTCTCGCGGTCGATCGGCAGAAAGCAGCACCGGCGCACGAACGGGCCGATGACGAACTTGCGCATGTTCGACGGCTTGGACACGAACGCCAGCCGCCAGCGCCGCAGCACCCACCACTGCACCATGGGGTCAAAGTTGGAGCGGTGGTTGCTCACGAACAGATATTCCGTGTCCGTCGGCACCTTTTCGAGGCCCGTGACGTGGATCTTCACGCGGCAGAGCGCGAGGATCCACCCGTCGAGCGCCATGGTCAGCGCGTGGTAAAACGGGCTGATGTGCGTATACATTTTGTTCGGCCCGGCGAACCACGAGCAGACGAACATCAGCAGCACGTACACGAGATTTGCTGCCGCGAAGCAGCCGATCAGGACCGGCAGCAGCCACCAGTAGCTCAGCGCGGGGGATAAAAAATAAATCCACGCTGTGCTGAGCACGGCGGGAATGAGCAGCAGGTAATAAAGCATGAACGGACACCTTCAAGCATATTAAGTATTAAAATATTGCCAATAATCATTGACGATAAACTTCCAAATCTATTATAATTGCATCGGAATACCGTGTCAATGAACGAGATGTAAACTTGCGCGGATTCCGAACACATTCTGATTGGAGATAGGATGGGATAAGATGATCGTATTACAATGGGTGTTCCCGGTGTCCCTGGCGGTGCTCGCCATCGTGCACCTCATCAGCTGCTGGCGCGGCGATGACGACTTGCGCAAGCCGACCAAGGTCGCGCTGATGCCGGTCGTTGCGCTGGCCTACCTCGCCTTTGCCCGCATGCCGTCGCTTTGGGTGGTCGCCGGCCTGCTGTTTGGCTGCCTGGGCGATCTGTTTCTGCTCTGGCCGCTCAAGAAGAAGTTCTTTGTGCTCGGCACGTCGTCGTTCTTCCTGGGCCACGTGTGCTACCTGATCTTTATCTACACGCACTATGCCGTCCGCATCAGCTGGATCTGGATCGTCGTGGTCTGCGTGATCTATGCCGCCGGTGCCGCGTTCGTGTATACCGGCAGCCGCAAAAACATTCCCAGCGCGCTGCGCCCGCTGGCGCTGGCGTATATGCTCATGCTCTGTGTGCTGAGCGTGAGCCTCATCCTGCCGCTGCTGACGGCGTTCTGGTGGGGCAAGCTCGTGGCGTTTTTCGGCGCGACGTTCTTCCTCGCGTCCGACGGCGTGCTGTGCGATATGCTCTTCGCCAAGAAGGCCGAGCCCGCGAAGCAGAATTTCGTCGTCATGCTCACGTACATCCTCGCGCAGACGCTGCTGGCCATCGGCTTTGCGGCCTGCCCGTGATTGTTAAAAATCTAGGTATTTCAAAGGGAACGGGGCTCTCCGATGCCGGAGAGTCCCGTTTGTTGTACAGTCACGAGAAAAAACCAAAAGATCCGTAAATTTCTCTTTACACGGAGCTGAAAATGCAATACAATGCGTGCATCTAGGGGGGACACAAATGGTTATGAAAGAGAAGGATACGGGAAACGGCTCGGAGCGGGAACGATTTCTTGACCGGATGCTCAAGGAGATCCTCAGCGGGAAGCGCAGCCCGGGCGACCGGCTGCCGACGGAGAGCGAGCTGGCCGAGCAGTACGGCCTGCGCAAGACGAATGTCCATCTCGGCCTGCAGGAGCTGGAGCGGCTGGGGTTTTTGACCGTCGTGCCGCGGCATGCGACCTATGTCGCGCACTACTGGGAGCAGGCAAATCTGGAGACGCTGGCCGCCATCATGACGCACGGCGGCAAGCCGAAGCCGGAGCTGGTGGATGCGTTTTTGGAGCTGCGCGAAATGGTCGCGCTCGGCTGGTTCCGCTGGATGGGCCGCAACCCCAAAACGGAGCAGATGCGGCACCTGTACGGGCTGCTCGAGCGGATGGAGGCCATCGCCTACGCACCGGACGGCGAGAAGGACAAGCCGGAATTTCTGGACCTGGTCAATCAGTTTCTGGTGTGCATGTTTGCCGAGTCGGACAACATGATCTTCCGCGTTCTGCTGCGCTCGTCGCGCGAGCTTGCGCACGTGACGTATTACATGGTGGCGTATACGCTGGATATGCGCGAGCTGTGCACGACGTACCGCACGGTGCTCGACGGGCTGACAAGTGGGCACGCATCGGAGGCGATCGACTACTGGTGCGGCTGGAGCGACAAGGTCACGGTGCAGTATCGCGAGGCCCTGCTGCGGCTCGAAAGTGAATAACCAATGCCATGCCCCGGCGGGACGAAGAACCCCGCCGGGGTATGGCGCTGTTTGTGAACTTTTCGCGCCGCGGTTGCGCTCAGCACGCGCTTGTGTTAAAATCAGGGAAAGAAAACCGGAAGGGAGCGAGCCCATGAAGCTGACATTTATCCGCGCCGACCACGAGGTGACCGGCAGCTGCACCCTGCTCGAGATCGACGGACACTACGGCCTGATCGACTGCGGCATGGAACAGGGGCGGGACCTGTTTGAGAACATCGCCATCCCCGTCCCGGCGGCGCAGATCGAGTTTGTGCTCGTCACGCACGCGCACATGGACCACACCGGCCACCTGCCGCTGCTGTATAAGCAGGGCTTTCGCGGCACGGTCTACGCCACGGAGGCGACGTGCGACCTGTGCGGCATCATGCTGCGCGACGCGGCGCACATCCAGATGTCCGAGGCCGAGTGGAAGGGGCGCAAGGCCGCCCGCGCCGGGCAGCCGGCGCCCGAGCCGCTGTATACGCTCGAGGATGTGGAGGGCGTGCTGCGCCTGCTGCGCCCATGCGGCTACGGCAAGCGCATCCAGGTCGGAGAGAACATCATCATCCGCTTCACGGATGTCGGCCACCTGCTCGGCAGTGCGTGCATCGAGACGTGGCTCACCGAGGGCGGCACGGAAAAGAAGATCGTCTTTTCCGGCGACATCGGCAACACTGCCCAGCCCATCATCCGCGACCCGCAGACCGTCTCGGGCGCGGACTACGTGCTCATCGAGTCGACTTACGGCGACCGCAGCCACGGCCCGCGCGTGGATTATCTGGCCGCGCTGGCCGACTGCATCCAGCGCACGCTCGACCGCGGCGGCAACGTCATCATCCCGTCGTTCGCCGTCGGCCGCACGCAGGAGCTGCTGTATTTCATCCGCCAGATCAAGGACGCCGGCATGGTGCACGGCCACCCGCACTTCCCCGTGTATGTCGACAGCCCGCTCGCCAACGAGGCCACGCGCGTTTTCCTGCAGACGGACACGAGCTTTCTCGACGACGAGGCCTGCGCGCTCATCCGCAGCGGCGTCAACCCGCTGTATTTTGACGACCTGCATACCGCCGTCACGAAAGAGGACTCCATGGCGCTCAACAACGACAAGACGCCGAAGGTCATCCTCTCCTCGAGCGGCATGTGCGACGCCGGCCGCATCCGGCACCATTTGAAATATAACCTCTGGCGGCCGGAGTGCACGGTGCTGTTCGTGGGCTATCAGGCGGTCGGCACGCTCGGGCGCAAGCTGCACGACGGCGCCGAGAGCGTGAAGATCTTCGGCGACGAGATCGCCGTGCACGCGGAGATCACCGTCCTGCCCGGCGTGAGCGGCCACGCGGATAAGCAGGGGCTGCTGGGCTGGATCAACGCCATGGCGCAAAAGCCCGCGCATGTGTTCGTCAACCACGGCGATGACGATGCCTGCACGGCGTTCGCCGCCTGCCTGCGTGATGACTACGGCTATGACGCGGACGCGCCCTACAGCGGCAGCGAGTTCGACCTTGCCGCAGGGGCCTATACCTACGTGGCTCCGCCGCGGCCCATCCGGCGCGACGAGGCGCGCCAGGCTGCTGCCGCCGGCAAGCGCCGCGAGAGCCCGGCCTACGCGCGGCTGCAGCGCGCGCTCGGCGAGCTCACGGCCCTCGTGCGCCGCTGCGCCGGCTGCCCGAACAAGGGGCTGAGCGCCTTTGCCGAGGAGCTCGAGCGGCTCACCGCCCGCTGGCGCGATCGCCTCGCTCCGTAAGCACTTCATGTAATCAAAAACCGCCCTGCCGGAGGCCCGGCAGGGCGGTTTTGCACTTAAATTTTCCCGCGCGCCCGGCCGACCAGATACATTCCGACCGTGCCGACGCCCAGCAGAACGATGTTCACGATCGGCACGATGTTTGTCTGCAGCTCGTCGGTCTCAAACGCGTTCTGCGCCAGAAACAGCGCGCTCACCCCGGCTGCCGCCGCGCACAGGAGCACGAGCGCGGGCGGGTTCTTCTGCGCGAACAGCCGCCCGTCGCGCGAACACGCCGCGCGCAGGCAGTTGACCGCCAGCGTCAGCAGCATCGACACGAGCACAAAGTCCGGCAGCACCCACAGCCCGATCACGAGCGCGCCGAAGCGCTCGACCGCGTGAAACAGGCTCACGTTGCGCAGCATGGTGAAAAACGGGTGGTTGAGCTTGGCCGTCAGCTCCGCGCCGAGAATCCCGATCGTGAACGCGCTCAGCAGCGTCACGAGCACGCAGATGCGCACGCACCACCACGCGGCCGCGCGCCCCCGTCCGGGTGCGGGCGGCGTGCGCCCGCCGGTGAACGCGCTGAAAAACAGCACAGCTGCCCCGATGCCGAACACCGTCAGCCCGCTGCGCGCAACGCCGGGGAGCTCCTGCGCCGTTACGGGCAGCAGATTTTTCACGTCCAGCCCCGGCACCGCGAACACCAGCACCAGCGCCAGCACGAGCATCAGCAGCGGCAGAAAGATTTCCGAGGCGCGAAAGAGCGCCTTCGTGCTCCCGAGCGCGCCGCAGACCGCCATGACCAGGATCGTCACCACGAACGGCCACGGCCGGCTCAGCGGGAACACCGCCTCGATGAACCGCTCTGCCCCGATGCGCAGCGCAAACGCGCTGTAGAGCAGAAACCACAGCGCATAGACGCCCAGCAGCACGCGCCCCGCGACCGGGCCGAGCGCGCGCAGCGTGATCTCGCCGATGCCCTCACCCGGCCGCCCGCGGTGCAGAATGCCCTCGAGCATCCACGCAAACAGCAGCAGCGGCACCAGCGCTGCCAGCGCGCACAGCCAGCCGCCGCAGCCGGCCTCCGCGGTCGTCTTGCGCGGCACGAGATGCAGCAGCGGCGAGAGCAGCACCATTGTGCACAGCGCGTAGTACTGCCGCCGCGTGAGTTGTAGTCCCGTCATGTCCCGCCTCCCGATGTGTCGATGCCGTCGCGCAGGTCGAATGTCCGGCCCACGTCGGCCTTGACCGTCACGCGCACCGGCACGCTCTGCCAGACCGCCGGCCAGTCGCCGCGGATGGCGGCCCATCTGCGCCCGCCGCCGATGGCGAGCGCCTGCCCCACGCCGAGAAAGTCCGCGCTCAGCGCCTGCGACGCGGCGATCACGTCCTCCGCCCAGCCGGTCACAAGTGCGGCGAGCGCTGCGTTGAGCTCGTCCTGATATTCCCGTGCCGTGATCCGGCGCGGCACGCGCAGCTCGGCGATGCCCGCGCGCAGCTTCAGCGTCACGTCCACGCGCGCGAGCGCGCCGTCGCCGTCCCACACCGGGCGAAAGTCCGTCTTGCATGTGTCGAGCGTGAGCATGACGGTGGCGCCGTCGCGGTCTGTGACGGCGAGGTCGCCGTGCTCGGCCGCACCGAGGAGCATGCTGGCTCCGCGCGCCGTCTCCGGCTCGATGCTGCCGACATAGTCCCCGTCGCGAAAGACCGCGTACCCCGCCGGGGCGAGCGCCAGCTTGCCGCCCTCGCTCTCCGGCGTGCGCACGCACGCCACGGCGCCTACCACGGCGCAGCCGCTGCCCACTAGCGCGCGGGCGATGTCCGTGCAGGAGTAGGCGTGGCTCGTGCCGTCGAGCGTGATATCCTTTTCCAGCGCGGCGAGCGCCTCCGTCACGTCGGCCTTGTCGTCGCCCGTCTCCATGACCGCCTGCTGCGCCGTGCCACCGCGCACGATGAACAGCGGCGCGCTCAGGCGCATGTTCGGGTCGCGCGCGATGAAGTCCAGCAGCGGCGCGAGCCCGCCCGCGGCGGCTGCCTCCTCGCCGAGGAGCAGATAGCTCGTCTGCGCGTAAAACAGCTCCGCGCTCGGCGCGCGGTCCTGCAGCTGGCCGAGCGCCGCGAGCATCGACACGCCCGACTGCGTCATGCGCTTCGGCGCCTCGCCCTCGCCCACTTTGCCTGTTGCTGCGCTCAGACACACGCCCTCCGGCGCGCGGTCCACGCCGATCGTCTGGATCAGCTCCAGATCCTCGACCGCGCGGTAATTGCTCGAGATCGCGCCGGTGCTGCACCCGCTGCACCCGCTGCACAGCATGCCCGCTGCCAGCAGCAGCGCCAGCGCCCGTCTGCGCCGCATGGACCATCCCTCCTTATATTATAATGGTGTGCCCTATCTCTGCCGCCGGCGATTGGGGCTGCCGTATTCCGGCGGACGGAATTTTTCGTCCGGCTGCGGCCGGCGCAGCAGCGTGCGGAAGATCGTCGGCCGTTCGCTGTCCACGAACGGGGCCATATACGCCACGCCGTCGCTGTCGATCGTGCACAGATACCAGACGGCCAGCCCCAGCACTGCCAGAATACCGAACAATCCCGCCAGCGCCGCCGCCAGCACCAGCACCAGCCGCAGCAGCCGCACGGCGTTGCTCAGCTCCCGATTCGGCAGCGTGTAGCCCGCGATGCCCGTCAGCGCCACGACGATGATCGCCACCGGGCTGACCACCTTCGCGTCCACGGCCGACTGGCCCACGAGCAGCGCCCCGATGATCGACACCGTCTGGCCGATCGAGTTCGGCAGCCGCAGCCCGGCCTCCTGCAGCAGCTCGAAGGCGATGAGCATGAACAAAATGATCGCCGGCACCGAAAACGGCACCTGCTGCTTGGCCTGAATGACCGACAGCAGCAGCTTCGCCGGGATCATCTCCTGGTGATACATCGCCACGGCCACATACAGCGCCGGGAACGTCAGCGAGATCGCCAGCGCGAAGTACCGCAGCACGATCAGCGCCGAGGCTAGCAGATAGTGGTGCGATTCGTCCTCCGGTGTGTGCATCAGCAGCCGGAACGTCGTCGGCAGCAGGTAGCCCATCGGCAGCCCGTCCACCAGCAGGCCCACGCAGCCGTCGAGCAGCGCACCGGCGAACTTGTCCGGGCGCTCCGTCTGGCCCAGCTGCGGCAGCAGCGCCCGCGGCCGCTGCGTCAGATACGGCTCCAGATCGCCGCGGCCGAGCAGCGCCTGCTCGTCGATGGTGTCGAGCTTGTCGAGGATGCGCTGCACGCGCGCAGGGTCGGCGATGCTGTCCACGTACAGCACCGCCACCGTCGTCTCCGACTGCCGGCCGACGACTGTCTGCTGCAGCTTCAGCGCCGGAGTGTGCAGCTTGCGCCGCACGAGCGAGGTGTTGATGCGCAGCGTCTCGACAAAGGCGTCCTTGGAGCCGCTGACGGATTTTTCGATCGTCGGCTCCGACACCGCGCGCACGTTTGACGTGCGCACCTCGAACGTGACGGCCTTGCGCTGCGCGTCGAACACGAGCGCGACCGAGCCGTTGGTCAGGTCGGATACCACGTCATCCATCTCCGCGCGCGTGCGCGTCGAGCAGCTGTAGACCGCGCCCTGCTCGATCCGGTGCACCGCCTCGCGCGTGGAGGTGATGTCCGCCAGGCGGCCGCCCTCTGTCAGCGGCCGCAGCACGTCCGTGGACACGTCGCCCGCCGAGACCACGCCGTCGAGCCAGCAGACGGTCACCGTCAGGCGGCTCTCGAGGCCGATGCGCACGGTGCGCGCCTCAAAATCATCGCAGTCGGAAAATATTTTTTTCAGTTCGCCCGCCGTGACCGGCACGTCATACTGCGGCTGCGGGCGCGGGTGCGGCCCGTCATCGGTGCCGCGGTGAAAGAAGTTGGTTTGCATATTGCGTAGTATAACCGGAAAAAACCACAATATTTTGTGCCTGAAAAATGGGTAAAAAATTTTTTGCGAAAATGCGAAAAAAGTTGTTGACAGCCGTCGGTTTGGGTGGTATATTAGCAAAGCGCTCGCGGGGAACGCCAAGAACAAAACAAACTTCCGAAAAAAGCTTGAAAAAAGTTCTTGACAAAGCGAACTGCGTGTGGTAGTATAAACAAGCTGTCGCCGAGAGGCACAGCGGCGTGTACCTTGTAAATTAAACAATGTAACGATGTAAAACAATTCTTTTGAGAGCTAGATAGCGATCTAAGATTTTGATTGTATCCGTTTTTAAATTTTTAGGAACGGTTATGATATGATTTATAGAGAGTTTGATCCTGGCTCAGGATGAACGCTGGCGGCGTGCCTAACACATGCAAGTCGAACGGAGTTACTTTGGTGAAGTTTTCGGATGGATCTGATTTAACTTAGTGGCGGACGGGTGAGTAATGCGTGAGCAACCTGCCCTTCAGAGGGGGACAACAGTTGGAAACGACTGCTAATACCGCATAATGTATCCGGGAGGCATCTCCTGGATACCAAAGGAGAAATCCGCTGATGGATGGGCTCACGTCTGATTAGCTAGTTGGTGAGGTAACGGCTCACCAAGGCTGCGATCAGTAGCCGGACTGAGAGGTTGAACGGCCACATTGGGACTGAGATACGGCCCAGACTCCTACGGGAGGCAGCAGTGGGGAATATT
>QWCY01001260.1_pt1 | contig 37805 bp, 22 predicted proteins | sample 1972631 | NCBI WGS metagenome assembly QWCY01 (sample SAMN09866696, study PRJNA288562) | Human gut metagenome isolate pre1_stool, whole genome shotgun sequencing... | isolation source: gut | host: Homo sapiens | place: USA: California
GAACATTTATCGAAACCTTATTTTCCGGTGTGCCTGCGGAGTCCAGAAAGATTTTTGAACAGGTGATGGAACAGACAGAGGAAAATCTGAATACATATCAAAAGGAGAACAAAAAGAAATGAGTATTTTACTAACAGTAATTGTTACATTTTTTGCAGGTATGGGTGCAGGTCTCGGGACCGGATTTGCCGGCATGAGCGCGGCGGCGGTCATCAGCCCGATGCTGATCACATTCTTGGGAATGGATCCCTACATGGCAGTGGGAATCGCATTGTCCTCGGATGTGCTGGCAAGTGCCGTATCCGCATATACTTATGGGAAGAATAAGAATCTTGATATAAAAAATGGTCTGATCATGATGGTTACCGTGTTGTTGTTTACCATAGTGGGAAGTTACGTTTCCAGCCTGGTACCGTCCACAACGATGGGAAATTTCTCCGTCTTCATGACCTTCCTGCTCGGTATCAAATTCATCCTTCGCCCGGTCATGACTACAAAAGAAGCCATGGCACAGGTGTCTGCGAAAAAACGTGCGATTCAGTCTGTGATCTGCGGAGTGATGATCGGCTTTATCTGCGGATTTATCGGTGCCGGTGGCGGTATGATGATGCTTCTGATCCTGACATCCGTTCTCGGATATGAATTGAAAACAGCCGTGGGAACCAGTGTATTTATCATGACCTTCACCGCCCTCACCGGAGCCGTATCCCACTTTGCCATCGGCGGCACACCAGACTGGACAGTATGGATCCTGTGTGTGGTCTTTACCTTCCTCTGGGCAAGAATCGCAGCCGTATTTGCCAATAAAGCAACGCCAAAGACTCTGAACCGTGCTACAGGAGTGATTCTGGTGGTGCTGGGAGTTGCGGTTATGGCGTTTTCGGTGTTGGGATAGAGTAACAAATGTCTGCTGGTCGGATGGCTCTTTGAAAATATCATGCATAACCACGCAGACTATACCCGAAAATGATATCAGCTGCGAAGTGGAAAGAAAAAAGTTAATAGATAATAAATTGGAGGATACAATATCATGATAATCAGAACTGCAACCATAGATGATCTGCCACAGATCGCCGCCGTAGAGTCCGAGTGCTTCCCACCAGCCGAAGCCGCCACAAAAGAGGAATTCGCCGACCGCCTTATTCATTACGCCAACCATTTCTGGCTGATGTTCGACGAGCAAAATGACAACAAACTGGTTGCGTTCGTCGATGGTTTTGTCACCAACGAACCAGATCTGACGGATGAAATGTACGAAAAAGCTTCCATGCATGACGAAACCGGTGTCTGGCAGATGATTTTCGGGGTGAATACAATCCCGGCTTATCGAAGACGCGGGCTGGCAGGAGAACTGCTGGAGCGGGCGATCGAAGATGCCAGAAAACAGGGAAGGAAGGGTCTGGTGCTGACCTGCAAAGATGCATTGATCCATTATTATGCAAAATTCGGTTTCCAAAATGAAGGAGTAACAGACAAATCTGTCCATGGCGATGCCGTCTGGAATCAGATGCGCCTGACCTTTTAACTGGAGTTAACAGGAACTAACTACCAGTTTTACACAGATTTAACGAAAATCATACAATACCATGATAGAGCCATATGCGTTCTCCCACTATACTGTAAACCGTAAATGAATTATACAGATTCATAACAGAGATTTTACAGATGATTTCAAGTATCGAGCAGCAGACAGCTGCCGGAAAAGGGAGAACACAAAATGAATGAAAATGTAAAAGTAGTATTTGGGCTGATTGGTGGGTTGGCACTGTTTCTTTATGGAATGAACAGTATGAGTGATGCGCTGCAAAAGGCAGCCGGAGAAAAGATGAAGAAGATTCTGGAATTTCTCACGAAGAATCCGATCATGGGAGCGCTGGCCGGAGCCCTGGTTACGGCTGTGTTACAGAGCAGTTCGGCAACTACCGTTATGGTCATCGGCTTTGTAAGTGCCGGACTGATGAGTCTGCCACAGGCGATTTCCGTTATCTTTGGTGCTAATATCGGTACGACGATGACTGCCCAGCTGATGGCATTCAAAATCAGTGATTACATTTATCCGTTGATCTTCATCGGATTCATGCTGAACTTCTTAGGGAAAAAAGAAAAGGTTAAAAATATAGGTATGGTTATCTTTTCTTTCGGACTTTTGTTTGAAGGAATCGAGATCATGGGCAGTGTTATGAAACCACTGGCAGGAAGCCCGATCTTTGTGGATCTGATGGGAAAAGTATCTTCTGTTCCGGTGCTGGGTGTTGTCCTCGGTGCGGTGATGACTCTGGTGGTACAGAGTTCCTCTGCAACGATCGCAGTCCTTCAGAGCTTTGCTTCTCAGGCAGGACCGGACGGTGTCAGCAGCGTGATCGGACTGACAGGAGCGATTCCGATTTTGCTTGGCGATAATATCGGTACGACGATCACAGCACTTCTGGCATCCATCGGACAGTCCAAAGATGCAAAACGTACCGCAATCGCACACAGCTTTTTCAATATTACAGGTACTTGTGTATTTATCTGGATCATTCCGTGGTTTGCACAATTTGTACGTTATATCTCTCCAAAAGGAAACGAGATCGATGTGATCTCCCGTCAGATTGCCAATGCACATACGACATTCAACGTGGTCTGTACGCTGGTATGGCTGCCGCTGATCCCGATTATGGTGAAGATCGTTACCACGATTATACGTGGAGAAGATAAGAACACAGGTGTAGTTTATGAACCGAAGTATCTGGATAACAAAGTGATTGATCAGCCGGTGGCTGCGATGTATCTGGTATCTCAGGAACTGGAGAATCTGACAGGATTTGCCGTACATATGCTGAACAGCCTGAAAGGTTCTCTGAATCAGAAAAAGACCTCAGCTGCATATGAAAAATTCAAAAATCAGCTGGATATCGTCCAGCACCTGCAGGAAGAAATCACGGACTATATCACCAAATTGTTTTCCAGTGGTAATCTGACAGAGCTTCAGTCTGAACAAACAGCAGGGCTTCTGTATGTAACCAACAATATCGAACGTATCGCCGACCGGTGTCAGGATATCGACAGCATCTGGATAAAAATCCAGGACGATGGCATGAGCTTTTCCGAGGAAGCCGGCAAGGAAATTGAAAATTGCATCAATGTCCTTCTGGATCTGCTGCGCCGGGCTATGACAGCCGTAAAAGAGGGCAGTGAAGAGGAAGCGAAACTGGTATTCAAAAATAAAAAGAAATTGCATAAAGCAGAAAAGAAATTCAACAAAGCCCACTTGAACCGCGTAAAGAATCAGAAATGCGATCCGGCGATGACCGGCTGCTTCTCCGGCATCCTCTACAACCTGGACCGAGCTGCCGACAACTGCGTAAGTATCGCAGAAGAAGCACTGGATAACCAGGGATTCGTAAAATTAGGCGAAGCCGCCAGAAACTTTGCGGCACCGGCTGCGGTTGTGGAGGCTGTGTAAGAGATAATAATAGTAATAAAAAATATATAATTTAACAGGAACAGAGTACTTTCGAATTTGAACTATAATAAAATTTGAAAATACTCTGTTTTTGGTTGTTCGAGCAATGAACGAAAATCTTTTCCTTCATAAGAAACTGGTGATTAACGCAGTGGCTGAAGATGGAATTAAAATTGCAAATTTTATTTGATGTGATATGATTTTCATAGATAACATATTATCCAAAACAAGTAAAAAATCCAGATTTTGGATAATATATGATCCATAGAAAGGAAAAATCGACATGTCAAACTATGAAACGATGAAAGACCGTATGTCCTCCCATTTCCTGGAATACGATCAGGAAAAAATGATCCGGAAATTTGCTCTGGAGCATGATGAAAAGTATCTCTATATTTTCTTTGTAGGAAGAAAATACCGGATCAACCGCATCACCGGAGGAATCACCTGGTCTGTGGATGAATTCCAGACGGAAGAAAATGCAAATTACAACGAAGCCATGACAATTTACGATGTCCTATGTAATTCCAAAGAATACTGTCATCCCGCCCATGAATGGGTTCATATCGGCAGCCTTTCTACGGTGCGGGGAGGAAATCTGGCAAATGACAGTAACTTTTTCAGGGATGCAGGAAAGAAATTCGATGGAAAGACTGCAGAACTGGCGAAAGCCTGCGAGCGGCTGCATGGGATCAGGCTGGAAAAAGGCGATGTGGCTTATCAGCTGGAACTGTTTTCGTTTCTGCCTGTCGTACTGAGATTCTGGGAATCTGATGACGAATTCCCTGCGAGTCTGCAGGTGTTGATGGATCGGAATATTCTGGAGTATATGCATTATGAGACGGTGATGTTTGCAATTGGACATTTGCTGGAGAGAATGGAAGAAGAGATGGAGCGAGAGTAGAGAACAGGTTGCTATAAACCGTTATTATCTGGAAGAACGGTAACAGCGGTTTTATTGTATTTCATATCGTAAATTGATCCAGTGGAGCAATTTTGATTATGGAAAGAAACATCTGGAAAACAATATGAATTGGAAAAATAAATAAAAATTTGTCGAGAAATGTCGAATAAAATAGCAAAATACACTATGAAATGTCGAAAAGCTTTGGAAACATTACCTGTTATATGCTATAATATAAAATAATGCATCATTTTTAATACGGATTTAAAATAATGGAGACAGAGAATATGGTGAGAGCAGCAGATAGCGATAATTTTCTGATACAACATACAGATTTTTCTTTGAGAGAACAGGTGAACTACCCGAATGGTGGAATATCAAGATTTTATGATAATGGCATCGATATGGTCATTATTGATGAAAATATTTGTGACCATAACCCGGGTGAGCCTGTTTTTTCTTATATGCTTATTACAGACAAACAGAACAGTTATATCCATCAGTTTAAAAGAGTTTTTCGTTTCTTAGGTTATATACAGTCTGAAGTTGACAGCTATCTTGCTAACGATGAAATGACATTACCTGAAGATTACAGGATAACCGTTGGGGACCGGGCAGAACAGGCGGATGCATCACCTCTGGAGATCCATTTTGAGGATAGCTTTTCAAATGCCTACGGTATGAATGCGCTCAGATATTTGACACGCGAATATGGAATCTGTGATGAAAACGGAAACAATTATTTTCTCGATTATTTTATCAGAACACAGACCGAAAGATACGCTGTAGAAGAAAATGGACTTAATTTTCATCATCCGCAGATTATCGGAGAAGAAAAATACAGGAAACAGTTGAATAAACAAAATACCTGTGTTTTATGGGGAATCAAACTGTTCCGATTTTCAAAAGAAGATTGTGCGTTTCAAAATCGAATCGAAGATGATATCAAACAATATTTCGGAAAAGATACCACAGCATTTGTCGATGACGGATTGAAAATCGACAGAAAAGTGGAATTATATGAACACCAGACGATCAGTTTACAGGAAATACAAAAACGTAGAATGGCAGGTATCAAAGCATTTTTGATCGTATTACCAACGGCATCCGGAAAATCCAGGATTGTAGAGGAAGACCTGCGCGAATTTGCAAAAGAAAAACCGAGATTCAGAGGGCTGATATTGGTTCCGGGAATCAATATTCTTGCGGACTGGAGGGCAAGAGTACAGGAATCCGTACCGGAACTGGCAGAGAAAATTGAGATCAGAACCTATGCCTATATGTGCAGACATTATACGGAATTTCCAGCAGATTATTACAATTATATCGTAGTGGATGAGGCACATCATGCGGTTGCACCGATGCTGAAAAGAGTGATTCAGTATTATGAGGCGGATTTTACGGTTGGACTTACCGCAACGGATCAGCGTCCGGATAAGAGAAAACTGGAAACGGTTTTCGGAACATACTCCACTTCGTTATCCTTAAAAGAAGCCATGGAAAAAGGAATCGTTGCCCGGGCAAATGTTTACAGGATCGAAACAAATATCGATCTATCAAAAGTCCGATTCAACGGAAAAGACTATATCAATGCAGATCTTGAAAAAAGAATACGGGTTACTTCAAGAAATGAGCTGATTGTCAAGGTCCTTCAGGAATATTTTGGAGACGGAGAAGCTGCCAGACGGCAGGGAGTCATCTTTTGCGTCAATGTTGCCCATGCAAATGAGATGGCAAAACTACTCAACAAAGCCAATATCACTGCAGCCAGCTACACCAGACAGACAAAGAATCCGGCGGCTGTTATGGCTGATTTTAAGCAGAAGAAGATTCGGTTTTTGTGTGCCTGTAATATGATCTCCGAGGGCTGGGACTATCCGGAACTGGGAATTCTCGTTATGGCAAGACCTACGCTTTCCAAAGTGCTCTATCTGCAGCAGATTGGAAGAGGACTGCGGAAAACGGATACAAAGAAAAATGTTATCGTTATCGATGTGGTGGACGAGTATGGTGCAATGATCAAAGCCTGTAACATGCATACGATATTTGCCAATCCATATTATGTGCCATTTGGAGATATTATAAAAACAGATTATACACCGGGAGATATGGTTGTTATCGATGGGCTGGAGGAAAGAATTGAACGCATTATGGAAGTCGATATCAACTCTTTCGAAGAAAAATATGGCGATTATCTCAGTCAGGAACAGGTTGCCAGAGAATATTTCGTCAGTACCGGAACCGTGACAAGCTGGGTCAAAAAGAAAAAGATCGTGCCGAGTGTAGAATACCGGTTCGGCAACAAATCCATTTACCTGTTCAGTCCGGACGATGTCGAAAAATACCGGAAAGAATTAAACATCAAAGAACATAACGACAGTACGATCAAAGAAGATTTCTTTGAATTTCTGGAAGAAAGAGATTATTCACTTTCGTATAAAATGCCGTTCCTGCTGGCAATTGTAAAGCATATCGATTCTATCGGAGATGCGAAAATAGAAGAGGTTCTGGATGATTATATTGCCTTTTATCAGGACCGATTATCCAGAGGCCTCCAGGTGGATCGAAGCACCTGCCCGTATGATGAAAAAATGCTGAAAGACCGAAAAGCGGTGCAGAGAAATATGCTTACGAATCCATTTGAAAAATTTGAGAGAAAGAGATTCTTGTATTATTCGAAGGATCTGAGTGTGATTTCGATGAATCATGCGTTGTTTGAGAAAATGAAAGAGGAAGACTGGGAAAGAGTGCGGAGACAGATGAGGGAAGATTTGCGGAAGTATTATGACGGGATGGGCGGAGTGTAAATGATTTTTAAGCAAAAATAAGTTCATTACGCAGGTTGTCAATGTATGTGATATAGTGGGGGAAAAACAAATGACAAATAGTGAATATCCGGAAAACAGAGAATGGAAACAAAAAGCATTTGGAATGCCAAAACTGCCCAGTGGAGATATGGGGCAGAATAAAGTGTTGTACTATATTCTGAAAATGGTCAAGGACGGTAAATCAGCAAATACAATGCTTAATATTGAAGGAAGTAACAGTACAGCTACGTTAGGACGAATGTGTGAGTGGATCCGTCCGATTGGTCTGGTTAATAAAGAGAAACAGGTGTGGACGCTGACAGAATTAGGAGAAATGGTTTTGGAACGACAGGATAGTTACTTTTCTACCGCTGTTTTCTGTTCCACGATTGTATTTATGGGAGAAATCCTATTCTATCTGCAAGAACCCAAAAACACACAGGAACTCCTGAAAATTGCAGAAGAATATCATCTGAACTGGAAAACAAATTCTGAAATTCATAATCGGATCAAATGGTTTCGGGATGTGGATATGGTTCGGTTCGAAGAATATAAACTGGAGTATAGTCTGACACAAAAAGGACAGGAATTTCTGCAGCAAATAGAGATTACTATGCCGTCAGAAACAGAGGAAGAACCGGACGAAACATTTCTGGAAACCCAGCTTCCAATGTCAGAATGGGCAATTGCCTTAAAGCCTGCACCAACAGAGAAAAAAAGAATGGCGATCGGATACATGCCGGGAAAAACAGCCGATGCATGTATAACAATCAGCGCATATTTGCAATTGATGAATCAGGCGATTTCTATCGAAGAGATTCGTGAGTATTCGAAAGTTAATTATCAGATCGCAGTGTCATCGTCGAATATGTTTCTTTCATTTCTGGAAAAAATAGGATTTGTTGATCGTATCAGTAAGAATATGTATGTAACCTCTGAACTTGGAAATACATGGATTGAAAAACAATCACCGGTTGATCTGATCGCATGTCTGGAAGCAAGATATTTATTTGTTTATGAACTGTTGGCAGAGCTTAGAAAAGAACCGAAAAATGCAAAAACACTTTCTATAATAGCTAAGGTATCTTACGGATTCGACAGGGAAAGTATCGAGGAAACGCGTAAAAGACTGATTCTCTTATCTGCTGCCAGGCTGATTTACAGTGTGACAAACGATAAATATGGACTCACTGCCAGAGGAGAAAAACTTCTGAATACTTTTGGCATTGTGGCAAAAGAGAGTGTGAAACTATCCGAAATAAAGAAAGAGGAAAATGCAGGCGATTGTTACAATGATTCCTGTGAAAGCCTTATTACAGAATTAAGACTGTCCAGTAAAGATTCCTATAATCCCAACAGATTTGAAAAAGCCATAAGAGCAGCATTCGATTTTATCGGCTATGATGCAACCTGGCTTGGCGGCTCCGGAAAGACCGATGTCCTGATCAAAGCAAGAACAGCTCCGAAATTATCTTATGCGGTCGCGGTAGATGCAAAATCTACGCAATCCGGAAATGTCACGGAGGATCCGATTGACTTTGACACTTTGAAAGACCACCGAAAACTTCATCATGCGGATTATTCTGCAATTGTTGGATGCTCTTTTCGAGGGGAACGACTTTTAAACCGATGCAAAGAACATAAAGTTGCATTGATTGATGTAGATACACTGGAACAGCTGATCCGCAATCAGGTAGAAATTCCATTGACCGGAGAAGATTATAAAAAGATCTTTGAACAGACAGGAATCGTAGATATCAGTGTCCTGGACGAAGCAAGAAACCGAACCGAACGCTACGGTCTTTTGGTAGATGCAATTGTGGGGTGCCTTGTAAATGAAAGCAAAGACGAAGTAACAGAATGGATTCTTACTTCCCGTGAGATTTATCGAACCGTGAGAGATGACGAGAGATTTTCGATAAATCCTAATCTGGATGAAATTGAAGATATCCTTAAATTCCTGGCATCTCCATTGATAGGGTGTGTGGGGAAAAATAAGGATGGATATTATGCGATTGGATCGTTGAATGAAGTGGCGAAGAAGTTTCAGTTTTATGCGAAGAGTTGTAAGAGGACGAGTTAAAAAAATAGTACAATGGTAAAATTTTGGAGGATAATGTGAAAAAAGCGATAGAAAAGCCATTTAAAGTAAATCATAAAATATATGTAATAATGACCGTTGTTTCTTGTATGGGAATTATATGTGGTTGTTATTGGATTAATTTGAATCAATGTAGTAACAACATTATTGATATTATAAAAAATATTTCTTTGGGGTGCTTGGCTTCAACAATTGTGGCATGGTTGTTGGAAATATTTAATGTTAGAGAAAAGAATCAAAAGATAGGTCAAATTTATGAAATGGTGTATGCTGAATTAAAATATAGAATATTATCCTATATACAAACATGGGGAGAATTTTATGTAACGAGTAGTAAATGTGATGGAAAAGAAAAGCATACATGGCTAGAATGGTATAGGCTGTGCAAAGAACTATTTGAAACGGAGAATCCTAAAAAGCAAGATGAGCTGTTAAATTTCTTTATTTCAGAAGTAAAAGAGGTGGTAGAGAAAGTAAATGAAACACTTTATAAGTTTCAACAACAGGAATATGTATTAACAATAGGAGATATTTATGACAAGAATCTTCGGAAAATTATAGAAGATTATCGATTTGAATTTTATGCAGCAAGTTTAGTATTAAAACGTAAAAATATAAAGAAAGAAGAATTCTGGAGAAATATGGACGCAATTAATGATGATATGAAAAAGTATATAGAAAATTGGAATGATATTCAGTATTATAATATAGTGCAACTTATACCATATCATACTATGGATAATATAAAAGAAATGGAAAAGATGATGAGATGATTGTTAAAACAATTAAATGTTTGAGACGGGGAAAAGATATCAGTTATAAATTAAACACATTAGAGGTGAAATAAATGGTTATGGAATGGTTATCTGCACTTGTTCAAAATTTTATCTGGGAAATATCGATTGATGTTAAGAGAAATTTCACAATAAAACGGAAATATAAAAAGTTTTTTAAAGAAATTGATACCGGAATACAAGAATTTTATAAAAATAATGAGTGTATATATCTTAATTCGAGCGCATTTCAATATTTTATAGAACATCATAATTTTGTAAAGGAAATTATAGCAAGGGCTACTACAACAGAAATTAGCAAAAGCGATAATGAGTTTTTACAAAATAATATAAAAATTGCAAAAAGTATTGCGGAAAGAGAAGAACTTAAGTTTGGATATAATGAAGAACAGATAATAAAGGATTTGTTTAAGTTGATTAATGAGAAAACATCAAAATTTTTATTAAGGATGCTTTCTACAGAACAAAGAACGATAATTACAAAAACGTTAAATAGTATTGTGGGATTAGAGGAAATTGTAAATGATTTTAGAAATGATACCAAGGTTAGATTGGATTCGCTTGATGACACACTCAAAAATATTACAAAAATTTCTGGATCAAATGAAATTCTATTAGCAGAATTAATTGTAAAAAATATTTGGGAAAATGATTTGGATACGGTGGACAAAATACGACATTTGATTGGTGAAAAGTCGGAATCGTTGGAAGTGTTTTTGAAAGTGATTTTTTGTTCTTTTGAGGGAAAATTTGATAAAATAGTGGAACAATTATCTAAAATTACAAATGAACTCGTAAGGGATATGGCGGTTAAAACAATATTGCCAATTTTAATTTACAACAATTATGAAGTGAATGGATTCGAGAATGTAGTAACTTCTAAAATTCTTTCTGAAATATTAAGTGCATTAAAATTAAAAGACTATACTCCCATCTTTTCAGAGAAGATTATAAATGATGATGGAATAGAAACACATTCCATTGAAATAAATAAAAAAATGGTTTGTGAAGAAGAATGGCTTGTACAACAAATTATATTTTTGCATTTGTACAAACAACAGATTAGAAATATTTTTATTGGTATGGAAGAAATTGTGGGCGAAAATGCAAATTGGTTAAATAAGCTTCTTATAGCAGATAAATACATTGAGTTTATTAGTTATGAAAAACCAGATAACATTGATACAGGAAAAATAAAGACAATAAAGTATGAATTGGAAAAATTGAAAAATAATATATCAAATTATGGAGAAAAAATCCAAGTTGTGTATTATGGAGTTGTTTTAAAATTGAATTTTATTTTTATGGAAGATGAAAAAATAGAGGATGAAATTCCAGAGAAAATAAAAAATTGTTCACCAATTCGCAGTTACCTCTTCATGACAAAAATTAAACGACATGAATGTAGTGTTGATGAAGTATATCTTTTTGCCAGAAACAATAATGAATATTGGTTATTGAATAATTATTTTTTAGAGGAAGGAAATCATAATATAGTAGTTGATTTTTGTGAGAAACATGAAGAATGTTTTGAAAAAAATCCTGTTCTTTTTATAATGTTTCTTAGATCATTGAAATCGCTTGGAGATGATAAGAAAAGAATAAAATACTTAATGAAATATAAAAGTCAATTCTCTGATGTGTTTGAATTTTGGAACGAATATTTAGAAATGGATTCATCTGATATTGCTAAGAACGAATTTATTAATAATTGTCAAACATGGCATATTAACTGTCTGTTTAGTAGGTCGGAAGAATTGATTATAGAACGGTTATTACAATTTCAGAAATATGATATAGCACTCCACTATATTCATCGTTTAGAGGTAAAAGGGGGGGATATATATAAGATTAAAAAATATAAAGGTATTATTGAACAGAGCAAAGACAATCAAATAGAGGCATTAGCTTTATTTAAAGAGGCGTTTGAAGACAATAAACAAGACGAATATGTTTTAGATTGTATTATATCCATATCACTGATGAACAATAGAAGAATTACCGATGAATATATAAGTGCTGCGGAGAAAATAGGATCTTCAAGATTGTTAATGTTGGCAGCGGCTGCATATAAAAATGGTGGAGATGATGTCAAGGCGCGTATAGCAAATAAAAAATCTATTTTGCTTTCAAAAGAGGAATCTAATGCTTCATACAGTCAGTATTTATTATGGCATTTATCTAATAAGTATGAATATGTACAAAAAATAACAGGGTTTAATGAAGATACGTGTGCCCAATGTTTAGACGATATGGGCAAGAGATTTTATATTTGTATAGAAAGTGATCTTGTTTTACCAGAAAGTCCATACGAATGGCATGGGGATATACATATGTATAAGGATGATGCCGCTGAAGCTGGTTTGTTAAGAAAACATACGGGAGATATAATTTATTATAATGATAAACAATGTAAGATAGAAAAAATAATTCCTATAGATGCATATTATTTTAACATTTGTAGTAATAAAATGAGAACAGCTGGTGCTGCAAAGATACTTCACATTCCAGAACGGGATGGCATCCTAGATATTAATGCTTTTAAGGAGTGGTTGATAAATAATACAAGTGATGAAAAGTCAAGGTTTGATTGGGTAAAACAATATAATAATATTGAGGAAATGCCTCTTTCTCTTTATATGTATAAACGTTTTTCAAGAGCATCGTACTTGCAATTTGTTGACCTGATTTTTGAAAGCAAAGACATTTTTATTAGAGAATATAAAAATGATATGAAACTGGAAGTAAGTAAAAGAAAATATATATTTTCTTTTAGTGCTGCTGTGATGCTTTATAAAATTGGATTTCCTGTGGAAAAGATAATCCAAAATAATGGATTTATTACATCTTCATGCTACATGCAAGTAAATTCTGATGTTACAAGCATAATTGAAGAGTATGATCGAGAGAATGTCGCATCAATAGGAGTATATGATGGACAACTCTTTTTAAATCAAACAGCTGAAAATGGAAAAGAATATTGGATAAAAGAAGCAGGGAAGATAAAAAAATATTTTAATGCTATTCCTAAGTTGGAAAATGCTGTTGATTTATCAGAAGAATCTTTAGTAAAAATTAATCTAAAAGAATTAGTGGGAATATGCGATTATGATGCGTTGGCAATAGTGAAAAGTAATAATGAGTATGTATTGGTTACCATCGAAGCATTGCTTAATATTTTAGCTGTTAATGAAGCACTTAATGTTGAATGTATTAGAGTTATTGAATGGCTTGGCGGAATTAATTTGCCTTGCCGTGATTTATTACTTTATGCAAAGAACTTGTTGAAATACGGATGTTTATATACAATGAATAAAGATATTATTCAGATAATTTCGAAAAAACTTGAAAAAATGAATGATGTCGAAAAAGATGATGCGTATTATTTATTAGATGAAACTATTAAGTCGTTAGATTTACTTGAAGAAAAAATGAAAATGCTTGCAATACAATTTTTATCGGGTGAAATGAAAAGTCTTATGGATAAAAATATTACTTTGGATGCTCAGCTGATAAATATTATTGTTAGAGATGTGTTACTATTGAAAAGACAAAAACTAGAAATCGGAATTGATAATTCAGGACATTTAATATCGCATTTACGAGATATGACGGTCGATGAAAAAAATGTGGCAACGGTTGAGCTACAAGAAAACAGAAAATAGTAGCATGGAAGCATTATTCAGTAAAGATAGTATATTGAAGTTTTGATTTCGTTGAAAAGTATTGGAATGATTTCTAGTATTTATGGATATGTAATTGATGGTGGAAAGATGAATAGAAATGGAAGCAAAAGTACTAGGCATAATAAAAAATGGTCTGTTCAATTTTAACGTTAGAACAAGTAAGGAAATGAACAATAGATGGTAAATCTAAGAGAATGTACCCTTTAGGGTGAAAAATATCTTATTGAGTAGTCAGAACACTTGGAACCGCGCTTTTATTATACGAAGTGCAGAAGCACTTTCGAAGTACATTAGTGGGATGCCGTTGCAGGAGATCCTATTGATTTATTTGGCTTTAATGGTGGTATAAACAGATGTTGTGCTGATAACGAAAAAGCTACTCAAAACTATTTACGAAGCGATTTACTAGAGGATGGTTCACTAAGACGTTTAACGTGTATAGATGAATTTGTCGATAAGGCATATCCAGATAATTTAGATTCAGAAGATAAGCTCATTATGAATGGACACTCGTTCACAGTAGATGAGCTTATGTGTTTTGTTAAAGAACAGTATTCGGAAATTGTGAAAGGTGGTTTAAATGTGACTGATATAGATTATATAGGTATTCTTGATTATCTTCAAGATAATATCGAAGTGCCGTATTCGAATCCAGAGGAACCAGGAATCGATCCTGAAGAGAAAAAAAGAATTTATGAAGTTGAAGAAAAAGGTCGGGCGGCAACAACAGAGCTGAAGAAGATGACTACCGAGTTTGGAAGGCTGTATAAGCTCAATAATGCACTTCCGGTTTCTTGGCTTGATGGTTCAAAAACAAAAACCAGAAAATACCTCTCGGCTCAGATGAAATATAGTGATTACTCTGATAATCCTAGCAGCATTTCAATTTTTGTAGAAAAGAATGGTCCAAGTAGCACCAGATATCGAATAAGCTTAGAAATAAAAAGTGATGGAACAGATAAGAGGAGCATGGCAAAATATCATTCTCATCTTGATATGTCATGTAATACAGCAGCAGGGTTGGTATATGTTTCAGGAAGTAATGAATGGGGAAATCCTGCCGAGCTTACAGAAACACAGGAACAGATAAAGGTTCAGGTTGAGTCGGGTGATTTAAGAAAGGTTCAAATATGCAAATGCATTGAGAGAAAAGATGACGAAACAAATGAGTATTATCATAATGAGATTAGCAAGGCGATAGCTGCGTTGATTCCATATTATGACCATGTTATTGGAAAGATATCGACTACAACAGATAAAGGCTGGTTGATGACATGGAATCCTGCAAACTGGGAATGGGAAGGTTTTGATAAACTGTGTGTGGAAACAAAAAATGGAAAGACACATATTGAAGCGTGGAATTGTTCAAGTAAACAGCCAGTCATTGGTGATGATGTGTTTCTAATGAAAACGGGGGAACAGCCAAGAGGAATTATGGCACATGGACACATTGCCAAGGCATCGTATACAGCACCACATTATGATCCAGAAAAAAACGTTGCAGGTGTAACTACTGGATACGTGGATGTTGAGTTTGATTGGATACAAAATTATAAAAGCGAAAAATTGTTAATACAAGACATCCTTAAGAAGAAGTTTCCAACGCAAAATTGGAGCCCGATTGGGTCTGGCATTGAAATAAAAGAATGTTTGCCAGAATTAAAAGCAATGTGGGTAGAGCTTATAGGTAAAAAGGGTAATAAAGGTGGTGAACGTAAAATGATAGAATTTGATAAGAATTTAATTTTATATGGTCCTCCAGGAACGGGAAAAACTTATAATACAGCAATCTATGCGGTTGCAATTTGTGATGGGAGATCCGTTGATGAGCTTACAGATTACGATGCAGTTATGGTTCGTTATAATGAGTTAAAAAACCAAAATAGGATTGTATTTACCACATTCCATCAGTCATATGGATATGAAGAATTTATAGAAGGTATCAAACCTGTAGTGGATGGTGAAAGTCCGGATATTTCATACATCATTGAGCCTGGTATTTTTAAGAAATTCTGCAAACGTGCACAGGGCGTAGAGATAAAGAATAAGGATTTGAAAATTGCAGATGATGCAGAAATTTGGAAAGCTACTGTGCGTAGTGAAGTAATACAGGATTGTTTTGAGAATGACAGGATAAGAATAGACTGGGGATTTGATAGTGAAGGTGCTGCTGGGTTTGTCAATGGCATAAACAAGGGAGATATAATCCTAACAACAGATGGATCGCGTAGCTTTATCAATGGTATAGCGGTTGTAATTGATGATGAAGCCTTTTTGCTTGATGATGAATCGGATACGACTACTCGTAGTGTTAAATGGTTAGCTAAGAATATCAATGAGAATATAAAATCAATTAATTCAAATAGAATGCTTCATAGGAAAACTTGTTCGAAAGTTCCTAACATGAAAATTTCAGATGTGCTTAAGCTTGCTGCAAAATTAAATCCAGAAATATCAGATACTAAAATTGAGAAGGATACTAAACCGTATGTGTTTATTATCGACGAGATAAATAGAGGAAACATTTCTAAGATCTTTGGCGAACTTATTACTCTTATTGAAAACACTAAGCGAGAAGGCATGCCAGAAGCGGCAAGCACAACATTGCCGTACTCTGGTGAGTCTTTTAGCGTTCCTTCGAATGTTTATATTTTAGGAACTATGAATACCGCAGATAGGTCTATTGCACTCATGGATACAGCCCTTCGGCGTCGTTTTCAGTTTAAAGAAATGATGCCTGAAGTTAATGTTCTAAGAAAAATCGGTGCTGATAAAGTTACGGATGGAGTAACTGAACTTGATGTGGTTGACATGCTTAAGATTATCAATGAACGAATTACGTTTCTTTATGACAGAGAGCATACAATAGGTCATGCATTCTTTACTGGATTGAAGGATGCTCCATCTATTGATATGTTGGCAAGTGTATTTCTGAAGTCTGTTGTTCCTCTTCTGCAGGAATATTTTTATGAAGATTATCAGAAAATACAACTTGTACTTGGCGATAATGCAAAGACAGATGATAACTTGAAATTTATTAAAGACGTAAAAGTTGTAGTGAAGAATGTATTTAAGGGAAATGTAGATGAAATGATAGATTTTCCAGAAAAAAAGTATGTAATCAATAAGAATGCATTTTATAATATTCAAAGCTATATTCAAATTATGTAAAGTATGGTGAAGTAGATGGATAAACTGTTAGAAGTAAGGGAGTTTGACTCCATCATTGGAAATATAGAGTATAAAGACGATAACAATTTCAAATATTTGGATAAGAAAATCTTTGACAGTCTGTTAACCTTTATTTATGAATTTGCGGGGGATGAAGAGAACGCGGATGCGCTTGAATTTATGCGGATAGGCTATAAACGTAATGTGGGTGATGTGGTAAGTATTAAAAATTATGTTGGTTTAATCCAGATGAAAAATGGATTCCAGGTGCAGATTCTTCCAAAGATTGACTTCGGAGGAGAAGAGGACAAAGGGAATACTCAGACTAAGAAAGTGTTCCTTAAAATGCTTAGAAGCATGAAGAACTTCCCAAGTAAAGTTTTTAATGATGCGAGTCTTAAAGTTGATAAGATGAATTTGTATGAAATTTTTATCAATATGTACATTCAGGAGGTTCGACAGTTAGTAAAGCATGGAATTAAATCAGATTACGTGCAGCAGGAGGGTAACCTGAATTATTACAAAGGAAAACTGGTGATAAGCCAGCATGTACGCATAAATCTAGCTCATAAAGAGCGATTCTATGTCACTTACGATGAATTTCATTCAAATAGAGCTGAAAACCGGCTTGTGAAGGCAACACTCGAAAAGTTACAAAAATTGACTACCAGTGCAGAAAATTCTAAAGAAATAAGGCAACTTCTTACATCGTTTGAACTTTTGGATTCATCAACGAACTATGAGAAGGACTTTTCACAAGTTGTAATAAACAGAAATACTAAAGACTATGAAATGCTTATGAAGTGGTCTAAGGTGTTTTTGATGAATAAGAGCTTTACAACGTTTTCAGGCTCGACAACATCCAGATCATTGTTATTCCCGATGGAGACAGTATATGAGAGTTATGTTGCACAGCAGATGAAACGGGTATTCTGTCCGACGGGCTGGGATGTATCAACCCAAGATAGAGGCCATTATTTATTTGTGGAACCTAAGAAACAGTTTTTCCTGAGACCTGATATAGTGATAAGAAGAGGCGGCAGGACAATAATCTTAGATACTAAGTGGAAGAGCCTAATAAACAATGAACGTAAAAATTATGGGATTTCGCAGGGTGATATGTACCAGATGTATGCCTATTCAAAGAAGTATGAAACTCCTGAAATATGGCTTCTTTATCCAGTAAATGAAGAAATGCGTAATCATGCCCCGATAAGTTTTTACAGTGGAGATGATACATATGTGAGACTTCATTTTGTGGATGTTGCGAACATTGAGAATAGTCTTAAAGAATTAAAAGATAAGATTGAAGGTGTAGCGTATGAGCGGAAAATTTGATAGGCTGTGATTTAATTGAATTATTGCAGCAAAATGATATTGGAATGCGGATGATTGGTAAAAACATAAAGAATAATTTAATTCAAATGTTTTTTGGAGCTACGCCTAAATTGGTATATACGGTCTATTAGGAACGATTTTGAGATGGAGTGATTCTTACAATGGTCGGGACGGGTTTAAACGATTTAACGGAACTTGTGAGGAGGAACAGTAGTATGATGAAGCGAGAAATAGGGGCAAAGGCAATAGGAGATTACCTTGCTGATTATCCAGATGAAAAAGGAAACGAAGTCTTAGATTCCCCGGATAATATCAAGAATAGACTTTTAGATTTATATTCATGGGTAAAAGTTGAATTGAAACGGATCCAGTTTTCTGTAAATGTTGACATGAAGGAACCGTTTGTCAAAGTTTCATTTCAAAAGCTATTCATCTGCGGAATTGAAGTTCAGGATGAGGTTTATAAAATTTATAATGTAACCTTTGATTGGGCGGAACAGACTTCTTATCTTTGCGAGAAAGCGGAAGATGGAAGTTGGTATTATTTTCTTGAAACGATTGACGAGTGTATAGGCGAGATAAAACGATTAGTAGCGTTTGAGGCGAATAAAGGTAACAAAAAGTTAGTAGTGTATCCACAAGGACAGCATAACAGTGAATTAAGTAAGGTGCTGAATAGGATAGCATTTGAAAGATCATTTGCGCAATTCATCAAGCAGGCAGATGATAACGCGATTTCTGGAAAAGGTGCTGGTGGGCAGACTCCTTTTGGATTTGCAGTAAAGCCTTATGTAGATGGAGCTGATGTTAGCATTCATTATGGACAAGGAAGTGCAAGTAAGACACCTTATTTGAATTGGTGGGTTGTATCAATTTACTATGTTCCAGATAATGGAAATATTACTATTGGTATAGAAGAGACAAGGTATCCTCATTTGAAAAAAATGAGGATAAAGCCTGTGCAATATTCACAGATAGGAAATAAAAAGGACCAGATTGCAGTATTTTATTCAACGACGAAAGCAAACATAAATTATATAGATTTATACGAAAACTTTCTGAATATTTGCGAAGAAGTAATGCGATTGGGTATTAAATAAGCAGAGAGGTTTGCCTGAAGACGCTTAGGATCGCAGAAAAAGATGGAAAATGAAATAGAAGTATTTGATTCAATGTGATTGTTGTATTTACTAGCTTTCAATGGAGTGCTTCTGGCGTAAAGTGAGTAGTAGGTGAGATGATTTTGAAGAAAGTGGAAGTTGTTTTAATAATGTATAAATAAAGGGATGCGGATATAATTTGTCACAGTTTGTTCAACGGATGTGATAATTAAAATTATCTTGTTATTGGAGAAGAGAATGAATTTGATTGAAGAATTAAAAAATTATTGTGATATAGATAATCCGATTGGTGCCTTAATGCTAACTGGAGAATGGGGATGTGGTAAAACATATCTTATCAAAAATAAATTTATCCCATCAGAAAAAGATACGTATGCTTTTGTAAATGTTAGTTTATTTGGGATAGACTCTTTAGATAAATTACGAGCTGAGGTGAAGAAAAAATGGTTAGAGAAAGCAAGTGAAATTGATAAGCAAAATGGAACAAATGTTTCAAAATTTGCAGATTCTTATAAAAAAATATTTGGTATAATCAAGGATATTCTGCCTGAAGATTTGCAAAAAACAGGAAACGCATTTTCTTCTATTATGGATTTGGTTAATTTTGTGCCTATAAGTAATAGAATGTTTGAAAAAAAGGTTGTACTTGTTTTTGATGATTTAGAGAGAACGAATATTCCTTGTACAGATCTTTTGGGATGCATTAATGATTACTGTGAAAATCAGAATTTTAATACGATTATTGTTGCAAATGAAGAAAAAATAAAAGATAGCTCAAATAATGAATTATCATATCGTGAAATCAAGGAAAAAATAGTGCAAAGAATTATTCCGTTTGTTCCTGATTATGAGGAGGTTGTCTCTAATTGTATAGAATCGGTATCTCTCAGTAGGGAATACAAAGGGTTTCTTAGAAAAAACAAGGAATTATTAGTTAAAATTTTGTCGGGAGATTTCAATGATAATGAAATAATTGAACAGTATAAGATTGAACAGTACAAACTTGATGATAACAAAAACACAGAAGAAGATCAAAAAGAAGAGGAAAATCTTCGAAAACTGTTAGCACAAAGACCGCATAATATACGAAGTTTTAAATGCGCTATTCAGGATTTTGAACGTGTATATAATAAGTTGATAGAAATGAATATTCAAGACTGCAGTAATTGGCTTCTTTCTTTTACATGTCTTACAATGACGAATAAAGCAGGATTGATTCTGGAAATTCCAAAATACGGTGATTGTTTTTGGTATCTTAATGTAGAAAAACTTTATCCCGAAGTATTTGACACTAATTTTATTGTGAGTGGATTTTCAAAATGGATTATTTACGGGGAGTGGAATGATGATTCTATTTCGAAAGAAGTACAGTTATTTTTGAAAAAAGAGAAAGCGGCAACCCCACTTGAGATTCTTAGAACACATAAGATACCAGAAGTCAATGATGAAATAATTGATAATGGATTTAAAGAATTATTAGTAGAAGCATATGCAGGGAATTTGTCGTTAGATGAGTATATTCTTTTTATTAGTAATTGCTGCTATTCTAGAAGCTATAATCTTGATGTACCTACAATTGAGTGGGAAAAGGTAAGAGAGGGGATTAGAAGACAAATAGAACATTTAGTTAAATCTGATGAAAAAGATAGTCATTTTCACAGAATGATTGGGGATGACAGTAAACAGTATTTCACAGAAAATGAATGGTTAACATATCAGATTATAAAAGAATTTAGAGATAATGATACATTGATTTATGAAAAAAATCAAAAGCTTTATATTGATTTGATTAATTCAGATTTGGATGTCGCTTTTAGAGATCTGAGCAATAAAAGATACAATAAATTTTCTTTTGAGATGGAATCTGCAACAATTAATGCGTTTAAAAATGCCACTAATGCGAATAAAAATCATTTTTCTGGGTGGTTCGTTGGAATTTGGGGACAATATAGTAATTCATCAGAGATTAATGAGCAAGTCACAACAATGTCTCTTAAAAAGTTAAGAAATGATTTGAATTTTATAATGCAGGAGTATAAAGAAAAAAACATGAATATTGCCGCTGCGCACACACAAAATTTTATTAAAAAACTGGAGGTTATTATAAAACCAGAAAATGAGGATTCTTTAGTTGAACAGGTGACACAATGAAAATAAAAGATATACCAAAATCTTCAGCAGACTTATATAAATCCTTACTAGCAGAATGCAAACCAAACTGGAATATTGAAATTACTATTGAAGATTACAATTTATATAAACTTGGCTTTGTTGAAGAAATTCCTTGTTCTATTAGTTTAAATGTATCGCGTGAAGAAATATATGAACTGCAAGAAGAAATTTTGAATATGGAAGTCATTATATATAGTTATGAGGATTTATTATATAAAAATCCTATAGATATGACGAATGATGAAAAGAAAACATATAAAGAATTGAAAGAACTTGAAAAGAGATATAATAAATTTGAACCATTGGAAAGATTATTTAGTTACTATCTGGCCATTAATGAAAAAGAGAATTAAAATATTAAGAGGCCCAGAGTAACAGAATAATGATATAAACGAAAAATCAAGTTATGTATAAATTCAATAACAAGAGAGATACCAGAAAAATGAATCAAACAATAATAACAGATATAACTCAAGGCTTAACCACCGCCTTCATCGACCACACGGTCTCCTCCAACCTGGCCTACAGACCGCAATTTGTATCCAATAATTACAAAGAGGGGCGCAAGGTCATCTCATCCATTGAGGATGAGTTACTATCCTGTGAGCAGTTTGCCATCAGTGTGGCATTTATCACGATGAGTGGAATTACGCCGCTGCTTCAGACATTAAAAGAGCTGGAGAATCGTGGAATTCCGGGGCGGATTTTGACAACGGATTATTTGACATTCAGTGATCCGAAAGCGTTGCGAAAATTAGAAGAATTTTCCAATTTGCATATAAAGATGTATGTAACAGATCAGACAGAAGAAGGATTTCACACAAAAGGGTATATTTTCAAGAAAGAAGAGATGTACCGGATTATTGTGGGAAGTTCCAATATGACACTCAGCGCACTTACTGTGAATAGGGAATGGAATATAAGGATTGTTTCTACGGAACACGGTGAGTATGCACAAAGTGTGCTGACGGAATTTGAGGATTTGTGGAATTCTTCGCAGGCGGTGGAATTTGAACAGTTTATTGACAGTTATACGGAAAACTATATAAGAAATAAAATCATCCGCAAACAGAAGGAACTGGTGCGACAGGGACAGGAAAGACGTATGCTTCAGCCTTTGCCATGAGAGAGCTTGGCTTTCGGAAGGTATTATTTTTAGTACATAGGAATCAGATTGCAAAACAGGCAAAGAAATCTTATCGTAAAGTATTTGGCAGCAGCATTTCGATGGGGATGGTTACCGGTCAGTATCAGGAGACGGACAAAGATTTTATATTTGCAACCATTCAGACAATCAGTAAAGAGCAGACATTGCATGCTTTTGAAACAACTGCATTTGATGCGATTATTATTGATGAAGCGCATCATAGTTCTGCGAACAGCTATAAGAAAGTAATGGAGTATTTTACACCAAAACTGTGGCTTGGTATGACTGCGACACCGGATAAGCGAGATGATAATCTGGAAGGTAGAAATATTTATGAGATTTTTAATCATCAGATTGCTTATGAGATTCGATTGTAGGATGCTATGGAAGAAGATTTGCTATGCCCATTCCATTATTTTGGAATTACAGATCTGGAAGTGATTGCGGATGAGGCGAAGGGAGCAGAGGAAAAACTGGAGAATTTTCGGTATCTGACTTCGGACGAGCGTGTGGCAAATGTTATGAAACAGGCGGAGTTTTTCAGCTATAGTGGTGATCGGGTAAAGGGCTTGATTTTCTGTAGCCGGATTGATGAAGCAAAAGAATTATCAAAGAAATTCAATGAGCGTGGTTGGAGAACACAGGTATTAAGCGGAAATGATTCAGAGTCAGCAAGGGCAGATGCAATTGAACGGCTGGCAGCAGATGCTGGAGAAAATATACTGGATTATATTATTTCCGTGGATATTTTCTCAGAAGGTGTGGATGTGCCGGAAATCAATCAGGTTATCATGTTGCGTCCTACGGAGTCTCCGATTGTATTTATCCAGCAATTGGGTCGGGGACTGCGTAAAGCAGAAAATAAGGAATACGTGGTGGTTCTGGATTTCATTGGAAATTATCGGAATAATTTTATGATTCCAATTGCTTTATCCGGAGACCGAAGTTATAACAAAGATAATATTCGTCGGTATGTAACCGAAGGTGGACGGGTGATTCCGGGAGCGAGTACCATTCACTTTGATGAGATTTCCAGAAAACGGATTTTCCAGGCGATTGATACAGCGAATTTTAATGATATTAAGCTAATCCGGGAGAATTATACAAATCTTAAAAATAAACTGGGACATATTCCGAAGCTATCGGATTTTGACCGATATGGCGAGATGGATGTGTTGCGGATTTTTGAGAATAACAGTCTGGGTTCGTATTATAAGTTTTTGGTAAAATACGAGAAAGAATATACGGTGCGGCTTTCCGAAGAGGAAGAAAAGGTTATTGAATTCATATGTAAAAAATTAGCCAGCGGGAAAAGAATTCATGAGTTGGAACTTCTGAATCGTATGCTAAAGTATCATCATGGACTGTTGAATATTTTGCAACAAGCGCTGGAGAAAAAATATCATCGTGCTATGACAGAAAACTGCGCGGAAAATGTAGTGAATATCATGACGAATGAATTTCCAACCAGTGCGGCAAAGAAAACGTATGCTTCCTGTGTTTTTCTTGAAAAAGAAGGGAAAGATTATCGGGTTTCCGAAAATTTTGAAAAGATGTTGGGAAATCGGGAGTTTTATGAGATACTGGAAGAAGTCGTGGAGTTTGGTATCGCCCGGTATCAGATGAACTATAGTAAGACATATCAGGATACGGATCTGGTATTATATCAGAAATATACGTATGAGGATGCCTGCCGGTTGTTAAACTGGGAGCGTAATGAAGTTCCGTTGAATATCGGTGGGTATAAATATGATAAGAAGACAAAAACATTTCCTGTATTTATCAATTATGATAAACAGGAGGATATCAGCGATACAACAAAATACGAAGATCATTTTCTCACAGCGGATCGTCTGATTGCTATTTCGAAAAGTGGGCGAAGCAGGGATTCAGAGGATGTGCAAAATTTCCTGAAAGCAAAGGAACGGGGGATTGATGTACAGCTTTTTGTGAGAAAGAATAAGGATGATAAGATTTCCAAAGAATTTTATTATCTTGGTCGGATGACAGCTACGGGTCGAACCGAAGAATTTGTCATGGCTAATACGGACAAGACAGCAGTAGAGATTGAGTGGGCGTTGGATACGCCGGTCAGAGAAGATATTTATGAGTATATTATCAATGGATAAAGGGAGACGCAGGATGAAGACAATTAAGGTAGTGGCAGCGATTATTATAGACAACGGAAAAGTATTTGCAACGCAGAGAGGTTACGGTGAATTCAAAGATGGCTGGGAATTTCCGGGAGGTAAGATTGAAGAAGGGGAAACAGCCAGAGAAGCAATCGTAAGAGAAATCCGGGAAGAACTGGATACGGAGATTCAGGTGGAAGAACTTTTGGATACCGTGGAGTATGATTATCCGAAGTTTCATTTGTCGATGGATTGCTTCATCTGCACTGTGAAGTCTGGAGATTTGGTGCTGAAAGAGCACGAGGCAGCAAAGTGGCTGACAAAGGAGACACTGGGGAGTGTGGAATGGCTGCCGGCGGATGAAGGGTTGATTGAGAAGATCAGGGAGTATATCCAGAAAAATTGAAAATTTCTTCCGCCCATGATACTATAATGAATAGTTAGGCAGAATAACTGGAGGATTCATAGTGAAAAAATATTTTATCAGTGAAATTAATATAGAAAAGTTGTATCATTTATCAAATATAACGATCGAGTTGGATACAACAAAACGGCAGCATTTGCTGTTGACTGGAAAAAATGGTTCGGGAAAAACATCGTTACTGTTAAGATTAGTGAGATATCTGAAAGTTCTTAAGGATGGATATCTTATGTCATTAACGGGGAATTGGCCACGATGGGTAGCAGATGCAAAACAAGAAATAGAAAATGCTTCAAGTGAGACTGAACGATTTAAAGCAGAAAAAGAATATAAGAAATGGTCTAATAGAATTCAAGAGTATAATGATGGTATCAGGGTTACATGGAATGAAAGTGATGGACTTGAAGGTGTATATCAAAAAGGAGAATTTATAACCGCGTATTTCCCGGCAGAACGGAAAGCGGAATTTGCGAAACCGAATGGTGTGGAAAATATTAAACTGGCTGAGGTATATAATACCACAGAGAACGCCGGAAATATTCTTCTTAAATATATGGTTCACATGAAAACCCAGCAGTCTTTTGCAAGAAACGAAGGCGACAAAGAAATCGTAGAGAGGATTCAACAATGGTTTGACAGATTTGAATCTGCGCTGCAGGTTTTGCTGGACGAAAAATCGATTCATCTGGAATATGATTATAAAAATTATAATTTTAAAATCAGACAGGAAGGCCGGGAGCCTTTTGAATTCAGTGAACTGTCAGATGGCTATTCATCCGTGATCTATATTGTATCCGATTTGATTCTTCGAATGGATAAAAACTGGTTATTGGGTGAAGAAATCAGTCAGTATAATGCACAGGGAATTGTTCTGATTGATGAGTTGGAAACGCATCTTCATATTGAACTGCAGAAAAAAATTCTTCCATTCTTAACAGAATTTTTCCCGAATATTCAATTTATCGTGACAACACATTCGCCATATATTTTGAATTCTATTTCCAATGCGAAAGCATATGATCTGGAAAAGCATGTGGAACTGGAAAATCTGGCTGCTTTTTCATCGGATGAACTTGCGGAAGGCTACTTTGAGGCAGATGAATATTCGGATACGTTAAAAGAGGAACTGGAGCGATATGCACAGTTGTGTTCTGGAAAAGAACTGACGGAAGAAGAGAGGGCTGAACGGGCAGAATTAAAAATAAAATTCAAAAATTTATCAACAGATCTGTCAGGAGCTGCCAGAGAAAAGTTTGAGGATATCGAGCGGAGAAGGGAAACGAATGATTAAGATTGAGAGGAAAGCAACCCCGCATACACAAGAGGCAATGGATGATTTGCAGGAAGCATGTAATACAGGGCGTTCGTATAATACAGAACATGTGAATCAGGCGTTACGGGAAGTATTCCACGGGAAATGTTATATTTGCGAAAACAAAGAGGCAACATCCTATCAAATCGAACATCTGATTCCGCACCGGGGCGATAAAAAATTGAAATATGACTGGAATAATCTGTTTTGGGTGTGTGCACATTGCAACAATATTAAGTCAGACAAATATGAACCAATATTGAACTGTACAACAGAGCCTGTAGAACACCTGATTGCTTTTCGGAAAACAGGTTATTTTGGAACGGATGAAAAACTGGAGTTTGTGCCGGTGAAGGATGATAATGTAGCGATCAGAAATACCATTTTGCTGTTAAATGATGCATATTATGGAACGACTCCTCAGAAGAAAATGGAAGCAAGGATTATACGTAAAACGTTGCGGAAAGATCTTTCAAAGTTCAAAGAATATGTAAGGGAGTATCAGGAAGCAGAGAACGAAGAGGAAAAAGAGGATATTGCGATGCTTCTGAAGAGGGAACTGAAAGACAGTTCTGCGTTTACGGCATTTAAGAGATGGCTGATATGGGATAATGAGGAAAAGTATGGGGAATTGGAGAAATTTATTCCTGAGAATCAGAAGAAAAAATTATTTGACATTTAAAGGGGGATGCGCTAACCATCCACCGCTCTGGAAAACCAGAGAAACCTCGTCGGTCAAAGTGTTTTTAATGTATGGTCTTGTCGACCAAAATACTTGTTGATTTGATTATACATAATTTTATGAAAAATCCACAGGAAAATAAAAGAAATTGGTGGAATGAATGCAAGATGAAAGTTGGATATGAATACATAAAAATTTGCACATCTGTCTTTCCAGTGCTATACTTATCTCAAACATATCACCACAGAAAGGGGCATAATCATGGAGACAGTATTACAATTTTTAAAAGACGCAGAGACATATTATCTGGCAACTGTAGAGGGTGATCAACCGAGAGTTCGTCCTTTTGGAACAGCTCATATTTTTGAGGGCAAGCTGTATATCCAGACCGGAAAAGTGAAAGATGTCTCAAAACAGTTACATGCCAATCCGAAAGCTGAGATCTGTGCTTTTAAGGGTGGTGAATGGATCCGTGTGGCTGGCGAATTGGTAGAGGATGATCGTGTGGAAGCAAGACAGTCCATGCTGGATGCATATCCGAGTTTGCAGAAAATGTATGCCGCAGATGATGGTAATACAGAAGTTTTTCATTTTAAGAATGCAACCGCAACGATTTCTGCATTTACGCATGAACCGGAAGTGATTACTTTTTAAAAAATAAAAAATTCTGGAAATTATATGAATACGGAATTGAGTAACGATGAGCCGGTAGCCGATGGTTATCGGCTCATTATGGGATTATGATATAAAGATATTGTGTGAGCTGGATAAAAGTTTTGTATAGAATAAAAAAAAACGAGCAACCCGCTTGGATCCTAAGACCGTACACGACACAAAACCCATTTCTTAACTTCATTATAAAGTGTTTCTATCAAAAGTCAATCAAAGATGTAAGAAATAAAGGAGAACAACCAATGAACAATCACGATAACAACCCCAAATACATCCAAATCCGAGGTGCCAGAGTCCACAACCTGAAGAACATAAACGTAGATATCCCCCTGCACCAGATCGTAGGCATCGCAGGTGTGTCCGGCTCCGGGAAGTCGTCGTTGGCGTTGGGGGTGTTGTATGCGGAGGGATCCAGGAGGTATCTGGAATCGCTTTCTACTTATACGCGAAGACGTATGACGGGTGCGGCGAAGGCACAGGTGGATGAAGTTTTGTATGTGCCGGCGGCGCTTGCGCTGCATCAGCGGCCGGGAATTCCGGGAATCCGGAGTACGTTTGGCACGGGAACGGAGCTTTTGAACAGTCTGCGGCTGATGTATTCGAGGCTGGCTTCGCATCGGTGTCCCAATGGGCATTATGTAGAGCCGACATTAAAAGTGGCAGCGGAGCAGGAGATTTTTTGCCCAATCTGTGGGGAGCAGGTGCAGCCGCCGAGTGCGGAAGAACTTGCGTTTAATTCTCAGGGTGCATGCCCGGAATGTGGTGGTACCGGGCGAGTACGGACGGTAAATATCGATTCTCTGGTACCTGATGATTCGATCAGTATCGATGACGGGGCGGTTGCACCGTGGAACAGTCTGATGTGGTCACTGATGACGGATGTATGTCGGGAAATGGGTGTGCGCACGGATATTCCGTTTCGCGAGCTGACGGAGAAAGAAAAAGATATTGTTTATCACGGGCCTGCGGAAAAGAAACATATTTTTTATAAAGCAAAGAATTCGAACCAGGCAGGAGAACTGGATTTTACCTATTATAATGCGGTGTATACTGTGGAAAATGCCCTTGCTAAAGTAAAAGATGAAAAGGGCATGAAACGTGTGGAAAAATTCCTGAAAGAAGAGATCTGCCCGCAGTGTCAGGGAAGCAGACTTTCCGAAAAAGCGAGAGCACCGAAACTTCGAGGCATCGGACTGGCGGAGGCGTGTCAGATGACTTTAAAAGATTTGGTTGTATGGGTTGCCGATGTTCCAGATTCTCTGCCAGAGGAAATGCGTCCAATGGCAGAATCAATCTGCGAATCCTTTCAGACAGCTGCAAAAAGACTGATGGATCTGGGACTTTCTTACCTGTCTCTCGACAGAGCAGCTGCGACATTGTCTACTGGGGAGCGGCAACGGATGCATCTGGCGAGAGCTGTAAGAAACCGTACGACAGGTGTATTGTACGTGTTGGACGAGCCTTCCATCGGATTACATCCTTCCAATATTAATGGATTGAATGCCGTGATGCATGATCTGATCGCGGATGGCAATTCGGTTCTTCTGGTCGATCACGATACGCAGATTTTGTCCGAAGCTGACTGGATCGTGGAGATGGGACCGGAGGCAGGAAATGGCGGTGGATATGTGATCGCAGAGGGAACGATCCCTGAGATTACAAAGAATCCTGCTTCCATGATTGGTCCGTTTTTAGCGCAGAAAACGAATTTGCCAGTACGGGAACAGACGCATGCTGAAAATATGTTTGATCTGGGAGTTATCCATCTTTCTACCAATGCGATCCATACGGTAAAACCTCTGGAAGTCGATATTCCAAAAGGCAGGCTGACCGTTGTGACCGGTGTGTCCGGCTCTGGCAAGACTACGATGGTGCTGGAAAGTCTGATTCCGGGACTGGAGGCAGCACTGAACGGAGAGACATTGCCGGAACACGTGAAAAATGTTTCTGCGGAGGGGATTTCCCATGTGAAACTGATCGATGCGTCACCGATTGGAATCAACATTCGTTCTACCGTGGCAACGTATGCCAATGTGCATGATGAACTTCGAAAGATTTACGCAAAGACTGACGATGCAAAAAGGATGAAATACAAGGCAAAGGATTTTTCCTATAATACCGGAAATCTCAGATGTCCGGCATGTGATGGAACAGGGCAGATCACACTGGATGTACAGTTTTTGCCGGATGTAGATGTGGTGTGTCCGGAATGTAAAGGATCTCGGTATGCGAAAGCGGCATGGCAGGTTTGCTATGAAAAGGAACCGGGGAAAAGGTATTCGTTGCCGCAGATGATGGCGATGGATGTGAACACAGCACTACAGGCGGCAGGAGACTGGAAAGTGGTGCGGCAGCGGCTGGAAGTACTGCGAGATCTTGGGCTTGGCTATCTGACCTTGGGAGAGGCGACACCGGGACTGTCCGGTGGGGAAGCACAGAGACTGAAACTTGCCAGTGAGATGGGGAAAGGGCAGTTTGATTCCGTTTTCGTGTTCGATGAACCGACGATTGGATTACATCCATTGGACGTAAAGACGCTGCTTCAAGTATTCCAGGCACTTGTGGATCAGGGGGCAACTGTGATTGTGATAGAACACGATCTGGATGTGATCCGAAACGCAGATTATATCATCGATATGGGTCCGGAAGGCGGCGAAGCAGGCGGAAGGATCGTTGCTGTGGGAACACCAGAGCAGGTCGCAGAAAATGAAAACAGTGTTACCGGGAAATTCATACGTTGAAGATAATTTATTTTCTCTCATTCCATCTTGCATCCCGCAGTATTCTCCGTTACAATAACACCAGAACACAAGTTTGTATCAGAAAGGACTGTGGATGTTATGGACATCAAGGATTTAATTATATATCGAAGAACGATCCCTGCGCGGAAAGCGATATATTCCTCGTTTCCGGAATCTCTGAATCCGAAGATCGTGGAGTTTTTGCTGGAACGGGGAATTGATCAGCTGTACTGTCATCAGGCGCAGATGTATGAGTTGGCGCGGGAAGGGAAGAACGTGGTGATTACCACTTCGACGGCTAGTGGAAAGACGCTGAGTTTTCTGCTTCCGGTGATACAGGAGATTCTGGAACATCCGACGGCGCGGGCAATCTTTATTTATCCGACGAAAGCACTTGCGGCGGATCAGTACCGGGCATTGCAGCCGTGGCTTTCTTTTTTCGGACCGGAGAAAATCAGTGCCGGAGTATATGACGGTGATACGCCGGTGAACGAGCGAAAACGGATCCGGGACCGGGCAAATATTATTCTGACGAATCCGGAGATGTTAAATGGCGCTATGCTACCAAATCACAGCAAATACGGATTTGATTTTATCTTTTCGAACCTGAAATACGTGGTTCTCGACGAGATGCATACCTATCGTGGAGCCTTTGGATCCCATATGGCAAATGTTTTCCGGCGGCTTTCGAGGATTACAGAGTATTATCACGCAGTCCCTCATTTTCTATGTAGTTCGGCTACGATTGCCAATCCGGTGGAACTGGCGGAAAAAATCTGTGGACAACCATTTGCTTCGGTGACAAAAGACGGTTCGGCGGCATCCGAGCGGAATTATCTGCTGATACAGCCACCGAAAATAAGCGGAAAGGATCAGCAATATTACGGGCAGGAATCCATTGTGTCGGTGGCGGCACAGATGCTTCCACAGTTGATGGAACAGAGGGAAAGTTTTCTTGCATTTGCAAAATCAAGAAAAAATGTGGAAGTTGTGTTAAAAGAGACAAGAGACCGGCTGGATGCGGCGGATTTTCTTACTACAGTGACTTCGGATCAGATTTCCGGTTACCGGGGCGGTTATACGCCGATCGAGCGAAAGACCATCGAACAGCAGATGATCCGTGGGGATCTGCTGGGGCTGGTGAGTACAAATGCACTGGAGCTGGGAATTGATATCGGTTCTATCGGAGTGACGGTACTGATCGGTTATCCGGGAACCCGTTCTTCTTTCTGGCAGCAGACCGGGCGTGCGGGGCGAAGTAAGAAAAGCTGTACCAACTATCTGATCCTGGATCACCTTCCGATGGATCAGTATATCGGTCTGGAGCCTGGATGGCTTTTTGATGAGAGCAGTGAACATGCGGTGATTGATCCGGATAACCTGCTGATCGAACTGGCACATATCCGTGCGGCGGCAGCAGAACTCCCGCTGTCTCTGGATGACATTGCCCGCTTCCCGGATCTCGGAGAGACGATTCCGGTACTGATGAAGATGCAGGAAGTGCGAAGCCAGAACGGTCGGTTTGCATGGGCAGGCGGCGAGTATCCGGCGGGCGATTTCTCCATGCGAAATATTGATAAGAACAAATACACGCTGTTGAATCAGGAAACCGGAAAAACGATCACGGAGATGGATGAAAGTCAGGCGTTTCGGGAGATTCATGAAGGTGCGGTTTATATCCACGACGGGGAATCTTACCGGGTGGTGAAGATGGATCTGGAGAGCAAGATGGCGTACGCGATTCCATTTAACGGAAATTATTATACGGTTGCCGGAGGCGAGACGAATATTCATGTAATCCACAGCCAGAAGGAACAGCAGTGGAACCGGATTCGGGTGCAGTTTGGTGATGTGAATGTGGCGGATTATGTCTATATGTACAAAAAACTGCAGTTCCATAACCATCAGAACCTTGGATATGAGGAACTTCGGACACCGCTGACGAAGGATTATGATACCGAAGGAACCTGGATGCATCTGCCGGAGAATCTGGTACGGGCGTATCGTGGTCTGCTGCAGGCGGATGATACGGGACGGCTGACCAGGAATAATCATTTTCAGGGCTTGTGTTTCGCTCTGAAAAATGCTGCGCAGATGGTGACGATGACAGAACAGGAGGATATCCATGTGATAACTTCCACAAATGCGCTGGAATTATCGGGTGAAACAGCGTCGGATGTATCCATTTATTTCTATGACGGCTATGTGGGCGGTCTTGGATTTTCCGAGAAAATCTATGATCTGATCCCGCAGGTGATCGAACAGGCGATTCGGATGGTGTCCGGCTGCAAATGCAAAGACGGATGTGCGGCATGTGTGGGGGATTATAAACTGGATCGCAAACTGATCCTGTGGGGATTGGAAAATCTGCGGGAAGCATCGGAGGTTCCCAAAGGTGAAAAAGTAGTTACCTGGGCAGAGTCCACCTGGAAAAGGAAAGAATTCCGACTGGAAACATTACCGGAAAAGTGGGATATTTTTTGCCGGAAAGCCAGAGAGAACGGAGAGCAGTACGCCGGATTTTTCCAGACCGTGCACCGGGTGAAAGTGAAGGATACCAGACTGATTCTTTCGGTAGACACACCATTTTTTGCACAGTGGGCGAATGGGCCGGAAAATAAACAGAGTCTGCGGAATCTGATCGGTTATTATACAGAACTTCCGGCAGGATTTCGGTTGGAAATCCGGGCGGAAAGACCGGAAAAGCGTGGAAATTTATCTGACATTACGGGTTCAGATACAAGAAAAACGTGGACAGAAAGTCACGATACAGCCGGGCGGTCTGTAGAAGACTACGATAGAGAAGAACGGGAGAAACAGGAAAAGATTCTTCGCCGTTACCGGGCGATGGATATCAGGAGAGAGAAAAAAGATGATGGATCTGAATAAACTGAATCCCTACCAGAAAGAGGCAGTGCTTGATGAGAGTCCTGCCTGTCTGGTCAATGCAAATGTAGGAAGCGGGAAGACGACCGTGTTGACGGCAAAAGTTCGCTATCTTTGCGAACAAAAAGGAGTGGCTCCAAAGGATCTGATGGTGCTTACCTTTACCAATAAGGCAGCAAATGAAATCCGGGAGCGGTTGGAAAATCTGACCGGAAAAGAGGAAGATCTGTGGTTTGGCACGTTTCACAGTGTGGCACTTCGGATGTTACAGACGATTCTTCCGGTAGAGGAACTTGGATATACGAAAGAATTTCAGGTATGCATCCCCGAAGAAGAAATGCAGATGGCACAGCAGCTGATCACGGAACAGAATCTTCAGATTAAATATAAAAACCGTTTAAAAAAGCGGCTGGATCAAAGCCGTCAGAAAAGTGGAAGAAAACCGAAAGATTACGGGGATGATTTTGAGCGGTTGTGTACTCTGCTGGAAGAAGAAAAAAAGAAACAGAATAAAATGACATACGAGGAGTTGATCTTACATACCGGACAGCTGCTTCAGAGCCACCCGGAGATTCTACGTCCGCTGTGGTTGATCATCGATGAAGTTCAGGACTGCGATCAGAGTCAGCTGGATCTTCTGGACAGTCTGATGGGAAAAGACAGTCATCTTTTTGCGGTTGGTGATCCGAATCAGGTGATCTACAGCTGGCGGGGAAGTGCTTTTCAGATTTTCTTCCAGCTGAAAAACCGCTATCAGGCGATGGAACTCAGCCTTCCGATCAATTATCGTTCTTCTGGGACGATTTTATCTGCAGCAAGACGATTTTTGCAGAATGGAAGTACGCTGGAAGGGGTAAAAAGCGAAGGCGGTAAAGTGCAGATCCGAAAACAGTATGATCCATTTCAGGAGGCGGAGGATCTGGCAGCCCGTATCCGGGAGCTTCATATGCAGGGGATTCCGTATCACGAGATTGGGATTCTGTATCGTTTGCAGAATCAGTCGGCACTACTGGAACAGGTACTTACCAGAAATGGGATTCCGGTGCATGTGGCAGTGAAAGAAAAAATGGAAGACATTCCGGTAGTGCAGTGGTTTTTCCATGTACTTCGGTTTTGCGTGAATCATTCGGATACCACGAGTGGTGTGGAAGCGTTGTGCAACAAAACGTATGGAGAGGGATGGACAACGAAAAAAGCATTACAGCAGATCCGACGCTGGGAGACGGATGGAACATTGCCGAAAAATTCTCCATTGTTTTCGGGGATGGTGAATGTTCAGGAAGATGTGTTTGTGACAGAAGAAACCGATCAATTGTGGGAAATGTTCTCACTGGATCGTTATCTGATGCCATCCAGAGTTGGTTATCAGGAAGATAAGGCGTGTATTCTGGGAATTTTTGATGCAATTCGGAACAAGGGGAATATCAGAGAATTTTTGAATGATGTGGCTCTCTATGGACTGCCTTGGATGCACAATTCAGGGAACCAGAAGACGGAGAATATAGTAACAGGGAATTACGTTACAGAAAAGCAAAGTATAGAAGATTTGACAGCAAAATATCCAATAAATACAGCGGGTTACAGTGCGAAAGGGCAAAAAGATAGTTCCAGAGAAGAAGAAATTGACGCTGTGCAGTTGATGACGCTTCATGCCTCAAAAGGATTGGAATTTACCTGTGTTTTCATCATCGGTGTGAATGATGGTCTGTTGCCTCTGCGTGGAACCAGTTTTGATCAGGAGGAAGAAGAACGACGTCTGTTCTTCGTGGGAATGACCCGCGCGAAGGAACAGTTGGAACTTTCCTATTACACCAGCCCGGACGGTTACGGAATCCTTCAGGGTCCCGGAAAATACCTGAAAATGTTTCCGAAAGACCTGATTGAAGGTCTGGATGAACCAAAATATGCAGAAGGAAGTGCGGCGGAACATTTGCAGGCGATGAAGCGGCAGATTTTGCAGGCAAGAGAAGAGCGGACGCTGCAAATGCCAGAAGAGGACTTTCGGACAATATCGCCTGAGATAGATGTTGAAAAACCAGACACGGATCCGTGCAGGCATGAGGAAAAAGAAGAAAACCCTGCGAAGAGTGTAACCAATCATACAGATACAGATTCCGCAGCCAACCAGCCGCGCGTAGCACATGAAAAATACGGAGTCGGAACGGTAATCTCCGAAAATGAAGACACCATTATCATCCGCTTCGATGATTATGGAGAAAAAGAACTTCTGAAGATGTTTACGGTTTTACATCCGTTGTAGATGCTGAGAACCATTCAATATTTCTGTGAATCTGCCATAAAATGTAAAAAACAATCCATGGCCGGAGTATATTCTCCGGCTTTTTTATATGCAAATCCAATCCGGAGTACCGGTGATTCTTCCAACGGAACAGATATCACGCCCTCATGTTGAAACAGACGAAAATTGCTCTCTGCAAAAAGGCTGATACCTTCTCCGACAGCAACGGCACTGATTAAAGACTCTACGCGTGCAGTGCGAAGAATCGACGGATGAATACCTGCATTTTGAAAAATCTGCATACACAGCTGATAAATGGATGTGTATGGGTGCATCAGCAGAAAAGACTGATCGGTCAGTGCTGTAACAGAAAGCTTTTGTCGTGTTGCCAGTGGATGATTTGCCGGAAGCATGACACAGATCCGGTCGGTTGCAATAGGGAAAAAATGATAATGTTCCGTATCGATCATAGATTCTCTGGCAAGAATCATGGCAAATCGCTTCTTTTCGATGCCTTCCATTAATTCGCTTTCTTCCACCTCGGTAAGAGCAAGAGAAATCTCTGGGTGTTCTTTCTGAAACAGGCGGAAACCTCCGGTAAGATGATACTGAGAGAGTACAGGAAGCGTTCCCACAGATAATTGCTGTTCCTTGGCAGTCTGATACAGAGACATCTGGTAAAGCATCTGCCGGTATTGCCGGGAAAGTTCCATTGTCATTCGACACATTAAGAAACGGAATGAGGATTCTAAATAACTGACGGGTTCGGAGATCCATTAGTTTACCCGGCATAGCAAATATCGAACTGATATTCTGCGGTAATGTCTCGTGAAGGGTGTCAGCGAATTTTGAATAACCGGAAACAATATCAATAATTTCTCTGAGAATCACAAATTTTCCCGTGACAAGTCATATATTTTAACGTATAGTAATAGATAGAAAACAAATGCAACCGGCGATGGAAAACTTTGGGGACGCCCTTTTCCATCGTCGGTTGTACTATGAAAAAGAAGGAGAAAAAGATGTATACACTATTACTACTGTTGATTTATCTGGCATTTATCAGTCTCGGACTGCCAGATTCTCTTCTGGGTTCTGCCTGGCCGGTGATGCACAAGGCTTTTCAGGTTCCGCTGTCTTATGCGGGTCTGGTAACTATGATTATTTCCGGAGGAACCATCTGTTCCAGTTTGATGTCTGAGCGTCTGACAAAGAAATTCGGTACACAGATTGTAACTGTGTTCAGCGTGATGCTTACTGCAATCGCATTATTCGGATTTTCTACGGCTAGCGCCTTCTGGATGCTCTGTCTATGGGCCATTCCCTATGGACTGGGTGCGGGAGCGATTGATGCTGCACTGAACAACTATGTAGCGCTTCATTATAACTCCAGGCATATGAGCTGGCTGCATTGTTTCTGGGGACTGGGAACTATTATCAGTCCGTATGTGATGAGTTATGCACTGACCACATCGGTGTGGCAGAACGGATATCGCATGGTATCTTTTATCCAGATCGGAATAACATTGATTCTTTTCGTGACACTGCCGATATGGAAGGTGAATAAAAAAGAAACTGCGCAGGAAGAAAAGGCAGAAGAAGAGATGGTAGGCATCAAAGGTGCACTGAAGATCAAAGGCGTTCCGAATCTTCTTCTTGGATTTTTCTCCTATTGTGCACTGGAATCAGCAGTGATTCTGTGGGGAAGCAGCTATCTGGTAGGAGCAAAGGGAATCTCTGCGGAACGTGCAGCAGCCTTTGCGTCCCTGTTTTGCATCGGTATCACACTTGGAAGATTTCTGGCAGGTTTTATTACAGAGAAAATGGGAGACCACAAGATGATTCGTCTGGGCATCGCTATCATTCTTGTTGGATGTATCGGTATGTTGTTACCGGTATCCATCGATGAATTTGCACTGTTTGGTCTGGTTATTATGGGACTTGGCTGTGCACCGATTTATCCATCTATCATCCATGCAACACCGTCCAATTTCGGAGAGAAGAACTCCCAGGCGATCATCGGTATCCAGATGG
>QWCY01004613.1_pt1 | contig 37633 bp, 29 predicted proteins | sample 1972631 | NCBI WGS metagenome assembly QWCY01 (sample SAMN09866696, study PRJNA288562) | Human gut metagenome isolate pre1_stool, whole genome shotgun sequencing... | isolation source: gut | host: Homo sapiens | place: USA: California
TCTGGCGTATATCGCTTGTTTGGTACTCCTTTTGGCATAGCAAAACACCCCACTTGTTAGATAGTATATCATACTGTCTAACAAATGGGGTGCAGTTCAGTTACGTGGTGTGCCCTTTTTGTTTATAATTCTTCTTTATAATTTATTTCGCGGTAGGGCGGCCAGCCCCCTGGCCGCCGAATGGACACACATCTTTGTTTTTTGGTAAAATATATTTTCTCTGCCCGTCATGCGGAACGATGCAAGCATCGTCCCCTACAAACAATTTATCGGTTTGCGGCAAATATTTACGCTTCTCCGCGGCGGGGTGAGGGCACCCCGCCCTACCACCTCTTTTATTGTTGGTTGCCTACAATAAAATACTCCGTAGGGAATGGTCCTAACCTTTCCGAAAGCCCACAAACAATGCACCCAAAAACCGAAATATGGCGAACACCCGGAACGGTCAAGACCGTTCCCTACAAATCGTTTTTCAATTTGCGCCAATCGCTATAAAGCCCAAATAGCAAAAAGGCGCACCACACAATTTCTTGTGTGATGCGCCTTAATTTCACTTTTTCTGTTCTATTGTATTAAAGTTTCTTCGGTTCCTTCTTTTCAAAGAAGGCACAAAAAACTCTCGTAAAAGAACTTAGTTCCCGCTTTCAGCCGTTCCGGTGGACTGGGTGCTCTCGCCCAGGGTCACTTCGCAGCTGATGACCTTGCCGTCACGCTCTACCTGCAGGGTAACAGTATCGCCAACTTCCTTGCTCTGGCAGTACTTCTGCACATCGGATGCACTGGATACCGCCACATCATCAATGGAGATAATGCGGTCGCCCAGCTTCAGGCCGCCCTTTTCGGCGCCGCTGCCAGATGCGATCTGGTAGATATACACACCATAGTTGCTGACGCCGTACTGCATGGCAGTCTGGGCATCATTGATGGTGATGACCGTAACACCCATCGCCGGGCGGGCAACATAACCCTTTTCGATCATCTGTTTTGCCATTTCCATGGCGGTATTGATGGGGATTGCAAAGCCAAGGCCCTCAGCATCGCTGGAGCTGCTCTTGGCATTGACAATGCCGATCAGCTCACCGTTTGCATTGAACAGGCCGCCGCCGGAGTTGCCCGGGCTGATGGAAGCGCTGGTCTGGATCAGGTTCATATCGTTGCCCTGAACGGTAACTTCACGGTTCAAGGCACTGACAATACCATTGGTAACGGTGTTGCTCAGGGTACCCAGCGGGTTGCCAACGGCAATGGTGGTTTCACCGACAGCCAGGCTGTCGCTGTCGCCAATCACAGCCGGAGTCAGACCGGTGGCTTCGATTTTCAGGACTGCAACGTCCGAAGTAGAATCCTGGCCAACGATCGTTGCGGTATACTCTGTTCCGTCCGCCAGCTGTACCGTGATGTTGTTTGCGCCGGAAACCACATGGGCACAGGTTATAATGTACCCATCCTGCGAGATGATCACGCCGGAGCCTGCACCGCTCTGCACATAGCTGCCGCCAAACCAGGTGTTGGTGCTGACCATCTGCTCGGTGGTGATGGCCACAACGCTGGGCTGTACCAGCGCGGCAACATCCTGAATCGACAGGTTGGTGCCGTTGGTGCTGCCCTGGGATACAGAATCCGTGTTGGTGTCACGCTGGACCTGCTGGACCACAACCTGGCCGCCGGTCAAGCCGGTACGGCTGGCAACCACAGTGCCCGCCAAACCACCGCCAAAGCCAAGGGCTACCACACCGATGCAGGCCGCCACACGCAGCAAAACCTTTTTGCCGCCGTGGCTCTTTTTGGGCTCGTTCTGCGGGGGCTGTGGGTTGCTGGAATAGCTATAGCCATTGTAGCCGCCGTTATTGCCGTTGCCACCGTTGCCGCCATTGCCTGCAGCGGAGCCCTGGGGGTTATAGCTGCTGTTCTGTTGGCTGGAATAATTAGAATAATCTGTCTGTGCGGTGTTGGCGGTGTTCATTCCGCTGCTGCCCACATTGGGGTAACCGGACTGCTCTGCCTGGGGCTGTTCCGGCTGAGTGCCCGCTGGCTGCCCGTTATTATTCTGCGGGCCGCCATTATTATAAAGACCCGAATAATCATATTCACTCATGAAAAATCTCTCCTTTGTTCTGCCGCACGGCGCTTGGGGGCCGCCGGGCGGTGATACACGGTCTGGCGGAAGCTTTTGCTTTGTCTTTCTTGCTTCCCTCAACCTTGTGCCTACAGTATAACCGCTAATTGTGAAAACAGTTTCGCGACTGCGTGAAAGAAATGTGAAATCTCCAAGAATCCGGTCAGTTCGGGCTGTGGTTTGACTTTATCCGCCCCATGCCGTACAATCAGTTGCAGACTGAAACATTAGGGGGAGCTTGCCCATGCGGATTGAAAAAACGGCACTGGACGCACAAAACCGCTGTGTCTATTCGTTATATAAAGAGAAAGGCTGCATCGGCCATGCCGTTACCTGTGCCGATTGTTTTGAAGCGTTGGAAATTGCCCCGGAATGGCAGAGCCGCGGGTACGGAAGCTATCTGCTGCGGGAGGTTTTGCGCCAGAACGGCGGCTTTGACCGGACTGCCCCCAGCGAATTCACCGCGCCACTGCCGGATGCCGGCAATACCGCTGCGCAGGCGCTGGCGGCAAAGTTCGGTTTTGTGCCGCGCGGCGGGCTGCTGGTGCGCCGCCGCGTGCCGGACCTGACGGCAGTGGAGCTGACCCACCGCTTTTTGCGCAGCACACTGGCACCGGGCGGACTGTATCTGGATGCCACCTGCGGCAACGGGCACGATACCCTATTTTTATGCAGCGTTGCCGGGGAAAATGGCCGGGTGATCGGGCTGGATATCCAGCCTCAGGCCGCGGCCAACACCAATGCGCTGCTGGCCGCCAACGGCATGGCTGCCATTGGCCGCGCGGAATGCTGCGACCATCGGGAGCTGCTGCGCTTTGCCCCGCCGGGCAGTGCGGACTGCGTGATGTTCAACTTTGGCTGGCTGCCAGGTGCCGCGCACGATGTACACTCCACGGCAGATTCCACCCTGCCCGCGCTGCAGGCCGGGCTGGACGCCCTGAAGCCCGGCGGCGTGCTTGCCGCGGTGCTGTACAGCGGCAAGGTGATCGGCAATGCGGAGAAAAAGGCTGCGGCGGAGTTTTTCCGCAGCCTGCCGCTGGCCGATTATACCGTGCTGATCTGCGAATTTGCCAACTGGGCCGATACCGCTCCCCTGCCCTGCTTTGTCATTAAGCGGGAAAAATAACCGCTGCCGCTGTGAAGCCCCAAAAAAGGAAGTGCTGCCAATGCTGCAACAGCAAACACAAAGCCCCGGCTGGCGGGTGCTGAACCGCGATGTGATCAAATACATCGCGATAACCGCCATGCTGCTGAACCACATCGCCAATATTTTTCTGGTGCCGGGCACCCTCTGGTACGAGGTGCTGGTAGATATCGGCTACTTTACCGCCATTACCATGTGCTATTTTCTGGTAGAGGGCTTCCGGTACACCCACAGCCGCAAACAGTATGCCTTACGGCTGTTCGGGTTCGGTGTGCTTTCACAGGTGCCGTTCTCGATGGCGTTTGCCCAAAACGGCATTCTGGAATTTCAGGATTTCAACATGATGTTCACGCTGTTCCTGTGTTTTTGCATCTTGTTGTGTATCGAAACCATCCGGAACCGTTTTTTGCGCGGCGTGCTGATCGTACTGCTGATTTTGGGTTCGTTGTTTTGTGACTGGGCGCTGCTGGCCCCGGTGTTCACCCTGCTCTTCCGCTGGTCCGGCCAGGACCAAAAACGACTGCGGTTCAGTTTTGCGCTTTCTGCCGCGCTGTTTGGCTGGCTGAATTACACCAGCAGCGTGTGGCTTTACCCCACCGCACAGTGTTTGCTGATGGCCTGCGGCAGCATGGCAGGGATCGCTGCATCCGGGTTTGTGATCTTGTATCTGTACAATGGCCAGCGGGCGGCGCGGGGAAAGAAATTTTCGCACTGGTTTTTCTATCTGTTTTACCCGGTGCATTTGTTGGTGCTGGGGGTAATTCGGGTGATGGGGTGATGGTGCGCGGTAGATTTTTACCGTTACACGCTCCGCGGGACGATGCAAGCATCGTCCCCTACAAATAAATTGCAGCGTTTACCGCGATAGGCATGGTTCCTCCGCGGCGGGGTGAGGGCGCCCCGCCCTACAGATGCTTTGTTGGTTTGCAACACATTATAAAATGCTCTGTAAGGAACGGTCCAGACCGTTCCTTACAGACTGTTTTTCAACTTGTACTAATTTCTATAAAGCCAACATCAAAAAGGCGCACCACACAATGGTTTTGTGTGATGCGCCTTTATTTATCTTTTGTGTTCTATTATACTAAAGTTAAAGTTTCTTCGGTTCCTTCTTTTCAAAGAAGGAACACAAATCCTCCGTAAAGCCCCTCACAGCGTTTCCGGGTACTCGGCATCGATGGCGGCCAGCAGGCGGGGTGCGCTTTCGCGGGTATCGGTCATGCGCACGGCATTGCGCAGGGGCAGCACCGCGCGCGGGCTGACGGACAGCTCATCCACACCGATCGCCAGGAAGGTTTCGGTCAGGGTCAGGTCCGCGCCAAGCTCGCCGCAGATACCAACCCAAATGCCGTTCTTGTGGGCATTCTCCGTCACCATCTTCAACAGGCGCAGCACTGCCGGGTTGTGCGGGTCATAAAAACGTCCCAGATCATTGTTCTGGCGGTCACAGGCCAGGGTGTACTGGGTCAGGTCATTGGTGCCGCAGCTGAAGAAATCCACTTCCTTGGCCAGACGGTCACTCATGATGGCCGCTGCCGGGGTTTCGATCATGATGCCGACCTGCACATCCTCCGCAAAGGGAATGCCCTCAGCTTTCAGGTCGCGCTTGACTTCCTCGCAGTACTTTTTGGCTTCGCGCACTTCCCACACGCTGGTCACCATGGGGAACATGATGCCCAGCTTGCCGAACGCGGAAGCACGGTAAAGGGCACGCAACTGGGTCTTGAAGATTTCCGGGCGGTTCAGACAGATACGCAGAGCGCGCATGCCCATAGCCGGGTTATCCTCTTTGGGCAGGTTAAAGTAGCCGATCTGCTTGTCCGCGCCGATATCCAGCGTGCGAATGATAACTTCCTTGCCGTCCATATCGGCAAGAACCTTTTTGTAGGCTTCAAACTGCTGGTCCTCGGTGGGGTAATCCGGGCTGTTCAGGTACAGGAACTCGCTGCGGAACAGGCCGATGCCGCCGCCATCGTTGACCTGCACGGCATGTACGTCGTCCGGGGAGCCAATGTTGCAGTAAATGCGGATGCTCTTGCCATCCTTGGTCACATTGGGCTGGCCTTTCAGGGTCTCCAGCAGGCGCTGCAGGCGCAGCTGCTGTTCCCGCTTTTTCAGCAGGTAATCACGGGTCATATCGTCCGGGTCGATCACCACATTGCCGGTAGCGCCGTCAATAATGCAGGAGCGGCCCTCATACTCCGGCTTCAGGGCATCGCCCACGCCCACAATGGCGGGAATGCCCATGGTGCGGGCCAGAATGGCCGTGTGGCTGGAACCGGAACCGCCCGCAGTGATGAAGCCCAAAATCTTGGATTTATCCAGCTGCACAGTTTCCGAAGGTGCCAGGTCGTCCGCAGCCAGCAGCACCGGCACATCCGAAGCAATACCGCCCTGCACTGCACCGGACAGGATCCCCAGGATGCGATCCGATACATCGCGCACATCTGCCGCACGGGCCTGCATGTAGGAATCGTCCATGGATTCAAACATGGCGGCGAACTGAACTGCGGTATCCGAAATCGCGGCTTCGGCGTTCATCTTTTCATTGTTGATATGGTCGGAGATGGCTTCCTCGTAATCGAGATCCTCGGCCATCATCTGGTGGGTCTCAAACAGCATGGCGGCTTCATCGCCGGCTTCGGCGCGGGCCTTTTCGGCCAGTTCGCCCAGCTGCTCAATGGCGGCGGTCTGCGCGCCCTTGAAACGGTGCCACTCGGCATCGGGATCGGTCACGGTATAGCGGGGGATCTCGGTTTTGGTGCGGTGATAGAAATAAAGCGGGCCAACGCCAACGCCGGAAGATACGCCCTTGCCCTGAATACTGATCATAACAAGCGTCCTTTCTTTGGTGTTCAATGGGTTCCTGACTGGTTATTTTATACAACCAAATGCAGCAGAAAACAAAATGCGGCTGCCTGCCCCAGCGCCGGGTAAGGGCCTTGCTGGGGCAGGTGCCGCAAACAAAAGGATTCAATTACAAATGCTCTTTGAAGAAAGCTTCCAGTGCCGGTGCTGCGGTATCCTCGTCCTCGCCTTCCACGGTAACGGTAACGGTATCGCCGCACTTAACGCCCATACCCATCAAAGCCATCAGTTTCAGCGCGTTGCTGGATTTATCGCCCTTGATGACGGTAACAGTGCTCTTATACTTTTTGACCTCTTTGACCAGCAAACCGGCCGGACGGGCATGGATGCCAACTGCTTCCTGAATGGTATAATCAAACTGCTTCATAGATGCGTCTTCCTCTCTCTGTTCCACAGCTTTTCAACAAGCCTGTGGAGAATTTAACAATTTGATTATACCAGCAATGTTGAGCAAAGTCAATGCAAATACTGCATTTTGCCCTGTCGTTTTTTGTAAACTTTCACAAAATCAACAAAATGTTTTTAACAATATTGTGGATTCACTCGGTTTCAGTTTTCCTGCCTGGCCAGGAAGGCATGCAGGGTATCCTCCGGCCGGGGAGTATGGTTTGCATAGCGCCGGCGCAGCTCCGCTGCAGCAGTGGACATAATGTAAGGGTGACCTACCAAATCCAGCATGGCAACATCATTATAGTTATCGCCAAAGGCCATCACATCCGCCGGGTCAATGCCCAGCACACGGCAGATGCTCTGTACGCCAATCCCCTTGTTGGCCACGGTGGTATCGATCCACTTGGGTCCCGCCACGGCGCAGTTGGCCTGCTGCCATTTGGGCACAAAGCGCTCCACAAACGGCTCCACGCCGTCCACCAAATAGACGGACACCTTGACGATATCCTCCGGGATCTGGGCGGGGTCTGTGATGACCGTATAATTGTTGCCAATGAACTTGATGCGGTCCACCACGCCGTGCCCGCGCTCCATCAGGTAGGACATGTTTTCGCCGGAAAGCATCACTTCGCCTAAGTCCTCGGTGTTGTTCCAGAAATCCCAGGCGATTTCTTCTGCCAGGGCGCGGGGCATCGGCGTTTTGGCGATTACTTTGCCACCGCGGTAGACAACCGCGCCGTTCTCGCACAGGTAGATGCAATCGTCTGCCACAGGGGCGAACAGTTTGCGCAGGCTGGTATACTGCCGCCCGCTGGCCGGGCAGAACAGGATACCACGGTCATGCAAAGCGCGGATCTCATCAAAAATTTCGCCCTCAATGAGCTTTTTCCCATATTGCAGCAGGGTGCCGTCCAGATCGCTGCAAACCATTTTTATCATATTTGTTTCCCCCTGATTGCTTTTCCTGAAGCAACGTAATATATTATTTAATATAGTAAAAGTATAACAAACACAGGCCTGTTTTTCAATTTAACTAACAGTGCCCGGCGGTAGAATTATTCCGGGCAGGGAGGTAAAATTATGGCAGTTATCACAGTATACGGCAAAACGCCGGATGTTGGCAGTGCAGCCTTTGTGGCCCCCAACGCCACCCTGGCCGGGGATGTTGTGCTGGCCGCTGGCAGCAGCGTGTGGTACGGCGCGGTGGTGCGCGGAGATACCGGCGCCATCCGCATTGGCAAAAACAGCAATATCCAGGACAACGCCGTGCTGCACACCGGGCCAAACCTGGGGGTAACGATCGGCAAAAATGTATCCATCGGCCACAGTGCAGTGGTGCATGGCTGTACGGTGGGGGACGGCGCTTTGATCGGTATGCACGCCACGGTGATGAATGGCGCCGTGGTGGGCAAAAATGCCGTGGTGGCCGCCGGGGCGCTGGTGCTGGAAAACACCGTGGTCCCGGACGGCATGGTGGCCATGGGTGTGCCCGCCAAGGTGCGTGAAGCCGCCAGCCCCGCCCTGGTGGAAGCCAACCGAAAAAATGCCGAAGGGTATGTGGCGGAAGCCACCGCCCATGCGGAGGCGAATAAGTAAGTCCTGACGAGTATGTTCGCTCTTTGATTTTATTTTGCAGGGGACAACACAAATTTTTTAGGGCAATACCACATAATTCTAAGTGCCGATACGGCGAGCGAGGTGCGGCAGATGCCAAGCCAAAAGCGCAGATAATACTGGATGCTGCAAAGGTGAGCGCCGCCAGTGGCTTGCCCTAAGCATCGGAACGGTCAAGACCGTTCCCCACAGAACATTTTGTAATGTGTTGCAAGCCAACAAATAATCTGTAGGGGACGATGCTCGGCATCGTCCCGCAGACGCGCCTTGCCGGATATCTTACCCCGTCACCCACCCACAAGGCAGCGGGCGTATAATGTGCGCCCCTACGAATAAAATTTCGGTGCATTATTAGAATCTGTGGCGTACAGTCAAACATTTGCCTTTCTCCCCCCGGCGGGATGATGGCCCCCCCCACCACGCATTTTCCATCAAATTTTGCTTTTTTCTCCCCTTACCGGCCATAAATCCGGTATCAGGCGTTGCAATCCCTTAAAAATCATAGTAAAATAAAAAGGTATGTCTTGTAACCTTTCTTGTAATAGTTCAGGTGCCGCCTGAAAACCAGAGTGATAGAGGAGTGTTCCCCATGTGACGGAAGCAGACAACCGTAAAAAGTCACATTGCAATGGAATAAAGGAGTATTGACTTTCATGGCAACTTTGCGTGAAGAAATCGAGCGCCGCCGGACGTTTGCGATCATTTCGCACCCGGACGCCGGCAAAACCACATTGACCGAAAAGCTGCTGCTGTACGGGGGAGCCATCCAGACCGCCGGTTCCGTCAAGGGCAAGCAGAGCGCCAAACATGCCGTTTCTGACTGGATGGATATTGAAAAACAGCGTGGTATCTCTGTTACCTCCTCTGTTTTACAGTTCAACTATCAGGGCAAGTGCATCAACATTCTGGATACCCCCGGCCACCAGGACTTCTCCGAGGATACCTACCGCACCTTGATGGCGGCGGATTCCGCCGTCATGGTCATCGACGCCGCCAAGGGCGTTGAGGCCCAGACCATCAAGCTGTTCAAGGTCTGCACCCTGCGCCATATCCCCATTTTCACCTTCATCAACAAGATGGACCGCGAAGCCCGCGACCCGTTTGAACTGATGGAAAACATTGAGACGATCCTGGGCATCAAAACCTACCCGATGAACTGGCCCATCGGCTGCGGCAAAGAGTTCAAGGGCGTGTTTGACCGCGGCACCCGCAAGGTGCTGGCTTTTGAAAGCGATGGCCGCGCCAACGGCGTGAAGATGGTGGACGAGATCACCGCCGAGCTGGGCGCACCCGAAATGGACGAATTGATCGGTGCGGCCAACCACCAGAAGCTGGCTGACGACATTGAGCTGCTGGATGGCGCCGCCGAAGAGTTTGACCTGGACGCTGTGCAGCACGGCCAGCTGAGCCCCGTATTCTTTGGCTCCGCGCTGACCAACTTTGGCGTGGAACCTTTCCTGAAAGAGTTCCTGCGCCTGACCCCGCCGCCACTGCCCCGCAAGGATGCCCCCACCGGCGATGTGGTGGATCCCTGCAGCGAGCAGTTCAGCGGCTTTGTGTTCAAAATCCAGGCCAACATGAACAAGAATCACCGCGACCGCATTGCGTTTTTGCGCATCTGCTCCGGCAAGTTTGAGCGCGGCATGGAAGCATTCCATGTGCAGGAGGGCAAGAACATCAAGCTTGCTACCGGCACCAGCCTGATGGCTGACGACCGCGCCATCGTGGACGAAGCCTATGCCGGCGACATCATCGGTCTGTTTGATCCGGGCATCTTCTCCATTGGCGATACGCTGTGCACCGGCAAGCAACATGTGCAGTTTGCGGGCATCCCCACCTTTGCACCGGAACATTTTGCCCGCGTGACCCAGGTGGACACGATGAAGCGCAAGCAGTTTGTGAAAGGCATGGAGCAGATCGCACAGGAAGGCGCGATCCAGATTTTCCGCGACCTTGGCTCCGGTATGGAGGAAGTTATCGTCGGCGTGGTCGGCGTGCTGCAGCTGGAAGTGCTGGAATACCGCCTGCGCAACGAATATAACGTTGACATCCGTATGCAGACCCTGCCGTATGAGCACCTGCGCTGGATCATGAACGACCCGGACGAGCTGGACCCCAAAACACTGGACCTGACCAGCGACACCCGCTGCATCGAGGACCTGAAGGGCAACCACCTGCTGCTGTTCGGCAGCCCGTGGAGCATCAACTGGGCCGAGCAGCACAACGAACAGCTGAAGCTTTCCGAGTTCGGCAACCTGACGTTCTGATTTTGTTTTGTAATTATGAAAAAAGGCATTGCGGGCCGCGCGTCTGCAATGCCTTTTTTGCATCTTGCGGTTGCACATGGGGGCCAAAACGGGTATACTGAGAGAGTGTAATTTTGTCCTTTTGCAGAAAGGAGGCAGCCCGGATGAAGGCTGACCGCTATTTGTTTGATGGTTCCCACCCATGCGCGCTGCGCAAGCTGCCCTGCGACAGCAACGATGACCATGTAAAAAAAGAAGATATCCTGGCCAAAACTGCCGAAAACCTGGAAAAGATGGCCGCCCTGCAGGACGCCTTTTACGCCGATGGGCGCGAGGGCCTTGTGATCATTCTGCAGGCGCTGGATGCCGCCGGGAAGGACAGCACCGTAAAGCATGTGATGGGCGGCCTGAACCCCCAGGGTGTACAGGTAACCAGCTTCAAGCAGCCCACCAGTGAGGAACTGCACCACGACTTTTTGTGGCGGGTGAACAAAGCTCTGCCGCCCCGCGGCAGCATTGCCATTTTCAACCGCAGCTATTACGAGGACGTTCTGGTGGTGCAGGTCCACGACCTGCAAAAGACCTACCAGATGGCCCCGCGCGTGCTGGAAGACAGCAAGAAGGACTTTTTTGAAAAGCGCTACCGCCAGATCCGCAGCTATGAAGAATACCTGTACGAGAACAGCTACCGCGTGGTCAAAATCTTTCTGCACGTTTCCAAGGACGAACAGAAAAAGCGCTTTTTAGAGCGCATTGACCGCCCGGAAAAGAACTGGAAGTTCTCCTGCTCCGACCTGAAAGAGCGGATGCGTTTTGACGAATATCTGGATACCTTTGATGAAGTCATCACCGCAACCGCTACCAAGCACAGCCCGTGGTATGCCATCCCGGCTGACCAGAAATGGTACACCCGCTACCTGGTCAGCGAGATTGTACTGGATGCTTTGCAGAAGAGCTGCCACGAATACCCGGTGCTTTCGGACGATGCAAAGGCCGAACTGCTGAACTGCAAGGCAGCGCTGGAACAGGAATAATGCCAAACGCTGCCGGGTGGATGTTCCCCCGGCAAGCCGCAAAAGGAGGGGCGCACTTTGCCGCCGATCCGCGTATTACAAATCATGCCCGCCATGGACGCCGGCGGCATGGAAACCTTTGTCATGAATGTCTACCGTGCCGTGGACCGCAGCCAGGTACAGTTTGACTTTTTGTACCACTATGATAAGCCCTGCTTTTATGATGCTGAAATTGAAGCCCTGGGCGGGCACATTACCAAGCTGACGGTGCGGCAGGACAATAATATCCCAAAATACCTGCATGACCTGCGCGCCTTTTTTACCGCGCACCCGGAATACAAGGTCATCCACGGGCATTACAGCGGCTTTGGCATGTTTTATAATGCCGTGGCCCGCCGCTGCGGGGTGCCGGTGCGGGCAGGCCACAGCCACAACACTGCCTATGAGCACAACCTGGTGGGCCAGCTGGACCGGCTGATGAGTTCCCGCTTTGACCACGACCTGACCCACCGCTTTGCCTGCAGCCAGCGCGCCGGGGAGATGCTGTACGGCAAACACCCGTTCACCGTGCTGCCCAACGGCATTATGACCGATGTGTTCGCCCTCCACGATCCCGCCGCCCGCGCCTTCCTGCGCGCTGAGCTTGGTGTGCAGGAAGGCGAAATTCTGTTTGGCCATGTGGGCCGTTTTTGTGAGCAGAAAAACCATGCCGGGCTGCTGCGCATTTTTGCCGGGGTCAGCCGCCGCATGCCCAACGCCCGGCTGGTGCTGATCGGCACCGGCGAGCTGGTTGATTCCACCCGTGCCCTTGCCCAGGAGCTTAACCTGAACGACCGGGTAATTTTTGCCGGGGTGCGCAAGGATATGGCCGCGCTGTACCACGCCATGGATGTATTTTTGCTGCCCAGTTTGTTTGAGGGGCTGCCCGTTGTGCTGGTGGAAGCCCAGGCCGCCGGCCTGCCCTGCTTTGTGGCCGATACGGTGGACCCCGGCGCGGCGTTTGCCGGCAACATCCACTACCTGCCCTTGCAGAATGAAGCCGCCTGGGCTGATTCCATTGCCGCGGCGGACCTGACCCGTGACCCCAACGCCCAGGCCAAAGCCATTGCCGCCGGATTTGATGTACACACCAGCGCGGGCATCCTGCAAAAATTTTACCTGGAGCAGACGCAGAAATATACAAAGGAGGTGCAGCCATGAGTGAAACCGAGCCCCAGTTCAAAGGCCCTGCCATTGCCGTGGTGGTGCCGGTACATAACGGCGCTGCGTTTTTGCAGCAGTGTCTGGCATCCCTGGCTGCGCAGACCTTTGGCGATTTCGCCTGTTTTGTGGTGGATGACGGTTCCACCGATGAAAGCGCCGAGCTTGCCGCCGCGTGGGAAAGCCGGGACGCCCGGTTTGTTGTGATCCACCAGCGCCAGAGCGGTGTTGCCGCCGCCCGCGCTGCCGGGGTGCGCGCGGGGCTGAACCTGAACGCCCGGTGGTTTGCCTTTTGTGATGCGGACGACTGCTACCACAAGCAGTTTTTGGATGCGCTGTACCGCGCTGCCCAAACCACCCGCTGCCAGATTGCCTGCTGCCGGTATGACTGCTTTACCGAGGATATTCCTCCGGAAAGCCCGCCGCCCAGCCAGACCACGGTGTTTCAGCCGCCCGCCCATCTGGATGCCCTGCTGCATGACCACCGGGTGGACTTTGGGCTGTGGAACAAGCTGTACGCCCACGAGCTGATCACCGCCGAGATCATGGACAACGGCCTTGCCTACAACGAAGACCTTGTGGCCAACTGGCAGATTTTCAGCGCGGCAGATGGCTGTGCCTATGTGGATTTTGCAGGCTACCATTACCGGCAGCACGCGGCTTCGGCCAGTCACCGTGCCCTGCCGCCGGAAAGCATTGACCAGCAGCGCCAGGCCGCCGTGTTCATCCGCGAGCATGCCAGCCCGGCCATCCAGCAGAGCGCCAACGCCTTTTATTACGAAAAGCTGGTCTACCTTGCCAGCATGATTTTGCGGCGGGACGATGCCGCCGCCTACCGCGTGCAGATCAACGAGCTGGGGGTGGGCATCCGCGCCGGGCTGCAGGACCCTAACCTTGGCCGCAACCCGCGGTTGCCGCTTGCCATCCGCGCGGCGGCGTGGGCAACCATCAACTGCCCGGTGCTGTGGCGCAAAGTGTGCCGTACCATGTTAAAAGACCGGCGCTGACTCCTTTTGCACAGGATAAACACCATGCGTATTTTATTTATACTGGATAGTGTGGAAAACTCAACCTCTGCCAATGTGCTGATGGCACAGCGTTTGGCAGGGGTGCTTTGTGCTGCCGGGCACACCGTACACCTGCTGGAACTATGGGACGGCCTGCATCCCCAGCCGGAGCTGCCCGGCTGCACCGTGCACCGCCTTGCCTTTGCGGACGAGCGCCTGATGAACGCCGCGCTGGAAAACGGCCGCAGTGGCGGTTCGCCCATTCCGGTGCGGCTGGCGCGGCTTTGCTGCCACCCCACGGCGGTGGCGGCGGCGTTCCGCCAGCTGGTGCTGCACGCCCCGCGCCGGGTGGTGGATACCCGCCGGGAGCTGGAAAAGCTGGATGCTGCGTTTCATTTTGAGGTGATCTGCGCTGTTTGTGCGCCCTACCGCGCCGCGTTTGCGCTGGAAACCGCACAGGTGCAGGCCAAAAAGGCCATCTGGCAGCTGGACCCCTATGCTTCCAACCGGGATTATCAGGCCCCCGGCGGCTACCCGCGGGAGCTGGAGCTGCTGAACCATCTGGCCGCCGCCTTTATCACCCGGCAGGCCGTTGGGGATTACGCCCCCGGCGCCCCGCTGGCCGCGGCGGCGGAAAAAGTTCATGTGCTGGATTTCCCCAGTCTGGTGCCCCCGGCGGCAGTGCCGAACCATGCAGCAGACAGCAAAAAGCGCTGCGTGTTCTGCGGTTCTTTGTATCCCGGCCTGCGGGAGCCGGGCTTTGCGCTGGAACTTTTCCGCGCCCTGGGCCCGGCCAGCGGCTGGACCCTGACGATGGCAGGCGGCGGCTGGCAATACTTTGCCGCGGACGCTGCCCAGACCAAGGCTGTATTGGGCGAACAGTTTGAACAGCCCGGCCCCGTGCCCGCCGAAACCGCCCGCACCATGCAGGCACAGGCCGATGTTCTTTTGAACCTTGGCAACGCGGTAGACAACCAGCTGCCCAGCAAACTGTTTGACTACTTTGCTGCGGGCAAGCCAGTTTTGCACCTCTGCGTGATCGAAAACGACCCTGCCCTGCCCTATCTGGCCCGCTATCCGCTGGCGCTGGTGCTGCACCAAGGCCAGGCTGATGCTGCGGATATTCTGCACCGCTGGCTGGGTGAAGTGTGCGGTAAACAGCTGTCCTTTGGGGAAGTGTGTGACCTCTTCCCTGAGCTGGTGCCGCAGGCGGTTGCGGCTGAATTTGTGAGGTGGCTAATGTGAAGGTACTCTGGCTTGTCAGCATCACCATCCCTGCTGCCGCGGATGCCTGCGGTTTGCAGGCAAAAGAGATCGGCGGGGGTTGGCTTTCCGGCGCGCTGGGCGGCATGACCGCCGCACCGGACGCCCCGGCCATTACCGTTGCCAGCGTGGATGCCCGCGCGGAAACTTTAACCGTTTGCAGCAAAAACGGCGTAAGTTTTGCACTGGTTCCCACCGGAAGTGTGGAAAACTTTTCTGCCCTGCTCAAAAAGATTGCCCCGGATCTTGTCCATATCTGGGGCACCGAGTACGCTGCCGCCCGCACCATACAGCAGGCGGCCCAGGCGGCGGGGATACCGGTGCTGGTGGGCATCCAGGGCGTGATGGTTGACTGTGCCCTGCACTTGAATGACGGCGTGCCAGCACGGCTGCTGCACTCCTGCGCGGCGCAGCATTTGATTGACCGCCATGTGCCGGGCGGGCTGCTGGACGTGAACCAGGCCCGTTTTGACACCCTTGCCCAGAGCGAAGCCGCCGTGCTGGCCAACGCCCGCCATGTGACCGGGCGCACCAGCTTTGACCGTTCCGCCGTTCAAAAGCTGGCCCCGCAGGCCAGTTATTACCCCTGCAACGAAACGCTGCGCCCGGAGTTTTACACCCCACCGGTGTGGCACCCCCGCACCTTTGGCGAAGCGCCGGTGCTGCTGCTCAGCCAAGGCAACTACCCGCTCAAAAACCTGCATACCGTGCTCAAAGCGCTGCCCGCCGTGCTGGCGCAGTACCCCGGCGCGGTGCTGCGGGTGGCGGGCTGGCCCCCGCTGGACAAAGGGCCGCTGCTGCGCCCGGTGATTGACTGGATGTTCCCCTACCAGACCTGGTGCAAACAGCTGATCCGCCGCCTGGGGCTGGCGGACCATGTGCAGTACACCGGCCCGCTGGATGCCGCCGCCATGCGGCAGGCTTACCTGGATGCCGATCTCTTCCTGTTGCCGTCTTACAGCGAGAACAGCCCCAACAGTCTGGGCGAAGCCATGCTGCTGGGCCTGCCCTGCGTGGCCAGCGCGGCAGGCGGCATCCCGGATATGCTGCAAAGCGGCGTGCAGGGGATGCTGTACGGTGCCGCCGGGGATGATGCCGCCCTGAGCGCGGCCATTTTACAGGTGCTTGCCCTGCCGGACCACGGCACGGCGCTGGGCACCGCCGCGCAGATCCGCGCCCGGGTGACCCATGACGCGGCCAAAAACGCTGCACAGATGATTGAAATTTACCGCAAAGTCCTGCAAAGGGAGGGAACACTGTGAGCCTGCCCGCCATTGGGGTGGTGATCCCCTGCTATAAGGCCGAGCGCACGCTGCGCCAGACGGTTGAAAGCGTGCTGCAGGGTGCACCGGACAATTTGCAGCTGGTGCTGGTGGAGGACGGCAGCCCGGACGGCACCGGCGCGTTGTGTGATGCCCTTGCCGCCCAAGACCCCCGCGTTACCGCACTGCACCAGCCCAACGGCGGGGCATCCGCCGCGCGCAACGCGGGGTTGGATACACTGTGCCGCAGCGGTGCCGAGTGGGTGCTGTTTGTGGATGCGGACGATACCCTGCTGCCGGGGCTGTGGCAGGCGCTGCCTGCTGCATTTGATGCGCAGCCGGGCCTGATTTTGTACGGCATGGTGCGCGCCAGCGGCCCTGCCCCCAATCCGCTGGCCCCCGGCTGCTATGCCGGCCCCGCCGCGCTGGGGGATGCGCTGGACCCGCTGCTGTTTGAAAGCGGCTACCTCGCCGCCCCCTACCCCAAGCTGTTCCGGCTGGATGTGATCCGCCGGAACAAGCTGCGGTTTGACCCACGCTTAAAAATCAATGAAGATGTTTTGTTTAATCTTCAATATTTGCGGTTTTTGCTTTTTTTACAAAAAAACTCTGCCATTTATTGCCTTACAGGTGTATACTATAATCAGAATGATATGCTTGCGGGCAGTCTGTCCCGCTCCCTGCGGGGGGATTTGCTGGACGCCGAGGCTGTGACCCGCCCCGTGCTGGAAGCATTCTTGACGGATGCCAAACTGCCTGCACCAGAAATTGACCGCCTGGTGCAAATAAGCCGGGTGCGTGCCGCGTTAAATCAATATGGGCTGCTGACCGGCTGTCCCGGCCGCATGCCGTTTGCCCAGCGGCGGCAGCTGTTTGCCCGCATTTTGCAGGATGCTGATGCCCGCGCGGCCCTGCGCGCCCGCCTGACTGCGGACCCCAACCGCCTGCTGGCGCTGCCCTACCGGCTGGGGGTATTTTTGCACAGCGCCTGGCTATTGGCCGCTTATACCCAGCTGAAAAACCGCTTTTTATGAGAGGAACGTTTTGCATGCCGAACCCGACCATTTCCATTGTGACAACTGTATATGACGCCAAGGATTACATCCCCCGCACGGTGCGCAGCATTCTGGCCCAGAGCTTTACGGACTTTGAGCTGCTGCTGGTGGAGGATGGCAGCCCCAACGGCTGCGGCGAGCTGTGTGATGAGCTTGCCAAAGCCGACCCGCGCATCCGGGTGTTCCACAAGGAAAACGGCGGCCCGGCCTCCGCTTTGAACGTTGGGCTGGACAATGCCCGCGGGGATTACATCGGCTTTGTGGATTCGGACGACCTGGTGGATCCGGATCTCTACGAAACACTTTTGAATGCCATCCGCGAAAATGATGTGCGCATTGCCTCCTGCAATGCCGACGCGGTGGACGAACAGGAAAAGCCCGTGCCGGGGGCCGGGGTCAACATCAACATTGCCGGGCGGCACATGGCCATGGAGCTGCTGCTGGATACCTTTAAAACCGGCGGCTTTTACGGGCTGCTGTGCTGGAACAAGCTGTTTGACATCCGCCTGTTCCGCGATAAAGGCGTGCATTTTGACGAAACCATGTTCTTTGGCGATGACGCCAGCGAGCTGCACCGCGTGTATGACGGCGAGTATGTTTACTGTGTGCCGCGCGTGCTGTACCACTACCGGCGGCGCGGCGGCCAGATGACCGAGGTGCTGTTTCCGCCGCGGCGGCTGGATGATTTGAAAATGTACTGGAACTGGCTGGGCTGGTTTGCCGCGCAGCCGGACAAAACCGAATATAAAGGTTATTATGAATGGGCCGTGGCATGGTACTGGAAGGTGTTTTACCTGTTCTGGTGCCAGGCCAGCGAGGCCGGAGCCATGGCAAAGCTGAAACCGGAATTTTTGAAGCACAAAAAGCATCTGGACAGCATTTTGCCGGACATCCTGCGCTGCCCGCATGTGCCCGGTGCCGAAAAAGCGCGCGCTGTGCTGTTCTGCGCCGCACCGGGGCTGACCTACACGCTGGCACACGCCCGCGGCAAGCTGCATGGCAGCAAAACGGACTGAGGAATGAGGGGGAAAAACAAGATGGAACATATTGCAGTTAGTGTGATCGTTCCCATTTACAACGCAGAGCCCTGGCTGGAAGAGTGCGTGCAGAGCATTCTGGACCAGGATTTCCCGGCCAGCTACGGCACGATCGAAGTGCTGCTGATCGATGACGGCGCAACGGATGGCAGCGGCGCTTTGTGTGACCGCCTTGCCAAGCGGGACAACCGCATTAAAGTGGTGCACCAGGAGAACCAGGGGCTTTCCGGCGCGCGCAACACCGGCATTGATATGGCCCGCGGCCGCTATTATGCCTTTATTGACAGCGACGATGTGGTGCGCCCGGCGTACCTGAAAAAGATGTACGAAGCCTGCGAAGCGCACGACGCCTACATGGCGATCTGCGCAGTGGAGGACGTACAGGAGAACGGCAAGCCCCTGCCGGAGCCGGTGTTCACCCCGCCCACGCAGGAAGGTGTGTTCCGCGGCAAGGATCTGCTGAATGATTTTTATGCCCCCAACGGCACTTATTACACCGTTGCATGGAACAAGCTTTACCGCGCCGAGGTGTGGAAGCTGCTGCATTACCCGGAGGGCCGTCTGCACGAGGATGATTTTGTGGCGCACCGGCTGTTCTGGCGGTGCGATAAAGTGGTGTGCCTGCCGGATGTTTTGTACAATTACCGCCTGCGTTCCGGCAGTATTATGCGCACCAGCCTGAAACCCGGCGCGTTTGACGCGGTGGACGGCCTGGCTGACCGGTACCGCTTTTATGTCGAGAACGGCGCGGACCGTTCGGTGATTGATTCGGCTTATGCTGCCTGTTGGCGGCGGTATCTTTTCCTGTGCGCCAAGGTACGCCAGAACCCGGAGCCGCAGCTGGTCAAGGCCATCAGCAAGGAGCAGTTTCTGATGCAGGGGCTGATCAGCTACCTGCCCAACTGCCGCCACATGAAGATGACCGAAAAACTTTCCGCCGCCCGCTGGGCCATGATGCCCGCCGAAAGCCTTTGCCCGGCAAAGTGATTGTTTACGAGAGCTTTCCAGCCTTTTTTGAAAAAAAGGCTTCGGCGAAAAAACTTTAATAGAATATAAGAATAAAAATAGGGATTGGATAGCGAACGGGTAAACAAAATACGCTCAAAACATATTGAAGCACGCGTTTTCCCCATAGAGACCGTAGGGGTGCATATTGTGCGCCCGCTGACCTAATGTCATAGCGTTTTTCCAAGGATTGTATATGGGACAAACGGCCACGGGACGATGCAAGCATCGTCCCCTACAAATAATTTTTAGGTTTGCGATAACCATTTTGCGTTTCTCCCCGGCGCAATGAGGGCATCGCGCCCTACGGAATATTTTGCCGCTCATCACGCACTTTCAAACATTCCAAAACCTAATATTTCCTGAGCGGCGCTGCGCGCCGCGGTCCACCACCATTATTCTTTATTCTTTTTTAATTATTCTTTACCTGCCCCATTCCTAATTAAACTCCTAACTCCTCCCTCCTAACTCCTAACTAATTTTCCGTCCACACCAAACTTTCAAACCAACGAAAAAAGGGGTTGTCCATTTTGCCGCTGCGCTCGCCGAATACACCGCGCAAACCGCGCATTTTGCTGGTTCCGCCGCCGGAGCTGCCGGTTCCTGCTGTGCAGGGCGGCGCGGTGGAAACCCTTGTCACCCACCTGATCCGTGAAAATGAACGGGCGGGCAAGCTGGACCTGCTGTGCGCCAGCATCCCGGACCCGGAAGCCGCCGCCCAGGCACAAGGGCTGCAGCACACCAAAATGCTGTACGTTGCCAAGCCCCGCGGCGTGCGCCGGTATTACCCCATGGTGTTTCTGGAGCGCTGCTTTGGCGTTGCCGCCCCGTATGACCCGTGGTATCAAAAAGTTCAGCTTTCCCTTGCACTGGAGCTGCCCACGCCGGACCTGATTGTGGCGGAGGGCGGCACCCTGACCCAGTGCAGCGCCATCAGCAAAATGTTCGGCAAGCGGCGTTGCCTGGCCCACCTGCACGGCCAAACCAGCTGCAGCCATGAGATGGACGCCATTTACGGCGGTATTCTGGCCCTGAGCGAGTTTATCCGCGATGATTACCTCAAAACCAGCGAGCTGGACCGCAAGCATGCCTACATCCTGCACAACTGCATTGATACCGCCCGCTTTGTGCCCGGCCCGGCGGATGCTGCGCTGCGGGCTTCCCTCGGCTTTGCGCCGGAAGATTTTGTTGTACTGTTCTGCGGCCGCCTGGAGCCGGATAAGGGCATCCACAAGCTGTTGGAAGCGATGGAGAATATCCATGACCCGCGCATCAAGCTGCTGATTGTGGGCAGCCCGTTTTTTGGCCGTACCCAGCAAAGCCCGTTTTTGCGCAAGTTGGAACAGCAGGCCGAGACCCTTGGCGACCGGGTGCGCTTTACTGGCTATGTGCCCAATGATTCGATGCCGGAATATTACCGCCTGGCGGACCTTGTCTGCGTGCCCACCTTGGTGGAGGAAGCCGCCGGGCTTGTGGCGGTGGAAGCCATGGGCTGCGGCCGACCGGTGCTTGCCACCCGCAGCGGCGGTATGCCGGAATATCTGGACGGCAGCCAGGCCGTGCTGGTGGACCGTGACGGCAATGTAGCCGGGCAGCTGAGCTTTGCCATCCGCATGCTGTATGAACACCCGGATCTGCGCGCCCAGATGAGCACCGCCGGTGCAAAGACGGCACAGCGCTATTCTTCTGCACGCTTTTATGATGATTTTGTACGCATTGTGTACGATTTTGGAGGTCACCTATGGAACAGCCCGTCATCTGTGTGATCGTTCCGGTATACAAGGCGGAAGCCACCCTGCCCCGCTGCATCGAAAGTGTGCTGACCCAGCAGCTGCCGGGCGGGCTGCGGCTGATCTTGGTGGACGATCAAAGTCCAGACCGCAGCGGCGAAATTTGTGACGCTTACGCAGCAAAGGATCCCCGTGTGATGGTACTGCACCGCAGGGAACGCGGGGTTTCCGGCGCGCGCAATGCCGGGCTACGGGCCGCCACCGGCGAGTATATTGTATTTTTGGACAGTGACGATGCCCTGCGCCCCGGCGCTTTGGCCGCCGCCCTTGCGGCACAGGCCGCTGCCCCCAACGCTTTTGTGCTCTGGCACTACACCATGCATCCGGACGATACCACCCCTGTAACCACAGTAGCCCACCCGGCCCAACAGAGCGACCTGGCCCGCCTGCACCTGGACTGCCTGATCGCCATGCCGTGGAACAAGCTTTACCGGCGCACATACGCCCGGCAGCTTGCCTTTGACCAGGCTTATACCCTTGGCGAAGATTTGCAGTTTGTGCTGGATTATCTGGCTCTGCTGGGGCGCTGCCAGCCGGATTTCAGCTACCTTGTGCTGGAAAGCGCCCTGACCTTTTACGATTGCAGCCGCACCGGTACCCTTTCCACCAAGTACCACGCCAATTACTGCGAAATTTGGCCCAAGCATTTTGCCAAGCTGAACGCCGCCTGCACCGCTGCTGCCTGCCCGCCGCAGGATATGCTGCCGCTGCACCGCGCGGAATTGCAGGTTTTGGCGGAGGGTGCCGCGGACATTTTGCGGCGGGACCCCGACGCCATGCCCGCACGCCGCGCCAAAGCCCGCACCGCGCTGCAAAGCCCATGGCTGAAAAGCCTGCTGGATACAATGCGCCATGAGCACTGTTACAGCCCCTATTACCTGCCCTGCCGCTGGAACAGCTTGCGTCTGCTATGGATGTTGTCCGAAGCTGCGCGCACGCAAAGCCCCCTGTTCGGCAAGCTGGACTGGGCGGGGTATTATTTGCTGCTGGGCCGCATGAAGCGCGGCTGAACCGCAGCCTGCTTTCTCTCTGGTATTACAGTACATTTCCCCCAGGCAGCGCCGCTGGCTTGCCTGGGGTTTTGTTTTTGCATCGTCAGGTTTTTGGGGTTGTAGATTGTATTCACCTGCTTAACATGGTATAATGGGACAGAATTATCTCTTTGTACTATTTTTAAGGCAATACCGCATAATTCTAAGTGCCGATACGGCGAGCGAGGTGCGGCAGATGCCAAGCCAAAAGCGCAGATAATACTGGATGTCTTATCGAGCCAGCACCTAAGCGTTGTGCGCCATGTCACCCTGGACCCGGAGGGCCCCGGTGTGCTGCGCATTCACCTGCTCCCTTGCAAAAAAGCACGGCGCAATGTGCCGTTTGTTGCACTTTTGAACGGGCAGGATATTTTGCCGCTCAGCGTTTCCTGGGCCATTCTGCTGGCAGGGCTGATGGACGCCTTGCAGCCTTTTGAGGGCAAGGAGATCACCGAGGACCAGTGGACCGGCATTGCCGCCCAGGCTGTGGAAACCGCCGCTGCTGTTTACCCGAAAACGGCTCCCGACCAGATCCGCGCGGATTTGAATGCCATGCTGACCTCCTTCCGCGCGCTGAACGCCGGGCAGGAACCGCCCGTGCATGTGCAGCCGATGGACCTGGGCGCTTACGCCCGCTATATGGCAGCCCCCCACCGTATGGACCTGATGGTAAGCTCCATGGAAAAGGACGGTGCCTGGCACTGCAACCAGAAATGCCTGCACTGTTACGCCGCCAACCAGCCCCTTGGCGCGGTAAAAGAGCTGGATACCGACCAATGGCTGGCTGTTATCCAAAAATGCCGCGCGGCGGGCATTCCGCAGCTGACCTTTACCGGCGGCGAACCCACCATGCGCAATGACCTGGTCAGCCTGGTGCATGCCGCACAGTGGTTTGTTACCCGGCTGAACACCAACGGCCGCATGCTGACCAGCGCCCTTTGCCGGGAACTGGCGGACGCCAGCCTGGACAGCGTGCAGGTCACCCTATATTCGGCGGATGAAGCTATCCATAACACGCTGGTGGGTGCCCCCGGCTATGCGGACACCATCAGCGGTATCCGCAATGCGGTGGAGGCGGGGCTGAATGTCAGCATCAACACCCCGCTGTGCAGCCTGAACCAGGATTACACCGCAACACTGGCGCTGGCCAACTCTCTTGGCGTGCGCTATGCCACCTGCAGCGGGCTAATTCCCACCGGCGGGGCCGAAACCGACCCCAGCAAGGCCACCCGCTTAACGCCGGAAGCACTGACCGCCGTGCTGCGCCCCGCGATGGCCTATGCTGAACAAAACCACATGGAGATCAACTTTACCAGCCCCGGCTGGCTGCCGGATGCGGTACTGTTGGACCTTGGCTTTACCCAGGTGCCCAGCTGCGGGGCCTGCCTTTCCAACATGGCCGTTGCGCCGGACGGCACCGTTCTGCCCTGCCAGAGCTGGCTGCGGGAGGGCGCTGGCCTGGGCAACATCCTGCATGACCCCTGGCACAAGATCTGGAATGTCCCCGCCTGCCGCCGTGTGCGGGAAGAAAGTGCGAAAATGGAACACATCTGCCAGCTTGGCACAACCGTTCCCGCACAGGGAGGTTTGTGATGAAACAATCCGTTTTACGCTTTGCCGCGCAGCTGTGGGCTATGCTGGCCGTTCTGCTGCTGTTTGTTGCCGCCGCCCTGCCCGCCCATGCGGATGACGGCGACATGGATGAGATCACCCACTATACCGTAACAGTGGACACCCGCGCCGATGGCTCCGCCGATATCACCTATGAGCTGGACTGGAACGTGATCGGCGGCAGCCTGGATGAACCGCTGACCTGGGTGCGCATCGGCCTGCCCAACAGCCACAACGACAGCCTGGTCAACCTGACGCCGGATACAGTTCTTAACGTAAGTTCCGTGGATGACGGCGGTTCCTTTGCCAAGGTTGATTTTATCAACGCCTACTTCCCGCCGGATATTGCCGCCACCATCGGCGCACAGAGCAGCGTACACTTTGCGTTCCAGGTACACCAGTCCCATCTGTTTTTGCTGAACGAGGACGGCAACGCCGACTACAGCTTTACCCCCGGCTGGTTCGATGATTTGTGTGTGGATGAGCTGACCATCCGCTGGGTGGCGCTGGAGGGTATCCAGGCCGATAACGACAGCCAGGACGGCAACTATCTTGTGTGGAACTTTGGCCCGCTGGACCATGGCGAAAGCGCCACGGTGCATGTCAGCGTTCCCGCCCATACAGCACAAAACTACTCCCCCGATGCTGCCGCAACGGACAGCGAAATGTATTATGACGACAGTGACCAGGTACTGGTTTTCTTCTTCGTGCTCCTTCTGGTCATTATCGTGATTGCTCTGATCACGGTTTCCGTTTCCCGCACAAACGGGATCTGGAACGGTGGTTTTGGCGAGGATGACCCCGACGACTGGTACTGGTATTCCAACGGGCACACCCATATCCATGTTGCCCGTAATCTGCCCCCGCCAGAAGGCTACCATCGCGTTCCCCCACCCGCAAACTTCAAGGCCGGGGGCGGAAAGACCCGCGGCGGTGGTGCCGGGCGGCGCAGCGGCGGTTCGGATCACTCCAACCATTCCAGCTGCGCGTGTGCGTGTGCCTGTGTTTCCAGCTGTGCATGCGCCTGCGCGTGTGCGGGCGGCGGCCGCGCCGGGTGCAGTACCAAAAACTTTTATAAAATTACCGTGAAAAAAGCCGACTGATATAACGGAGGGCAAAGCCATGAGCCTGGAAGATCAATACGATGCCTGGGTGCGCAGTGTGACCGGTACAGGCCGCCACAGCGCTACCAAACAGGACCGCGATGCCGCGCAAAACAGCCTGAACGCCATGCAGGCCCAGCTGGACGCTTTGGCCGAAAGCCAAAAGCGCCAGAAATCTGCCGCGGACGCCCTGAACGCCGTGCAGCGCGCCAGCGCCGCCACCGCAGACAGTGTGCGCCGCATGAGCAGCGAGCTGACCCAAAGCCTGCGCCAGGACGGCCTGCTGGGCGGCAAAACCGCACAGCCTGCCCCCGCAGCAGAACCGGTAAAAGCCGGCCCGGAAAACTTTAATGGCCTGGCCGACCGGGTGCGCCAGCAGGTGCTGGGGCAGGATGCCTTTGTGGGGCAGGTGGTCAAGGCGTTCCGCCGCCCCTTTGTGATGGGCACCGCCGATACCGCCCATGCCCGCGGCAGCATGCTGCTGTGCGGCCCCACCGGTACCGGGCGGCACTATGCCCTGACCTGCATTGTGGACGAGATGGCAGGCCGCGGACTTTTGCACAGCGCCCTGATTGAAACGATGGATCTGGCCCTGTACCCCGGCCCCGCACAGGAAAAGCTGTTTTTGCAGGACCTGTATGCAGCCTTGCAGTCTGACGCCGAGGTTCTGGCCTTTGACCATTACGAAAGCTGTGCATCCAATTACCTGAACATGCTGGCAACGCTGGCCATTGACGGCACTCTGCCGCTGACCAGCCGCTATGTATTGCAGCGCGGCATTCTGGTGGATGTGGGCACCGCCCTGGCCCCCGGCGCGATCGGCGAATTGCAGGCTGCCGGCAAGTATTTTGTATTTTTCTCCAACCGGGACGAAACCGCCCTGGCGGACAAGTTCGGCGCGCGGTTCGTGGACGCGCTGGAGGGGGACATCTGCCGCACCCAGGCGTTCACCCCCGAAAGCCTGGCCGCCATTGCCGCGCGGGAGCTGAACCACCTGGCCCAGCGGGTCAAGGCGCAGTGCGGCCTTGTGCTTGCCATGGGCAGCGATGTGCGGGACCTGGTTGCCGCGCAGTACGGCAAAACCAGCGGCATGACCGCCATGCGCGATTATGTCGACAGCATCTACCGCGCCTTTGCAGAGTACGTTCTGGATGCGGACGACATTCCTACCGCCGGAACACCCGCCAAATTGACGGTGGACGGCAGCCGCCTGATGGCCGCCATTGGCAGCGGTGAACCGTTTGACCTGCTGGCCCTGCTGCCCCGCCAGTACCGCGGCGATGTGGATGCCGTGGAAGCGGAGCTAGATGCCATTGTGGGCCTTGACGAAGTAAAGGATTTTGTGCGCGGCATTGCCCAGAACGTGCAGGCCCAGCAAAAGCGCAAGGCCCAGGGCCTGAAAGTTGCCGATGTGAACATGCACATGATTTTTACCGGCAACCCCGGCACCGGCAAAACCACGATTGCCCGCATTCTGGCCAAGTATCTGAAAGCCATCGGCGCACTGCGCGGCGGCCAGCTGGTGGAAGTGACCCGTGCCGACCTGGTGGGCCGCTATGTCGGCCACACGGCTCCGCTGACCAACCAAGTGATCCAGAGCGCTTTGGGCGGCGTACTGTTCATTGATGAAGCATACAGCCTGTACCGCGGCGGCGAGGACAGCTTTGGGCTGGAAGCCATTGACACCCTGGTAAAGGGTATTGAGGACCACCGCGATAACCTGGTGGTGATCCTGGCCGGGTACAGCAAGGAGATGGCGCTGTTCCTGACGGCGAACTCCGGCCTGGCCAGCCGCTTCCCGAACCAGATTGAATTCCCGGATTACACAGGCGCTGAGCTTTTGGCGATCACCCAGAGCATTGCCAAAAGCAAGGGGTACCGCCTGGACGATGCCTGTGCGATGCCGTTGGTGGCATTCTTCGACCGCCGCCAGTCAGAGAACGCCGCCGAAAATGGCAACGGACGCATGGCCCGTAACACGCTGGAAAAAGCCATCCTGAACCAGTCCAAGCGCCTGGTCGCGGATGCTGATGCCGCGCTGGACCTGCTGCTGCCGGGGGATTTCGAACTGGAGTGATTCCTTACGGGAATTTTCCGGCCTTTTTTGAAAAAGGCCTTGGCGAAAGACTTTAATGGGTATCGCATAAATCACATAAGCTAAGGCAACACCGCACAATTCCCGCCTTGCGGCTTAAGCACCACTCCGGCGGCTGCGGCACGGCATCTGCGTTGCCAAAATGCTCGATAAGACATCCAGTATTATCTGCGCTTTTGGCTTGGCATCTGCCGCACCTCGCTCGGTGTTTGTAGAAATAGACTAAATTTTCGACTTCTCAGATACACCCTAAGAAATAGGCATGCGGATTCTCGGTAGATACGAGGGTCCGCATGCCTTTGGTTTTGCGGGGGATCGGTTTGGAGTCTGGGATTTTGGTGCAAAAGTTCGCAGTGCGGCAGGGTTCCGCGGGACGATGCAAGCATCGCGCCCTACAGGGTGTTTTATTGTTCGCCGCGCATTTCCAAATAGCAACAACCCTAAGGCAATACCGCATAATTCTAAGTGCCGATACGGCGAGCGAGGTGCGGCAGCCGCCGGAGCGGTGCTTAAGCCGTAAGGCGGGAATTGTGCGGTGTTGCCCTAACTACTAATTTCTAATTGCCGCCGAAAACTCCTCCCTCCTCCCTCCTCCCTCCTAACTAAAAAAATCCGCCCCATCCAGAACAGCTCTCACCATTCTAAACGGGGCGGACAAAAGTTTGATTTACAGTACCTTGGACAAAAACGCTTTCAGGCGCGGATTGTCGGGGTTCTCAAAGAACTCCTGCGGGGGCTTATCGACCTTGATAACACCCTCATCAATAAAGATCACACGGTTGGCAACCTCGCGGGCAAAACCCATTTCGTGGGTCACCACCACCATGGTCATGCCATCGCGGGCCAGTTCTTTCATCAGTTCCAGAACTTCGCCTACCATTTCGGGGTCCAGCGCGCTGGTGGGCTCGTCAAACAACAGCACTTCAGGGTTCATGGCCAGTGCACGCACAATGGCAATACGCTGTTTCTGGCCGCCGGAAAGCATGTTGGGGTAAACATCCGCCTTATCGGCCAGGCCAATGCGCTCCAGCAGCTCCATGGCCTGCTTGTCGGCAGCAGCCTGGCTCATACGGCCCAGGCGCACCGGAGCCAGCGTGATGTTCTTTTTCACCGTCAGGTGGGGGAACAGGTTAAAATGCTGGAACACCATGCCCATCTGGGCGCGGGTGGCATCAATGTCGCGTTCGGTGATCTCTTTGCCGTCCAGCATAACCGTACCGCCGTCCGGTTCTTCCAGGCGGGTCAGGCAGCGCAGAAAAGTGGACTTGCCGCAGCCGGAAGGCCCAACCAGGCAGACAACATCGCCCTTATTGATGGTCAGGTCAATGCCCTTGAGCACATCCAGACCGTTATAGTTCTTTTTTAAGTCCTTAACGACGATCACTCTTCGCCAGCCTCCCTTCCAGTTTGCCAAGCAGCCAGGTAAAGATCATAACCAGAATCAGATACATCAGCGCCACGCCGAACAACGGGAACATCGGCTCGTAAGTACGGTTCATGATGCCCTGTGCAGCGTACAGCAGCTCCTTGCCGCCAATAACGGTGATGAGCGAGGTATCCTTGAGAAGGACGATGAACTCATTGCCCAGGGCAGGCAGCACCGAGCGGATGGCCTGCGGAATCACGATCAGCACCATGGTTGTCATGTAGTTCAGGCCCAGGCTGCGGCCGGCTTCCATCTGGCCGGGGTCAACGGCCATCAGACCGCCGCGGATGATCTCCGAAACATACGCACCGGAGTTAATGCCCAGTGCCAGCGCGCCGACCATGGTAAAGTTGCGGCTGTTGGCAAAGATAACCATGCTCATAATCAGCATCTGCACCATCATGGGGGTGCCGCGGATCACAGTGGCGTATAGCTTGCATACAGCGTTGGCAACGGCAAGAGCCGGGTCGTGGTGGCCGCGGCGCTGCTGGTCATGCGCAACACGCACCAGGGCAACCACGCTGCCCAGCACCACGCCGATCGTCAAAGCAATTGCCGTTACATACAGCGTGGGGATGACCCCTTTGAGGTATTGCTGCCAGCGGTTTGAGGCAATAAATGCCTGGTAGAATTTGACGAACAGATCCTGCCCGAAATCCAGCTTTGTACCAGCTTTCGCCAGCTGGGTCAGCATTTCGTATTGTGCGGCCATCCGCATTCCACACCTTTCCTGTGTTCCGGCACCAGGGCACCGGGCGTTTATTTTACGGTCTTACCAACAAAAGGGAGGCGCCCCTGTGGGCCACCTCCCTGTGGCACTTGTGAAAAAGTTGCTTTATTCAGCAGTGATGTACTTGTCCACGATAGCCTGCAGGGTGCCGTCGGCCTTCAGCTCTTCCAGAGCGGTGTTGATGGCATCCTTCAGTTCGGTGTTGCCCTTACCAACGCCGATTGCGTAGCTTTCTTCCACGTAAGCGGTGTCCAGCAGCTTCAGGCCGGGGTTGGCAGCAATAAATTCCTTAGCGGGAGCGTTATCAATAACAACGCAGTCAACCTGGCCGTTGTTCAGCATCTGCACGGCAGTCAGGCCGTTGTCGTAAGCAACAACGTTCTCATCGCCAAAGTCGTCAGAGCAGTACAGGTAGCCGGTGGTACCGCGCTGGGTGCCGATTTTCTTGCCAGCCAGGTCATCCACGCTGGCAATATCGGAATCTTCCTTGACGATGATGGACTGGATGCCGGTTGCGTAAGAATCGGTGAAGTCCATCACGTTCTGGCGCTCGTCGGTAACGGTAACGCCAGCCATAACCATATCGGCCTTGCCCTGCTGTACAGCCAGCAGTGCAGCGTCAAAGTCCATATCATCGATCTGCAGCTCCAGGCCCAGCTTGTCAGCAATGGCCTGTGCGGTCTCAATGTCGATGCCCTCAAATTCGCCGGAATCGGTGGTCATCTCGTACGGGGGGAAGGCTGCGTTGGTGGACATGATCAGCTTGCCCGGCTCAACGGTGGACAGCTCAGCAGTTTCAGTTTCGCTGGCTGCTTCAGAGGAAGCAGCCTCGGAAGATGCAGCATCGCTGGAAGCGGCCTCGGGGGAAGCGGCTTCGGAAGATGCAGCAGAAGAAGCGGTGGAACCGCAGGCAGCCAGGCTCAGGACCAAGGCAGCGGCAGTCATCAAAGACAATGCTTTTTTCATTACAATATACCTTCTTTGTTCATGGTTCTCTGATTTTCAAGGCGTATCTGAAAACAAGGAAAATGACGGACATTTCGCAAACACAAGCAGGATGTAAGGCAAAGAGCCGCAGGAATCCTTTGTGGATTCCAAGGGCAACACCGCACAATTCCCGCCTAACGGCTTAAGCACCGCTTCGGCGGCTGCGGCACAGCATCTGCGTTGCCAAAATGCTCGATAAGACATCCAGTATTATCTGCGCTTTTGGCTTAGCAGCTGCCGCACCTTGCTCGCCGTATCGGCACTTAGAATTATGCGGTATTGCCCAAGGCTTTTTAACGCAAAATCCGGCTGCGTTTGTAGAAATAGACGATACTTTCGACTTTTCAGATACACCCTAGCGCAGCGGCGGAACTTTCCCTCTTTCCGGAGCTGCATCAGGATAAATTCTAGTATAATACATAAATATTCAAAGTCAATGTATAAATATCGGATTCAGCATTTTGCGGCAAGATGGCTGCCCGCCCCACCAGAAATTGTGCATTTTTCAAGCCTGCATTTCACAGTTTTTCCTGATATATTGACGCCGTAAGTTAAACGTGGTAAACTTTACGCGTTCATGAGCGAAATTCATGCCTTTCAGTCGAAATAAACCGGCTTGCATTACCTTGCCGTACAAAAAAGAGGAATCAATATGCTGACATTAGGTGACCTGCACATTGGGCAGGATGCAATCATCCGCGTGGTAGGCGGTGAGGGCGAGCTGCGCCACCACCTGCTGGATATGGGGCTGACCCCCGGCACCGAGGTAACGCTGCGCAAAACGGCCCCCATGGGGGACCCCATTGAAGTGGAGCTGCGTGGTTATGAGCTGACCCTGCGCCTGGCCGATGCGCAGAAAATTGAAATTGACAGCGTGCACGCAACGGACCGCGCCGCCCCCAGCGAAGAGCGCCACAAGGTGGTAGCCCACCCCGGCGTTGGCGAGCTGGACAAAGCCGCCAGCTACCATGAGCGCAAAGCCGGCGCCCCCATTGCCGCCGGTGCACCGCTGACCTTTGCCCTGGCCGGCAATCAGAACTGCGGCAAAACCACGCTGTTCAACCAGCTGACCGGCTCCAACCAGCATGTGGGCAACTTTCCCGGCGTTACGGTGGACCGCAAGGACGGCGTGATCCGCAACCACAAGGAAGCCACCGTAACGGACCTGCCGGGCATTTATTCCCTGTCCCCTTACTCCAACGAGGAGATTGTCACGCGGGATTTTATCCTGAGCGAGCACCCGTCCGGCATTATCAACATTGTGGATGCTTCCAACATTGAGCGCAACCTGTACCTGACCATGCAGCTGATGGAGCTGGATACCCCCATGGTGCTGGCGCTGAACATGATGGACGAAGTGCGCGCCAACGGCGGCACCATCATGGTAAACCAGCTGGAAGAAATGCTGGGCATTCCGGTTGTTCCCATTTCTGCCGCCAAAAATGAGGGCATTGACGAGCTGATCGAACATGCCATCCATGTGGCGCGCTACCGGGAGCTGCCGGGCCGCATCGACTTCTGCACGGCAGGCAGTGACCCAGCAGACCCCAGGGGCGCGGTGCATCGCTGCATCCATTCTGTCGCACATTTGATTGAGGACCATGCCGCTGCCGCCGGGCTGCCGCTGCGCTTTGCCGCCACCAAGCTGGTGGAAGGAGACACCCTGATTGAAAAAGCCCTGCAACTGAACCCCAACGAAACAGATATACTGGGCCACGCCATTGCTGAAATGGAAACCGTGACCGGGCTGGACCGCGAAGCCGCCCTTGCGGACATGCGCTTTACCTTTATTGAAAAGCTATGCTCCGCCACGGTGGTAAAGCCGGGCGAAAGCCTGGAGCATAAGCGCAGCGTTGCCATTGATAAGATCCTGACCGGCAAATACACTGCCTTGCCCTGTTTTGCGGGCATTATGGCGCTTGTTTTCTGGCTGACCTTTGGCGTAGTGGGCTCCACCCTTTCGGACTGGATGACCCTTGGCATCGACTGGTTTACCGGCGTTGTGGACTGCGCCCTGACGGCGTATCAGATCAACCCGGTGGTGCACAGCCTTGTGATCGACGGCATTTTTGCCGGTGTGGGCAGCGTGCTGAGCTTTTTGCCCACGATCGTTATCCTGTTCTTCTTTTTGTCCATCTTGGAAGATACCGGTTATATGGCCCGCGTGGCCTTTGTTATGGACAAACTGCTGCGCCGCATTGGGCTTTCGGGCCGCAGCTTTGTGCCCATGCTGGTGGGCTTCGGCTGCTCGGTTCCCGCCATTATGGCAACCCGCACCCTTTCCAGTGAGCGTGACCGCCGCATGACGATTTTGCTGACCCCGTTCATGAGCTGTTCCGCCAAGCTGCCCATTTATGCGCTGTTCACCGCCGCGTTTTTCCCGCGGGTATGGCGTGCACCGGTCATGATTTTCCTCTATCTTTTCGGCATTTTGTGTGGTATACTGTATTCGCTGATCCTCAAGCAGACCTGTTTCCGCGGTGAACCGGTACCCTTTGTGATGGAGCTGCCCAACTACCGCCTGCCTTCGCCCAAAAGCGTCGGCCAGCTGATTTGGGAAAAGGCCCGTGATTTTATTCAGCGTGCCTTTACAATTATCTTTGTTGCAACCGTCGTAATCTGGTTCCTACAGACGTTCGACACCCGCCTGAATGTTGCTGCCACCCCGGATTCCAGCCTTCTGGCTTTGGTTGGCAGCCTGATCACCCCCATCTTCAAGCCCCTTGGCTTTGGCGACTGGCGCATTTCCACTGCGTTGATCACCGGCTTTACCGCCAAGGAAAGCGTTGTTTCCACCCTGACCGTCCTGCTGGGCGGCGATACCGGCGCACTGAACATGCTGTTCACCCCGTTTACTGCGCTGGTTTTCCTGATCTTTACGCTGTTGTATACCCCCTGTGTTGCAGCCATTGCCGCTGTCAAGCGGGAACTGGGCGGTGGCCGGGCTGCACTGGGTGTGGTACTGATGCAGTGCGGCATTGCCTGGGTTGTGGCGTTTGCCGTGCACTGTGTAGGGGTTTTGCTGGGGTTGGCATAAGGGCAGCGTATTCACCTGTCACTTTGTTTTCGCTTAACCCATAGGGAGGTTTTTTCCATGTCACTTCAAAGTATCCTTGTTCTGGTTATTATTTTTGTTCTGCTCGGCGTTGCCATCGGTTTTATTGCCAACAGCGAAAAGGGCTGGCACGGCGGCTGCACCGGCAACTGCGCCAGCTGCCAGGAACACTGCAATGACAAACAGAAAAAGAACCCGCCCAAGCAGCAGTGATGCCAAGACCGAAGGAGACCGCCGTATGACTGCTGTTCAACAATCCGCCGCTCCGCACCCTGCCGTGCGCCAGCGCATTGACTGGATTGATACCGCCAAAGGTCTGTGCATGATTCTGGTGATTGTGGGGCACACCCTGCCCTACGGCAACCTGATGCGCAATTTCATTTTTTCGTTCCACATGCCGGCCTTTTTCTTTCTGACCGGCTATACGGCCCGCCGCCCGGATACCTGGCAGGGTTTTGCCCGCCGGGTCAGGAAGGACTTTGTTGCACTGATCGTTCCCGTGCTGGGTGTGGTGCAGGTGTTCAACGTTTTGCTGAACTTTTTTCTTTCTGATGACAGAAGCCTGACCAACCTGTGGGATATTGCCCGCTACAATGCCATCACCCTGTTCTGGGCCAGCGGTAACCCTGCCGACGGCATTCCCAGCTGCGGCATGCCATGGTTTTTGTTTGCACTGTTCTGGGGCAAGCTGATCTGGGAGCTGCTGGGGCTTTTGTTCCCCAAAGGGGATTTTGCCGTCAGTTTCATTGTCATGCTGTTCGGGGCATACATCGGGCAGGTACAGTATCTTCCCCAATGTCTGGATGTTGCAATGGTCGTTGTCATGTACCTCACATTGGGGCAGCTGTTCCGCCAGCATCAGGCACTGTTGGATCGTTACCGGGTCCCGCTTTTCCTTGCCATGCTGATCCCCTGGACATGGTGCTGCCAGCAGGGCATTTATATTGAACTTGCTTCCCGCACATACTCCAATTACATTTTGTGCGCTTCCATCAGTGTATGCGGCATTTGGATCTTCTGCCATCTGTGCCGTGAACTGAACGCCAATAACGCTTTGCGGCCGGCGCTCAGCTTTTTGGGGCGGCACAGCCTGTGGCTGTTCTTTGTGCACCATATGGATGTGTTTACCAGTGCCATCTGGCAAAAAGACCGCCTTCTGTTCACGCTGCCCTGCCGCATCGGGTGGGACATCCTGCTTTCCCTGCTGCTGCTTGGCTGCTGGACATTGCTGCGCACCGGCTGGCGCAGGCTGACCGCAAAATAAACTCTTTGAACCGTTCTGCATCCCCTGTTCCGGGCCTGCAGGGCGGCTTTTGTTTTGGCAGCGCTTTCTGCACAGTGCAAACATTGTTTTTTACCGCGGATTATGGTACAATGAATTGTCTATAAGTATGTATCGGGGATTCCCCTGAAATATCTATTTTTGAAAGGGCTTTTTATGGCAGAGCAACGCAACCAGACCCCTGCCGGGGATAACACGCAATGGACCACCATCATTCGGCCGCGCACCGGCTGGTTTGATGTGGACCTGGAAGAGCTGTGGCGCTACCGTGACCTGATTGTCATGTTCGTCAAGCGCAACTTTACCGTCATGTACAAGCAGACCATCCTGGGGCCGCTGTGGATCATCCTGAACCCGCTTATCACCACGGTGCTGTTCAACGTGGTGTTCGGCGGCATTGCCGGGCTTTCTACGGACGGTACGCCGAGCTTTTTGTTCTACATGGCAGGCAATACGGTGTGGACCTTTTTTGCCTCCTGCATCAACGGCACGGCCAACACCTTTGTGGCCAACAGCCAGGTGTTCGGCAAGGTGTATTTCCCACGGCTTACCACCCCCATCAGCCAGGTATTGACCAGCCTGATCAACTTCTTTATCCAGTTTGTCATGTACATTCTGTTCTGGGTCTACTTTGCCGTGACCGGGTCCGGTGTACACCTGACGGCCTGGGCGTTTGCCGTGCCGCTGGTGGTGCTGGAAGTCATGCTGCTGGGCCTGGGCGTGGGGATTATCGTTTCCGCCCTGACCACCAAGTACCGTGACCTTGCCATTGCTGTGAGCTTTGGCGTGCAGCTGTGGATGTACATTTCTCCTGTGGTCTATCCCCTTTCCAGCTTGGAGGAATCCCCCCGGCTGCAGATGCTGATGCGCTTGAACCCGATGACTGCACCGATCGAGGTGTTCCGCATGGGCACCCTTGGCACCGGCACCGTGGAAGTGGGCAGCCTGATCTACAGCCTGATTGTTACCGCAGCCGCCCTTGTGCTGGGCGTGGTGCTGTTCAGCCGCATTGAAAAAACCTTTATGGACACCGTGTAAGGAGGGGCGCAGATGGAAAACCAGACGAATGCACAAAATCAGCGCGTACCCGTCATTCAGGTATCGGGCTTGAAAAAGCAATACAAACTGGGCCAGATCGGCGGCGGCACTTTGACGCATGACCTGCAAAGCTGGTGGGCCCGTGTGCGCGGCAAAGAGGACCCCAACACCGTGATTGGCACCGATGCCCGCCTGTTTGGCAAGACTTTTATGGCGCTGAACGGTGTTGACCTGACCGTTTACAAAGGCGAAGCCCTTGGCATTATCGGCCGCAACGGTGCAGGCAAATCCACCCTGCTCAAAATTCTGTCCCGCATTACCGCCCCTACCGAAGGCGAGATCCGCCTGCGCGGGCGTGTGGCTTCCATGCTGGAAGTCGGCACCGGCTTCAACAACGAAATGACCGGCCGCGAAAACATTTACATGAACGGTGCCATCCTTGGCATGACCCGCGCCGAGGTCGATTCCAAAATTGACCAGATCATTGAATTTTCCGAGTGCGGTGATTTTATTGATACCCCCGTCAAGCGGTATTCCAGCGGCATGTTCGTCAAGCTGGCGTTTTCCGTTGCTGCCCACCTGGACAGCGAGATCATGGTAATGGACGAAGTGCTGGCCGTGGGCGATATGAAGTTCCAGCAGAAATGCCTGGGCAAAATGAGCGATGTTGCCGGGCAGGAGGGCCGCACGGTTTTGTATGTCAGCCACAACATGAGCACCATCCGCCAGCTGTGTACCCGCTGCGTGGTGCTGGACCAGGGCCGCGTGATCTTTGACGGCGATGTAGAACAGGCCATTGCCGTGTATATGGAAACCACCGATGTGAACGTGGTCCACTATGACCTGCTGGATGCTTCCCGCATGAACGCCAGCGCAGGCAAGCGGATGCGGCTGGAAACGCTGGACTTTGTGGGCAAGGAATCCAGTGTGTTTGCGGACACCGAAAAAATTCGGGTGCGCATTACCTGGCGTGTTTCGGAGCCGTTTGCCGGGGTACACTTAAAGCTGAACCTGCATTTCCGGGATTCGACCCCCGTGGGCATTACCCACCCGGTCAACCTGGGTGCCGCCGTGCCCGGCAAGCTGTATACCACTGAGTTTGAGTTTGACCCCAGCCTGCTGGGCGAAGGCCAGTATTTCTTCTATGTGGATGTGTTTGACGGCGTGCTGACCCAGGCTGTCTGCCTGGACAAGCCAGTGACCGAGTTTGCGTTTGAGGTAACCTCCGGCGATTTGACCATGCCGGAATGGGCACCGGGCTGGGGCCGCATCCACTTCCCGCCGGTCAAAGTGTTGGAGAATGGATACGATGGGTGATATTTTCATCTGCCACACGCTGTATCATGTGTTAATCGCGCTGGTGCGCGCGCTGCGCAGCCGCCCCGGCAAGTCCACCCTTGTGCTGAGCACCTGTGTGCCGGAAGCCGAAACCCTGCGCGCTAAATTGCTGGACGCCGCGCCGGATCTGTGGGACGCTGTTTTGATCGTGGACGAGGAAAAGCTGGACGCACAGAACAGCGAAAGCGACTTTTACCGCCTGCGCCACCCGTTCCGCAAGCCGTATTTTACGTTGCCCAAGGGGCATGTGTACATCAGCAATGACTGGAGCGCTTTAGGGCGCTACCTGCAGCGGGAGCGCCGGGTTTATACCCTGTGCGAAGATACCTTTGGCGGCACGTTGGACCCTGACCAGCACCTGCTGGACGAGCAGCGCACCACCCCCCGCGGCCCCTACCGCTACTGGGGCGACAGCCCCTGCTGCCGCACGGTGGAAAGTGAAGACGCCGCGCGGTGCAGCATTTTTGGCGTAGACAAGCTGGTAACGGTGTCCAAAGCGCAGCTGCTGGAAAGCCTGATGGAGGAAGAAAAAGCCATCATCCGCCGGGTGTTTTTGGCTGTTCCCCTGCCGGAGCATGTGCAGGGTGCCTGCCTGCTTTTGCCCCGCAGCTTTGTGCTGGACGGCCTGATGGATCAGCCCACCCAGGACGCCATGTTTGCGGCTGTTGCCAAGAAATACTGCACAGAACCGCTGTTTATCAAAACCCACCCGCGGGATACCACGGATTATTCCAAGCTGTTCCCTACTGCTGTTATCCTGCCCCGCACCATGCCAAGCGAGGTTCTCAATTTCTGCCTGCCCTTCAAATTCCAGCGCGCCGTCACCGTGCAAAGCTGGGTCCTGCGCGGCTTTACCGCCGCGGAAGAAAAGGTGTTTGTGGGGCTGGAAGAGGCAGAAAAGTTGGTGCAGGGGTAATGCCTCCCCTT
>QWCY01003343.1_pt1 | contig 37587 bp, 30 predicted proteins | sample 1972631 | NCBI WGS metagenome assembly QWCY01 (sample SAMN09866696, study PRJNA288562) | Human gut metagenome isolate pre1_stool, whole genome shotgun sequencing... | isolation source: gut | host: Homo sapiens | place: USA: California
ATCAAATCCAAATGTGTTCTGCAGACTTGATCCCATATTATCTAAGTTTGTCATACTTGGAATTCCGATCAGTGATACAATGATCGATAACACTGCATATGCCACAAATGCAAACAAGAATCGATTGCCATTACTCAACTGTCCGATCACCATTGCTGCATATATATGGTAGATTCCGCTTAGCAAACCTACCACTGCGATCACCGCTCCATATCCAATCCATGGTCCTGCATGTACTTTGATGACCCAATTTCCAAAATATGTTACGGTGTCCATAAGTTTTACCGGGCTTATCGCAATGATCTCTACTCCCAATAAAGAGATTACAAGTGCTGTCCCACAGCTAATGATCAATGCACTAATCACTTTGGATAAGATCAGGCTTCTTGTAGTAACTGGAAGCGTGAACATTAAATATCCTTCTTCCTGCAATAACCCATTCCAGAAGCGCTGAATCACAATGATCACATTCATTACAAAGATCGCAACGATCACTGCAACAATGACCACAAGACTAAATACGATCATCGTATTTCCAATTCCGTCAAGATTCGACCGAATACTGATTCCAAAGATCAGTCCCATCACTAAGAGTACACCCCATAATGGTGCTAAAATCTTCGCTAATGCTTTCAGATCATACTTTATTAATTTTCCTAGCATACTTCGTCCCCTCCTCTGTATACATCTGTATGAAATATCTCACGGAACAGGGCATCGATGGATTTGCCGCTTTCTTCTCTTAAGTCATCAGCTGACTTGTATGTTACAATATTTCCTTCTTTGATAAAAATAACCTCATCCATGATCTTCTCGATATCTGCGATCAGATGTGTTGAAATGATCACGGTTCCTTCCTCATTATAATTGTTTAAGATCGTATCTAAGATAAAATCCCTTGCTGCGGGATCGACTCCTGCGATCGGTTCGTCTAGCAGATAGAGTTGTGCTTTTCGGCACATTACCAAAACTAACTGGACTTTCTCTTTATTTCCTTTGGATAAGCTTTTGATCTTCGCTTCGGTGTTGATCTTTAATGTCTCACACATGCCCTCTGCTTTTTTACGATCAAAGTCTTCGTAAAAATCTTCAAAAAAATCCATCAAATCTGCAATCTTCATCCAATCTGCAAAATACATCTTATCTGGCAGATAGCTGATGATCTTCTTGCTGTCAACACCAGGTGCTTTACCATTGACTTTAATCTCACCTGATGTTGGCTGCAACAGACCGTTTAATAACTTGATCAATGTTGTCTTTCCAGAACCATTGGGTCCTAAAAGCCCGATGATCTTTCCTCTCCCTATTGTTAAGTTGATTCCCGTTAAAGCTTCCTTCTTTCCATACCGTTTCTCTAAATCAGTTAATTCTATTAAATTCAAATCCTTCATTCTTCCTCTTCCTTTCCGATCAATGCGACTGCATCTTCCTTATTGTATCCAAGTTCCTCTAAATCCCTGATGTATTGTTTTACAATCTTGTGTGCTATATCTTTCCGACATTCTTCTATCTTCGTCACATCTTCTGTGACACAGCGCCCGCTTGTTCGGTTGGTGATCGTTAATCCATCCTGATCAAGTGCTGATAACGCTCTCTGCATCGTATTCGGATTCACCCCTGCTTCTCCTGCAAGATCCCTGACACTTGGTAGTTTCTCTCCGCTTGAATAGGTTCCTGACACAATCCTCTTGATCATCTGTTCCTTCAGTTGTGTCCAGATTGGTCTTCCATCATCTATCTTCCACCCCATAGTTCTCCTTCCTTCTTATTGTATTATTGTATTACTTCCTTAATACAATAATATTGTATGCTACTTTTTATAAAATGTCAATCCTTATTTCATTTATACTTTTGACACTCTCATCATAAATTGATAGAAAACACAAAAGACATCGCACGAATATTTGTATTTCATGCGATGTCTTTTATGACTACTATTGGTAACTATAAATAAAATAGTTCCTTTTTATTTGATCATTGTCAGGATCCGTTCTCTACATCCCAGACCAATACCATTGGCCTGTTCGATGTTTTTCTCTAGTTGGTGTTCAAAGTGACGGAAGGGAAGAAAGATGCCAATCTCGCTGCTTTGTTGTTCAAATTTGTTTTCATCCATTACACCGTAATACATGAACGCTCTTGGTAATTGTTCTTCCAATCTCATCATAAAATCCCAAACAATGCTGTAGACTTCGTTATCCTCTATCATTTCTTTTACTTCTTTAGGTAGTTTAAATAATAGCAGGATTCCAATATGTTCCCCAATCTTCATTGTGTTAATTTCATTTTTGTTCCGATAATCGTGTTTTTCACGAAATCCATAAGCAAGACAGATTTCATAATCCGGTATATCGTCCGCCTGATCTAAAATCTGCTGAAACATTTTATATTGTTTTTGTGAAATCTGTTTGTTTACGGATGTTTGTTTGATCAGCTCGCCCTCTGCATCTGTTAATCTTACAGGATTTGTTACACCTTTATCATTGAATCTCATAGGAATCAAAAACGCATTTCTTAACAGATCAAACATACTGTTTCCACAGATTTCCATCAAGAAAGCGGAAAGATCCCTATTTTGATATGCATCAAATAGTGCTTTCACAAACTGTTTTTCCGAAAGATCACGATCTCCACTGTTGGCAAACTCTTCATAAAATAACTCTCTCAATCGTTCACAGGCATCATTATTTTCCAGAATTTTTTTAAATATATGCTCTGCATTTTCTTCTCTTGGAAAAATTGTTTCCACGCTGATCATCCCTTTCTTGACTTTTTCATCAACTGTATTATACTTTAGGAAGAACGATATGTAAAATATATATATCATATCATTAACATACAAATTTTATATAACTAGGAGGTCAATCATGCCTTTTGACTATTATCGTATCTTTTATTATGTTGCAAAATATAAGAGTTTCTCTAAAGCTGCGAAATTCTTACATAATAATCAGCCAAATATCACTCGCTGCATGAATATTATGGAAAGTGAACTTGGCTGCACTTTATTTATCCGGTCACACAGAGGAATCAAGCTGACGCCAGAAGGGGAACAACTTTATGCTCATGTAGCGATTGCGATCCAGCAGATTTCTTCTGGAAATGATGAACTAAATCGAACAAAAAATCTGAAATCTGGAACTGTTACGATCGGAGTAAGCGAAACTGCACTTCATTTATTTTTGTTGCCGAAATTAGAGAAGTTTCACAAACTTTATCCACATATTAAATTAAAAATTTCCAACCATTCCACACCACAGGCAATCAAAGCTTTGAGAAAAGGATTCGTTGATTTTAGTATTGTGACAACACCATTGTATTGCGAACATCCACTACAATCGCAACGACTTTGCTCTTTCCGTGACATTTTAATTGGCGGACCTTCTTATAGGGATATTGGTTTTTCACCGAAAAGACTACGTGATCTGCAGGATTTTCCTTTTATTTCATTAAATGAAGGAACAGCAACCAGAAATTTTTATGAGAAATATTTCTATCAGAATCAGTTAGTTTTTTCTCCGGATATGGAAACTGCTACAACGAACCAGATCTTATCTCTGGTGCAGCATGATCTTGGAATTGGTTTCTGTCCGGAAGCTCTTGCTAAGGACTATCTTGATCGTGGTGAAATTATAGAAATTCCTGTAAAGGAACATGCTAATCCACGAGACATTTGTCTCCTTACCGATTCTACCCGACCAATTGGAATTGCTGGGAAAAAATTATTAGAAATACTTATGGATTCGGAGGGGTGATATATATGGAGGAAGAATTTCATAATCATATGCGGATTCCTTGGCATGATTATACAAGAAAAAGTATTGGTCGTCCGATCACGGAAGCTTCGTTAAGTGAGAAAGCCTCGATCATCGGTCGTACTGGAATATTGAATATACTTGTATTGATGGTGGTAACTGTTATACAGAATCCCTATGTCTGTTTAATACAGGCGTAAATACATCAAAACTTTATCGAATGGAATTGTTTGTTAACAAATTTTCCAAAAACTGCAAGAAGATGTCTGGAGATGAACTTCATACACTACTTGATCAGATTCATGAAATTCATGGATTTTACTCTCCGCCATTCCTTGGTCTGGCTGCAGCTGTTGCATGCAGTGCATTTACTTTTTTACTCGGTGGCGGACCGATTGAGATGTTTTGTGCATTCTTAGGTGCTGGTGCCGGAAATTTTCTCCGGGCAAAAATGAATCAACATCATTTAACTTTATTCCTATGCACTGCGGCAAGCGTTGCTTTGGCATGTATTGTATACACAATTGCCTTCATGGCATTGAAATCTGGATTTCATATTTCGATACACCATCAAGCTGGTTATATCTGTTCTATGTTATTCATTATTCCAGGATTTCCATTTATCACAAGTGGAATTGACCTTGCAAAATTGGATATGCGTTCCGGACTTGAACGTCTGGCTTACGCACTGATTATCATTGCTGTTGCAACTTTAGCTGCATGGATGCTTGCTTTAGTTCTTCATTTAAAACCGATGGATTTTCTTCCATTGAATTTAAGCAAGTCAGAATACCTGATATTTCGACTGATTGCAAGCTTTTTTGGAGTTTTAGGTTTCTCCGTAATGTTTAACAGTCCATTACAACTTGCTGCTACAGCAGGGATCATCGGGGCAATTGCAAATACAACTCGTCTGGAACTGGTTGATCTTGCATCATTTCCGCCAGCTGCGGCTGCATTCCTTGGAGCTTTGCTTGCTGGTCTTCTGGCATCTATGATCAAGACTTCGATTGGTTATCCTCGAATTTCTTTGACTGTGCCTTCCATCGTTATTATGGTTCCTGGAATTACAGATAAGACGTTTCGACGTTGTTCATAGAAATGGATATGAATATAGGGGCTGTCTCACTAAAGTGACAGCCCCATAAAAAGACTTATATGAACACAAGAAAAACCTTATCCAATATTTAATCTGTCAATTTCACTGTCAATCAATGCAATTTCCTCATTATTCAACTGCCATTCAAATGCACTGCAATTTTCATCTGCCTGTGCAGGTGTATTAACTCCAGTTAATGCTGTACCAACAAAACTCTTTTGGGTACTCCAGTTGATGGATACCTGTGCCACCGGTACATTGTGTGCTTCTGCAATTTTATCTAATGTCTTTAATAATTCCATAACATTAGAGAATACCGGTTCTTTAAAGAATGGATAGAATACCTGACGCATGTCCTTTGGATCTGGTTTTGGAAGTTCGCGAATAGCTCCTGTTAAAATTCCACCACCTAGAGAACCATAAGTCATTGTCCCAATTCCTTGAGTTTCAGCCCATTCCATTAGTTCTCTTTCTGACTGGTTCACGATAGAAAACGGAGGCTGGATTACATCAATTTTAGCATATTTTTGCGCTTCCTGAATTAATTCTTTGGAAGAATTAGACATTCCAATGTAACGGATTTTCCCCTTTTTTTTCAACATATTACAGACTGCCATTGTTTCTTCAATCGGTGTATTTTCATCTGGCCAATGCATAATATAAAAGTCTATATAATCTGTTTGTAATCTTGCAAGAGATTCATCAATTTCACGCTCTACGGAGTTATATTTGTTATCTCTTACAGATTTTCCTGTGTAATGACTGATGTAAGAACCAAACTTTGTTGCAAGATACACTTTTTCACGATATCCATCTTTTAATGCTTGTCCAACGACTGTTTCAGAATGACCGTCTCCATAGATTGGGGCTGTATCTACCATATTAACTCCATTATCTATCATCTGGCGAATGGCAGCAATCGATTCTTCTGTATCTACATCTCCCCATGTCACTCCTGCAGAGTTTGCTCCTGCAATCCCCCATGTACCAACTGTTAATGCAGAAATATCAGCATCTGCATTTTTAAAATGTTTATATCTCATAATTTTTCTCCTTTTTAACGAATTTTTTCTGCTTCCTTATATTGTGCCATAATCAATTGTTTTAACTCCCATTCATTTTCTGTCAGACCACAATAAACTTCTATAGCTTTTTCAATCCCATGTTCTTTTACATAGTTTGTAATTTCTATACTGGCAATATCGCTTTCATCACGGTATAAAAATCCATAGGCAATCCCTTTTGCCAAATAAAATGGCAGAATATGATGTTTCATACATAACAATGCTGGTCCTACAAATCGATTATCTCTGGAAAGTTTTGTCTTAGGATCTGCTGCTACTCTCGTAAAAGCATCTTTCAGATTTCGGTTTTTAGGAGCTTCTACAATAAAATCAATCCACTCCTGATGGTCAGTTTCATCAAATTGATATTCCGCCTGAATAGCTGCATCCGCTTCAAAAAATGCTCCAAGTACACAATCCTCAATCCATCCATCATCATAAGTATCACGAATGTAAGTATAGCCTTTTGCTTTTCCCAAAAAAGCCAACATGCAATGCTTCATATTTCCAGTATAGACTTTTCGATAAATCTGAGCTTTCCCTTTTTGAACCCCTCCAGTTTGTTTCACCTGTGGCAGCTCACCTTTAAAAGGTTCTTCATCAATTCCAATATGTCCATCTAATTTAGTTGTAACTGCAAATGCATCTTCTGCAATTAATTCTTCAGAAGACGGCATTGCCGCCATTCCTACCATAACCTGACAGATTCCTATTTTTTCTTTAAGATAACGGCTAGCAGCCGGGTTATTTTGCAATAATTTTGCTAACTCTGTCTCAAAGTAATCCGGAGCCCCCAATGCATTAACACAAAGCAGTATGTTCAATGGAGCTGCCTCTTGTTCTGCACGATATTCAATAGCTTCCTTTAAATTTTGACAAATACTTTGAAAAGCACCTTCGTATACGCAACAGGCAATCAAATCTACTTTTTTCATATGTTCAATCAAATCTACTGTATCTGAACAATCTAAAACATCAAAATCGTCGACAAGAACTCTTCGTTTATTGTTCGCACCTACCCGTTCAATCAAATAAGTGCCTTGTTCTTTCAACTGTTTCATCCGTTCTTCCATAATATCGTAAATATACAAATGGTAACCAGATTCAAAAAATAATCCACCGATGACACCTCGTCCAATATTTCCAGCACCAATCACAAGTAATTCTTTTTTCATCTTTAGCCTCCTGCCCTTAAGCAATCGCTCCAATTGCGAATAACAGTACACCGACAGCCATAGTTCCAATCAAAAGCGGTACGACTTTTACACCTTTTTTCAATAACCAATATTCAATACCAACCAATGCAATTTTTAACATTCCCGGCATGACTGTATCTAATGTTGTTTGCAATACAATGCCGCCATTTTTTACATTCCCAATAGTAATTGGTGTACTAATGTTTACAGTATAAAATATCATAGCACCGATTGCCATTAATCCAACTACTGTACAAGCATAAGATACTTTATCCATAATACCTGATTTCTGGGATTTTACCATAAATTCCATTCCCATGCTGTAACCATATTTCAGGCTGTACCATCTTGCCAAATAGTTTGGAATATTATAAATTAATAAGAATAAAATTGGTGCAAATACATTTCCAGCTGCTGCCATAGTAATTACAAGTGAGGTTGCCAGAATTCTTAATGTTGCAGGAAATAGAGTATCTCCAATTGCTGATAGCGGTCCCATTAATGCCGTTTTTACTGTATTGATAGTTGTATCATCAAACTCTGGATTTTTTGCATTTTCCTCTTCCATCGCAGTAGAAATACCTAGGGCAAATCCTGCAATATTCGGAGTAATATTAAAGTATTCCATATGGCGCTTCTTGGCCTTGATACGTTCTTCTTTATTATCTTTATAAATCTTATCAAGAACTGGAAGTAAGGAGAATGTATATCCATTATGCATCTGTCCCGGATAGTCATTCATACAATTTAGTGCTAAATATCTTCGATATATTGTTTTTAAATCTTTCTTTTCAATCTTAGAACTCATTTTCGTCACCTCCTGCATTTTCTTCAGCTGCTAGCTGATTATTCTGTGATGTTACCATAACTAATACAAACATAATTCCTAATAGAGTTACTGCAATCGTCGGCATACTTAAATATGCTGCTAAAATAAATCCGATAAAGAAATATGGTGACATCTTTTTTGTAATTACCATCTGGAGTAAGAGTGCAAACCCTACTGCCGGCAAAAGATTTGCAGAAGCTGCCAAGCCATTAATAATTACTTTTGGAATTGCATTTACTGCAGCTTCCACTGCTGCACTTCCTGCAAAGATGCAAACAAAAGCATAAGCAAAATACACTACAAAACAGGTGAAAACAGAACCCATTATATATATTCTAGAAGCACCTTTAGAATCATCTTTTTCAAGATATTTCATCATAATCTGTCCAAAAGCTGCATTCATCAATTTACATCCAATGAAAATGAATCCACCTAACAATGCAATTGGCAATGCCATTGCAGTTGCTACTGCCTTTCCACCTCCAGTTAAAATTGCAAAAGCAGTACATATGGCTCCCGCAGAAGTATAATCCGGGCTGACTGCTGCTCCAATTGGAAATGAACCGATAAACATTAATTCCAAAACACTTCCCATAATCACACCTTGCACCGGATCTCCCAAAAACAGTCCTGTTAATGTTGAGACTACAATCGGACGTCCAACTTGAGGGAATCCGTAAATCCATTCACTTTTACATAAACCTAATACAAGCCCCACTAATATTGCTTTTATTAACATCTTTTTTCCTCCTAACTTTCTAATAGTTTTTCATCTACATGTGTAATAGCTTCTGTCGGAACTTGCTGAATGTCAATTTCTATGTTTTTTGCAAGCAGTTTTTTCAGCGTCTTTACATCTTCTGATGTTACATTAATTGCTTTGCTTAATGCTTTTGTATTTTCATTTGCAGGCAATACACCAAGATTCACATAATTTAATTCTGGTATTTCCTTTGCCAACCTCTCCACATCCTGAATATTATTTACAACAATAAACATTTTATATTTATCTGTCACTCCTGATTTGATTGATTTTACAGAATCTTCAATCGATTTAATTACTAATTTCATTCCCTGTGGCTTGGAAAGTCTTAACATTGACTGGCGCATTTCATCTTTTGCAACCTCATCATTGGCAACTAAAATACAATCTGCTCCAATATGACGTGACCATGAAATAGCTACCTGTCCATGTACCAACCGATAATCTACTCGCAATAATTTAATCATCCACAATTCCTCCTTTTTAATCAAATACTACACTTACGCGATATGCTCCAGGTACAATTGCTGCCTCAAATGCCTGTTCCACATCATCTAATTTATATTTTGCTTCTACTAATTTTGATAAATCGATTTTCTTTTCTCTCATCAGCTCTGCAGCTCTTTCAAAATCACATTTGTCTGCAGAAAAAGTTCCAATTAATTCCATTTTACGATAATGAATTAAGTTAGAATCAACATGCAGCTCCGGTGCAGGATACCCCGCTGCAAACATTAAAATTCTTCCATGCAGCCGTTTAATCATTTCCAATGCCTGATCGTTGGCTGCTGTCACTCCTACTGCCAAAATAACTGCATCTACACCTCGTCCATCCGTCCATTCTTTAACTGCTTCTACCGGATCTTTTTCTTTTACATCAACAACATTTAACCCAAGTTCTTTAGCAACTTCAATTTTTTTGTCCATCATTTCTGTAATCATGACTTCACAGCCTTCTGCTTTCGCTACCAATGCATTCAAAACACCCATCGTTCCTGCACCAATAACAACTATTTTTTCTCCCTGCTGTACACGAAGTTTCCGAATTCCCTGACATACAGTTCCAACCGGCTCTACAAATGCTGCTTCTGACGGATCCATGTTCTGATTTAATTTAAATAAAGAACGATAAGGTTTGATTACGTATTCAGAGCAACCAAATCCTCCGTGATATCCATCTGGAGACAGCTTGTTTCTTCCAGCCCCCAAGGTAACACATTCACTGGTCAATCCCTTTTTACAAAATTCACACTCACCACAATTATCATATCCGATTCCAACCATTTCGCCAACTTCAAATTCCTTTACATCAGAACCCATATCTACTATAGTTCCTGCAAATTCATGTCCCCATGCCATAGGAAACATCAGATTTTTTCTTGCTCCTGTATACTGCCCATAATCTGTCGTACAAATATTACAGGCACCATTTTTAATCAATACTTCATCGGCTTTTAACGCCGGAATTTCTCTTTCATGTACTTTTACGACACGTTCTGCTTCCAAAACTGCAAATCTTGTTGTCTTTCTTTCACTCATTTCCTTCTACCTCTTTCTATTATAAATTTTGCCTTATGATATGATATGTTTTCTCATAAACCTTAAAAGGCTCCAAAAAGTATTTACTATCTGTATATTCCAACACAAAATGCCCAGAAAAACGATTGCGATCAAAAATATCCAATATTTCTTTTATGTCAGCTTCTCCATCTCCCCATGCCAGATGTGAACGGATACCATTTTTATAATCCATAAAATGACAATGATTTAGTTTTTTCCCAAATGTATCAAAATAATCTTGTATAGATTCCTTAGCATTGTAAATTGTATGAATATCTGCTGTAATTGTAAATGCTTTAGAATTCACTTCCTTCATCATCTGTTTTAAATCGCTGATAGTATTTACTAATGTGGTACTTTGCCTGGATAATGTTTCCATTGTCAAAGACACCCCATATTTTTCAGCAAATCTGCACAATTCGCCAACCATCCAGACACTACGATCCCATGCTTCCTGTCTTGTCTCAGAATAAGACTGCCAGCCGGATGTAATCAAAAGTTTCGGACACGATAATTCATGTGCTGCTAGAATCATATTCTGAAAATACTGTTTTGCTTTTTCTCTTAACTCTGTCTTTTTTACTGCCATATGAAATGGATTCGGACAAGATTGTCTAGGAGTAATGCTTACTATACGGATATCATACTGACTCATTAGTTTTTTAATATATTTTGTATCTTCATAATTATTACTGTCAACGAAATAATGGGAACCGCAGGTCCAAAGATCCATAGAATGATAACCAATCTCTGCGATTGATTTCATATAATCATTCAGTTCATAAAACCGATATATATGATTCATTGGGGCAAATTGTTCAATTCCCAATGTTTTTACCATCTGTTCTCAGACCCGAATAATTTCATATAATGTTCTAACTCTGCTTGGAATCCTGCCACACCTGCTGCAATTGTCTGCTGCAAATTCATCTTTTTCGGTGTAAATTCATCTTTTCCGGAACCATGAACTTCTGTGGAAGCAAGGGCTTCTCTTAATGCCTGCTTTCCTGCCTCACTGACATCTGTATTTAAGTTTACTTTCTGAATTCCTGTTCTTACTGCTTTTGCAAGATTTTCATCCCCTGTTCCAGAACCTCCGTGCAATACCAATGGGACTGGTACTTCTTTGGATAAATGATCTAACAGTTCAAATTCCAGATGTGGTTCTCCTTTGTATACTCCATGAGAAGTTCCAACTGCAACTGCCAGACAATCAACTCCGGTTTCTTCCACATACTTTAATGCTTCTTCTAATTTGGTAAGTCCTGCATCTCTTGTTTCTTCATATTCAGCACCCTGTCCTACATGTCCAAGTTCTGCCTCTACCGAAGTCCCTACTGCATGAGCGATTTTTACAATTTCTTTTACTTCTTCTACATTCTTTTCATAAGCACATGTAGAACGATCAATCATAACAGAACTGAATCCTGCATGAATTGCTTTGACAATATCTTCATAAGCTCCACCGTGATCTAAGTTTAAAGCAAATGGTACTTCTGGATACTGTTTTTCATAATATCTTGCAATATCAGCACATTCATAAATTCCATGAACTGCTGCAACATCTAAAATAATCGGTGCTCTTAATTTTTTCGCTGCTAAAAAACATGCCTCAATAGTTTCTCTATTAAATACATTCGGTGCTGCAACTCCATACCCTTCTTTTTTTGCTTTTGCTAACAATTCTCCCATTGGTATCATCATAATCGTTATTCTCCTTTCGGCTTTTCAAGTTTCATCACTTTTTATCCGGATGTCTTTATATAAAACAAAAAGCATGCCAACTTAGTGTCATGCTTTTGTCAAAATCTTTAATTTCCCTCGAAAAACCTCATATTCCCGTTAAAATATCGTAAATATAACCAATTTCAGAAATTGGAATTTTCACACTATAAGTCTTTTCAATCACACTAAACGCTGCCTGTATCTGACGAATTTCCTTTTTGTGAATTTTTTGAAACTTATCTTTCTCTGGATAATCTTCAATTGCCGAATTACGAATCAAACGTTCTGTCAAGCAGCCCACATGAATAAAAAGATTAATTTTTGTACTATTTTTTAGCTTCCTTCCTGTCAAAAACTCATACTGTTTCATTGCCTCTTCAATATGCATTAAAATTTTTTCCGTGTCTAAAATTGTCAAAAATCCCAATAAACGATTCATAGAAAAATTTCGTATTAGATTATCATTCAATTTTTCCATAGAAACTGCGTCCGCAACATTTTTCAACATATTAATCATCTGTTCCGTTGCTGCTCCGGAAACTAATTGTTCCAATGGAATAAACTTTTCCTGTCCTATTTGGGGATTTTTTGTACCTACAATTCCTAAGACTTCACACTTCTGGTAGATTCCTTTCACAATTTCCACATTTTGTAGTTGATCATAATCATAAGAAATCACTTGAATATCCATTTCTTTTGGAATACTGTTTTCAATCAACAGACGAATCTGCTCCGCCGTTCCTGTGCCGGTAATGCAACAAGTTAAAATAGTTTTTTGTTTTTGTATTTGAGGATATATGATTTTATACTCCGTTTCATTTTCCTCTTCAAGAATCCGAACAATATCTTCTAATTTCTCTTCCTTTTGAATCAATTCTCCTGCCATAATTGCCATTTGTGTTGAAATATTATTCATTACAACGAGCGGTGATTTTAAATTTTCTTCAAAAGATCTATAAATTCCCCTTAAAGAACCCATATCAACCATTAAAATAATTCCATGGCTGACATCATTTTTTTCTACATACTCTTTCATCCATTGCACGACATCGGATACATTTTTCTCAATTGGCATATCCACAGATTCAAAAATATTTTCATCCAATATTCGGTTAGCAACATCTGCAACACTGCTTGCTGTCGCATATCCATGGGCTAAAATTACTGCTCTTGGTCTTTTCCTGGAAAAAGAAACATTTAAAAGACTTCGAATATAAATTGTCAATGGAATTAAATCCTCTTGTGTTGACACAATATCCATTTTAGAAGACAGCATATTAAGAATCCGCTTTGCGATATGAATTTCCTTCGGATACTCTTCTAATATATACTGCATCAATTCATTGGGAATGAAAATATTTTGTTTCCGAAAGTGTTGATTCATATAGAAAAAATACGCCGTAATCGCATGGAGACTATTTCCTCCAAACTGAACATTACAACTGTACTCGACATATCGAAACGCTTCCTGCACGCTGTTTACAATATATTTACGCATAGCATTTTCATTTTCAGAATTCTGATTATAAATCAAACGATCCAATACATCATTAACTGTGTGAATGCATCGTTTTTCAAACTGTTCCTTTGCATAATTCTGACTGCGAAATTCTCCAAAAATAGCAATCAATTTTTCAAACAGTTCTTGATGATAATCTTTTCCGTTCTTATCTCCAGATAATATTTCCTGTATTGGGGCGTCCGGATAAATTTCTACCGTATCATAATTTCCAATTTTATTTTCCGCTTTCTCTGCAATCCCCTTTAACACATCTTCCGGAAGATGCTCCAAATGTATATCAATTTCGTTTTTTCGTTTCTTTTTTGCATATGCAGTTGCACAAATAAATTTTATTTTATTCTCTAAATCTCCAATATTTCCTTGATAAAGATGATTTAACAACGCTTCAATTACATTACCGGACACTTTCATCTTCTTATTTAATACCTTACTTTCTTCTATAAAGAAATGGTAAATAAACTGCAAACGTTCCTGTTCTCCCCTCTCTTTTAAAGACGGTATCTGTACAATAATCGGAATTCTTCTTAAAAATGTGTCTAGAAAATTCGATTCCAGATTTTCTGTGGTAGCCATGACCATCCGCACTTTTGCTTTATGCCATCCTTCACTTTCTCCCATTCTCCGAAAAATTCCTTGATCCAGAAAGACAAACAGCTTTTCTTGGCTTTCACTGTTTAATCGATGCACCTCATCTAGAAATAACATTCCACCGTCTGCTGCCTCCAACAATCCTTTGGTTGTTGCATAAGCTCCAGTAAAAGCTCCCTTGACGTACCCGAACAAATTACTGGACAATAATTCAATATTATTTACGTACTGAGCACAGTTCATAATTACAAAAGGAGCATCCGGCTTAAGAATTCCTTCTTGCACTGCAAATTCATAAATTTTTCTTGCCATAAAACTTTTCCCTGATCCGGTCGGCCCGTGAAGAAATACCGGAAGACTGGTATTGGGATAAAAAATAGAAGTTTTCATCTGTTCAATTGGTTTTTTTAAACTTCCATTAGAACCAATCAGATTTTGAAAAACATCCTGTTCTTCTACAAAATTCATTTCCTGCTTTTCTTCCTTTTGGATGCCATTTTTCTGCTTATTTTCATCTAAGAGGTCATTCACACTAGCATAAACATCCTTTGACACTGTAAAAAAATTTTTTTCAAATATTTTTTTATCTAGAAAGCGAACCGGTCTTGTATTAATTTTAAAAAATGTTTTTCCAATTTCTTGATTCAGATAATAGCTGACTGTATTTCTTTTTACCTGAAAATATCCGGCAATTGCTTCCGCTGTCAACACAGTATCTAATTCTTCCAAGCTAATTTTTGCTGTATTTTCTTTTACATATTGAATAATGGAATCTTTCAGCAACTTTCTCTCTCCTTTTCTCATTTTTGTATTATTATATATACAATATTTTTCATCTGCAACCCTTTAAATTTTCACACTAACACTTGGCATCATTCTTGCTCTATAAAAAAATATCATTTAAATTGAACTATTTTTAATAACGAGGTGTATAAAAAAATGAAGAAAAAACTTTTAATTGCAACACACAGTGTATTTGCTGATGGAATCAAAAATGCTATGGAACTTGTAACTGGAGAACAAAATTCTGTTTCTACTTTATGTGCATACACCAATGACATGACAGAGGTAGAAACTCCTATCAAAGAAATTATTGATGCGTTATGTGATGACGAAGAATTAATTGTTACAACAGATATTTTCGGAGGAAGCGTCAATAATGAATTTATGAAATATCTTTCAAAATCAAATATTTACCTGATTGCTGGAGTAAATCTTCCCTTACTTTTTGAACTAATTATGAATCTTGAATCGGAAAATACAGTTCAAATGATAGAAACTGCAGTAAAAAATGCCAGAAAACAATTACAATACTGTAATCCTTTGATACAATGTTCTATTATAGAAGAAAACTTCTAGTAAGATTTGGAGTGTGATGAAATGAATTTCAGCCCTAAAACTACTTTAGTGCAAACCCAAACGTTATCCCAAACACAACTACAGTCGTTAAAAATACTGTCTTTGGATAATTTTGAGTTAAATAACTTCCTTCAAAATGAATATATTGAAAATCCTTTGCTGGATTATAATGAAAATTCAAATCTTCCTTCATGGAATCAATATGTTTCCTATTCCTCTGCAAAAGAAGACGAGGATATTTACAAAGAAATTCCTGACTTTTCGGAGAGTGGAATCAAAGAATTCCTTCTGGATCAGTTAAACCAAAGAGATTTTTCAGATTTACAGTGGGCAGCAATGCAGACCATGATTGACTGTCTGGATGACTGTGGTTATTTTAAATTGTCGTTAAAGGATTTCAGTCAATGGCTTGGTGTTGATATATCTACTGTAAAATATTGCCTGGACATACTATCCTCTTTGGAACCATTGGGAATTTTTTCAAAAGACCTCCCGCACTGTCTTTTACGTCAGTTAGAAGCACGGCAGGAACTGACACCGGAACTCAATCAAATCATCCGTTATCATCTGGATGATATTGCTGCTGGAAAAATCAATACTATCACACAAAAACTTTCTATGTCTACACAGGATGTCCGAAAATGTATTGCAAAAATCAGAGAATTAAATCCACGCCCAATCTCTGGATTTCTTACTGATTCCACAGATTATATTGTGCCGGATATTCTTATGGATTATCAAGACGGCAGTTGGACCATTAGATTAAACGATCAGTGGATTGGAAATTATTCTCTCTGTGACTATTATTTAAATATGATGCATACTTCACAGAGTCCGGAGTTAAAAGAATATTTCCGCCAAAAATACAATCGTGTGCAATTGATTATGCATAGTATTGAACAACGCCGAGAAACAATCTTAAAAATTACATCTGCTGTTTTAGAGCGCCAAAAAGACTATTTTACTGGAAATAGCACATTAAAACCTATGACACTTGCCGATATCGCTTCTGATATTTCGATGCACACATCCACCATCAGCCGTGGAATCAAAAACAAATATCTCCAATACCCTTTTGGAGTGGTTTATTTGAAAGATTTATTCACATCTTCTGCTGGAAAAAAGGATAACAACAGTCCAATTGCCGTAAAAAAACAATTGAAAACTATAATCGCTTCTGAAAACCCTAACAACCCCTACAGTGATTCGACATTATCAAATTTATTAAAGCAAAAAGGAATCAAAATTTCCAGACGTACTGTCGCAAAATATAGAGAAGAGATAGGAATTAAAAATACGTATGACCGAAAAATATATAACGAATAGAAAGGCCGCATCTGGAATCCGCAATGCAGAAATGGTACGAGAAATGATAAACGCTGGAGTAGACCAATTCGGAATCAGTCATTCCAGCGTCATGAAAATCATTTTGGAATTAGCTGCAATTGAAAAATCATCGTAATCTTTCTAATATTACTGCTATGTTACGAAACTGTATTCACAGCATTTCCGATACCGTAGCAACATGATGCCTTCATCCTTGCTACGGTAACATCACAATTATCATTGCTTTTGATAATTTCAGTCAATTTTTCTAAATAGCCTACTGCATCCAATTGGGAACTTCCAACATATTCTGACTACCTGAGTACAGAATACAATCCTATGTCAACAAAAAACAGTTAACACTAGACGATCTTTGTCTCATATAAAAAATTTTCAAAGAACCTCTTAATCACGTACTTTTATGTGTACTTCTCTTAATTGCTGTTCTGTAATCTCGCTTGGGGCTCCGTACATTAAATCCTGTGCAGTTCCGCTCATTGGGAAATCATTGATATAGCAGAAGCGGTATGCATTTTTCTCCAGTAAATCCAAACGGCTTCCCAGTTCATCTCTGATCTGCCCCGCATAGATGTAGGCTGCCTTTTCCGGCGCTGCCGATCTTGCGTCTGTCGTATATTTCTGAGCAACATTGTATTTTAATACATCTGCTCCAAAAGTTGATCCTGCCCCCTGTTTTGTACCGCTTCCAACTTCCTCATTGTCAAAGACACTGCACATCGTCACATAATCCTTAGAGCTTCACGATTTATTAATCGTTAAAGCGACAACCCCTTATTTTTATGCATAAAAAATCCCCTCTGTGATTGCTCACAAAGGGGATTTTGATTTATTAGATTAAGATCATCTAAACAATAGGTAATGCCTATTTATCAGACATTTCTTTTAATCTGTTGTATTTAGCTTCTGCGTTTGCTTTAGCTTCTGCGAACAGTTCTTTAGCTCTTTCAGGGTTCTGACGAGATAAAGCGTTGTAACGAACTTCTCCCATGATGAAGTCTTCGTATTCTGTTGTAGGAGCTTTAGAATCTAAGTGGAATGGATTCTTTCCTTCAGCAGCTAATGCTGGGTTGAATCTGAACAGATTCCAGTATCCAGAAGTAACAGCTTTCTTTTCTTCTGTCTGAGCAATCTTCATTCCACCCTTGATACCATGGTTGATACATGGAGCGTATCCGATTACTAATGATGGTCCTGGATAAGCTTCAGCTTCAGCGATTGCTTTAACTGTCTGGTTGTAATCAGCACCCATAGCGATCTGTGCTACATATACATATCCGTAGCTCATTGCGATTGCTGCAAGGTCTTTCTTCTTAGTTCCTTTACCAGCTGCCTGGAACTGAGCGATTGCACCTAAGTTAGTAGATTTAGATGCCTGTCCACCTGTGTTAGAGTAAACTTCTGTATCGAATACGAATACGTTTACGTCTTCTCCAGATGCTAATACATGGTCAACACCACCGAATCCGATGTCGTATGCCCATCCGTCACCACCGAAGATCCACTGAGATTTCTTAGATAAGAATTCTTTCTTAGCAAGGATTTCTTTGGCAGCGTCACATCCACAAGCTTCTAATGCTGCTACTAATTTATCTGTAGCTGCTCCGTTCTTGCTTCCGTCTGCATATGTGTCTAAGTATTCAGCTGCTGCTGCTTTCACATCTGCGTTATCTGTAGATTCAGCTAATGCAACAACTTTTTCTTTTGTCTGTTCTCTTAATGTATTCTGTCCTGTGAACATACCTAAACCAAACTCTGCGTTATCTTCGAACAGTGAGTTAGCCCAAGCTGGTCCCTGTCCTTTAGCGTTTGTTGTGTATGGTGTAGCAGGTGCAGATCCACCCCAGATAGAAGAACATCCTGTTGCGTTTGCGATGTACATTCTTTCACCGAATAACTGAGTGATCAGTTTAGCGTAAGGTGTTTCACCACAACCAGCACATGCTCCTGAGAACTCAAGCATTGGCTGTCTGAACTGGCTTCCTTTAACGGAATCAGCTTTGAATTTAGCAAGTACTTCTTCTTTTGCTGGTAATTTCTGACCATAGTCATAAACTTCCTGCTGATCTCTCTGAGAATCTAATCCCTGCATTGTAAGAGCTTTTTCACCCTTCTTACCTGGACAGATGTTTACACAAGATCCGCATCCTAAACAGTCAAGAACTGTAACTGTCATAGCGAATTTGTATCCTGGCATTCCAGTCATATCAGCTGTCTTAGTAGCTGCTGGAGCTGCTTTAGCTTCTTCTTCTGTCATAGCTACTGGACGGATTGTTGCATGAGGACATACATAAGCACAGAAGTTACACTGGATACAGTTATCTGGATTCCAAGAAGGAACGTCTACTGCTACTCCACGTTTTTCAAATGCAGATGCACCTAAAGGCATATGTCCATCTACGTAAGGTACTAAATCGCTAACTTTAAGAGCGTTACCTTCCTGTCCGTTAACGTAGTTCTGTACGTTGTTGATGTAATCAACAAGAGGTTTGTTATCTCCCTTAGCTTCAACGAATAAGCTTTCTGTTTCAGCGTCAGCCCATTCAGCTGGAACTGGTACTTCAACGATAGCTTTTGCACCAGCATCGATAGCATCGTGGTTCATCTTAACGATAGCTTCACCCTTCTTGCTGTAAGAAGCTGTTGCAGCGTCTTTCATATATTTGATAGCATCTTCTTCAGGGATGATTCCTGATAATTTGAAGAATGCAGACTGTAATACAGTATTGATACGTCCACCAAGTCCGATTTCTTTACCGATCTTGATACCATCAATGATATAGAACTTAATGTTGTGTTTAGCTAAGTAAGCTTTTACCTGTCCTGGAAGATGTTCTCCAACTTCTTCTGGAGTCCAGCTGCAGTTTAACAGGAATGTTCCACCGTCTTTTAAGTCCTGAACCATGTTATATTTTGTTAAATATGGTGCACAATGGCAAGCAACAAAGTCAGCTTTGTTGATCAGGTATGTTGATTTGATTGGGTCATCTCCGAAACGTAAGTGGGACATTGTAACACCACCGGATTTCTTAGAATCATAATCAAAGTATGCCTGAGCATATTTGTCTGTATGGTCACCAATGATCTTGATAGAGTTCTTGTTAGCACCAACAGTACCGTCGGCTCCAAGTCCCCAGAATTTACAAGCTACGATGCTGTCTGGAGCTGTAACTGGAGTTTCTCCTCTTTCAAGAGATAAGTTTGTAACATCATCCACGATAGATAATGTGAATTCGTTTTTATCAACGTTTTCGAATGTAGCGATGATATCAGCTGGTGTAGTATCTTTAGAACCTAATCCATAACGTCCACCGTTGATTGTGCAGCTTTCGAATTTTGTTCCTCTTAATGCGTTAACAACATCAAGGTATAATGGTTCTCTTGCTCCAGGCTCTTTAGATCTGTCTAATACGTTGATAACTTTTGCTGTATCAGGGATTGCTTCTACTAATTTCTCAGCAACGAATGGTCTGTAAAGACGAACTTTAACAACACCGACTTTTTTACCCTGTTTCATTAAGTAATCGATTGTTTCGTCGATTGTTTCACAAACAGATCCCATAGCGATGATTACGCTCTCAGCGTCTTCAGCTCCATAGTAGTTGAATAATTTATAATCTGTTCCGATCTTAGCGTTAACCTGATTCATGTAATCTTCAACGATTGCAGGGAAAGCATTATATGTTGAGTTAGCTGCTTCTCTTGCCTGGAAGAAGATGTCTGGGTTCTGAGCTGATCCACGAAGAACTGGATGTTCTGGGTTTAAGCACTCAGCTCTGAATTTGTCGATTGCTTCATAATCAACCATATCTGCAAGATCATCATAATCCCACATTTCGATTTTCTGAATTTCATGAGATGTTCTGAATCCATCGAAGAAATGTAATACAGGAACACGTCCTTTAATTGTTGCTAAATGAGCTACTGCTCCTAAGTCCATAACTTCCTGAACACTAGAGCTGCAAAGCATTGCGAAACCTGTCTGACGACATGCATAAACGTCAGAGTGGTCACCAAAGATGTTCAGTGCGTGAGATGCAAGTGCACGAGCAGATACATCAAATACGCAAGGCATCTGTTCACCAGCGATCTTATACATGTTAGGGATCATTAATAACAGACCCTGAGATGCTGTATAAGTAGTTGTTAATGCACCAGCTGCTAAAGAACCATGTACAGTTCCTGCTGCTCCTCCTTCAGACTGCATTTCAACTAATTTTACAGGATGTCCGAAAATATTTTTCTTTCCCTGTGTTGCCCACTGGTCAGTTGACTCTGCCATTGGTGAGGATGGTGTAATAGGATAAATTGCTGCAGCTTCTGTAAAAGCATATGATACGTGTGCAGCGGCTGTGTTACCATCCATGGTTTTCATTTTTCTTGCCATGTTCTCTTCCTCCTAAAAAATCTCGTGTGAATATATTCACACATTGTTAATCTCTACGTCCACCTAGCATATGGGCGTAGAAAATATCACTACAACTTTCACAAGTTGCTTAAAACATAAACAAAGCTGTATACATATAACTTTTGTATACAGCTTTATTCTACATTATTTGCACAAGTTTTTAAAGAGATTTTTATGTATTTTTAGGTATTTTTTTTTGTACGCCAAAAAAATAACAATCTTTTTGAATCCTTAGTAAAATACTCAAGATTTTGAATTCGTTGTATTTGTGCTATTTGTACTATTTTTATCTTTTGTACTTGTGCTTTTCGCATTCTTATGTTCATCGAATGTTTTTGTGAAAATATGAGTTCCCTTTTTGCTTCCGTCAGTTCTATAATATAGATAATCATGTTTCTTCGGATGCATCGCAGCCTTGATCGCCGTGTCTGACGGATTACAGATCGGTCCTGCTGGTAACCCTTTCATAACGTAAGTATTATACACCGTTTTCACTTTCAGATCTTTATAATAAACTTTCTTCGCATTATAAAATCCATTTGTTGTGGTATACAAAACGGTCGGATCGATCTGAAGTCTCATTTTCGCTGCAAGGCGATTCTCAATGACTCCTGCGATCATCGGACGTTCTGACATATTGCTTGCTTCACGTTCGATCATTGATGCGATCGTCATGATCTCTGCCATAGAATGCTTTCCTTTATAAGACTTCGCAAGTGCTGAATATTTCTTATCGAAATTATCAAGCATCTTCTGGATCAGATCTTCTGGTTTGGAACTTTTGTAAATCTTATAAGTATCCGGATACAGATAACCTTCTAATTTGTACTTTGTTCCCTTCTTTGGGTCAATGTCTTTAATAAAATCGTTTTTATACTGATCTGTATTCTTCGCAGCCTTTATAAATTCATCTGCTTTAAAGACTCCCTGTTTCTCTAGTCGTTTTGCTATCATATCAATGGAATATCCTTCCGGGATCATGACTGTAACGACTCTTCTTGCCTCTGCAAGTTTTCTGGCCTCTTCTGCTTTCTGCTGCCTGTAAGCCATATATTTTCTTCCAGCAAATATACCTCCTGCCACAATGACCACTAGTAAAATAATGACCCCAATGACAAACGGAACTCTGGAACGATTTCTTCTTCCACGTCTGCGCCCCCTTCTGCGCCTTCCGGAATTATGATCAAAATCTAAATATAAATCCATGATGTCCTCCCATATTTTTATTATCGCATGATTTTAAAATCATACTGTGTTCCTATGCTATTATACTCGCATTTTGTAGAAATAAAAGCTTTTTCATTAAATTTTGTTCATATTCTTAACTTTTTTGTAATTTTTGTGAAAAAATATGCATATTTTGGATTGTAACTCTTCTGGTCAAACTGCTGTACTTTTTTTAGTATTTCCATTATAATCAAAGCATAGCCGTAAATGGCAAAAGATTATAAAATATAGAAAGGAATTTCATATTATGGCAAATCCAATTGTAACGATCACTATGGAAAATGGTGATGTAATGAAAGCAGAATTATATCCGGAGATCGCTCCGATCACTGTTGAGAACTTTGTAAATCTTGTAAAAGACGGTTTCTATGATGGTTTAACTTTCCATCGTATCATCAACGGATTTATGATCCAGGGTGGATGCCCATTAGGTACAGGAACAGGTGGTCCTGGACATACGATCAAAGGAGAGTTCAGCCAGAACGGTGTGATCAACAACTTAAAACACACTCCTGGTGTTTTATCCATGGCTCGTTCTATGATGCCTGATTCTGCCGGATCACAGTTCTTTATCATGCACAAAGCTGCTCCACATTTAGATGGACAGTACGCAGCATTTGGTAAGATCATCGAAGGAATGGATGTTGTAAATAAGATCGCTGAAGTTGCAACAGATTATTCCGATAAACCATTAGAACCACAAGTTATGAAGACTGTAACTGTGTTCCAAAATCTGCAGTCAGAGCGATTCACAAAGCTCAAAAAAAAGGAAATAAAGTATTTATTAATACCGGACGTCCTCTCGTCTATTTTGAAAAAGAGATTCTTGATATTGGGGTTGATGGATATCTTTGTTCTAATGGTGTTCATCTTATTGTTGATGGTAAAACCGTCTATCATAAGATAGTTCCAGAATCAGTTGTTGATCAGATCAAACAGATTTGTGAAACCTATCATATCTATGGAACATTTGAGGGAGAAAAATGTTCTTATTTCCATGATCATAATGTTGATTTTCATCCGCACTATGGTTTTATGATCACAGCATTCGATCTGGCACCTTATATGAATCACGAATTTAGCTGGGATCATGTGAAAGATCCTGATAAAGCCATTTTATTTGGTGGTCCTGGAAGTGATATACCTGGTTTTGTCAATGCACTTTCAACAATCTCTGATACGATGGATCATATTCGAATCGAAGATACGCAATATGAAATTTTATTAAAAGATCACGATAAAGGTACTGGTCTTAAATACATTGCGGATTATTTCCATGTATCTACCGATGATTGCTATGCTTTTGGTGACAGCAACAATGATATTTCTATGTTTCAGGCTGCGGGGCATGGCATTGCAATGGGAAATGCTTGCGATGAACTTAAGCACATTGCAGATCATGTGACAACATCAGTCAATGATGATGGAATCTATCGTGGTTTTGAATATTATGATCTAATTTAAAAAACAATCATATTTCCTTCCCAAATCTATATTTTTTATCTTTTTGTATACATAGATCTATTGTATAATAAACTTATCTATTGTATAAAATAAGTTTTATCGGACTTGGGGAGGGGTTTTATGGTCGGACATTTCTTTTATTATCTTCTGAATGTATTTTTTACAATTGTTCCGTTAAATATGCTTTTTCGAATATTTCCTAGTGAAAAGCGAAAATCTCGTGACGTGTATCTTGCATCCATATTTTATGCAATCTTCTTTTTATGGATGTTGCCTGTTCCTACTGCCATCGCAAGTCGTTATACGATGATCTTTATTTATCCATTTACTGCATTTAACATGTTCTTTTTTCTTGGTGGCTCAAAATCATTCAAGTTTATTTTGTTCTGCCTGTATTTTAATGTTCTGATGTTGATCGAAGCGACTTCTTCTTTGATCTTATCTTTGATCGGACTTTTATTTCCAGGACTTCATATCACTGGAATTTTTGTTGCATTTGAAGGCAATGATATTTCTATTTCATTGTTGTGTACCATTGAAATGATCGTCTATTTGATCATCTTTTCTTTTGTGATCCGTTTTATAAGCACTCACGCTTATCTTTTAAGATTATCCTTGCTTATTTCCTTATTATTGCCAATCTTATTACCGATGATCCTGAATAATATTTTTACGATCCTATCACAAAATAGCCTACCTACTTATATTTATTTAATTCCTGCACTGATCAGCTCGTTTTTGATCTTTCGATTGTTTCGTCATGGAATTCATCTATTGAAAGATTCAGAAAAAGAAAATGCCATTGAACAACATCGCCTTCTTACCGTGCAACAAGAAATTGATCATTTGCATTCTCTCGATCAAGAATATCAGAAACTCTATGTTTGGAATCATGATATGGCAAACCATCTTCTAGCCCTTTCTTTACTTTCTGAACAAGAAAAATACGATCAAGCTCTTTCTTATATGAAACAACTTCAGGAAAATGGAGGTAATATCAAATGAAATCAACAACTTCTCATAAATTGCAATTATTTTTGATCATGATCTATATCTTTATCCTGCCAAATATTGCAGTTATATACCATTATTTATATATTAACCCAACGTTCAAAGAATACTTAGCAAAAACATCTCTCCATCCTTATTTTTATTTTTGCTTTAATTTACTGATGGTTGCCTGCCTTCTTTCCTTTATCAGCATCATCGTCATCACTTGTAAGAATACAAAGAAATCGATCGAGCTTGATATGCTTGATTCCACACAACAAACCATCTTAAAGCAGGAAGATGAAATGAAGTTATTACAGGAGCAGATTCTTGAAAAGCAAGCATATATTCATTCTCATATTCATCTTGCGATCAATCTTTGTGAATCTGAAAAGTATGAAGAAATGACGACTTTAATCTCTGCACTTTCTTCTCATGTAAAAAGAAATTATCCAGATACTTATTGCAAAAATATTCTTTTAAATACGCTTCTTCAGGAGAAAAAATTCCTTGCAGATCAACTTGATGTTACCTGCAACTTTAAGATTATTCTTCCAGAACATTTTGAAGAAGATTTTTCAGATTTTACGATCACAAGTATCTTTTCAAATTTACTTGATAATGCCTTGGAAAGCTGCAAACAGTATCGCGAGCATCATCCACAAAATGATTCTCTTTTTATTCATTTGTCCACAGATTACAAGACCAAGATGTTTATGATCCAAATGAAAAACTCTAAAGATCCTGACATTCCTTTTACCAGACAAAGTACAAAAGACGATTCCTCACTCCATGGGCATGGACTTTCTATCATAGAAAGTATTGCCAAGGACTATGGCGGAACTTGTCAGTGGAGTGTTGAAGATGATTCTTTTTTGTCATTAATCATGTTAAAACATACATAAAAACAATTTTATATGTAATATTCATTTTATTTCTGCATTTTGATTCGTTGTATAATAATATCTGACGAGATAAGGGAGGAGTACAATTTATGATCGCTGGGTTATTTTTTTATATTGTAAGCATTTTTAACATCATTTATCCGTTTCATATATTTTTAAAACTATTTTCTCATAAAGATTTCTCTCCTTTATTTTTCAGAGTCTTATGGTCATTTTATGCGATTTCTCTTCTCTGGATGATTTTTGTTCCAGTTGCTAAATCCGCTGTCTTTTTATCTTTCATGATTTATCCATTATGGAGCTTTCATATTTTTTTCTTTTTCACGGAAGATCTTCCTTTTCGGATCTTTTTATTTTTCATTTTTATTGTAAATATGATTTTTGTAGAGGCAGTTTCTGCTGGAATATTAGTGATCTTAAACTTTATATTTCCACAGCTTCATCTAGCTGTTTTATATGTTGCTTTGCGTGGTAACACGATTTCAATCGCTTTATGTTCTATATTTCAGATCATTTTAAATTATCTGTTCTTGCCACGCCTTTTTCACTTTATTCAGCGTTTTCGTCATTTGATCAATTTAAAATTGTTTCTTTATCTAGGGATTCCTGTTCTTTTTATGATGATCATTGGAAATCTGTTTATGTCCATACCTTCTCCATCCTTTTCTTACGGATGGTTTGTTATATTCTCAGTGATCATCTCTGCGATCATGTGGAGTATGTTTCATCAGGGTATGTCGTTGTTAAAAGAATTAGAGAAACATCATTTAAAAGAAAAACATCAACAAATGCTCTTAGAAGAAGAAATCAAGCATCTGCATCTTCTTGATGATGAATACCAAAAGCTTTATCGTTGGAACCATGATACGTCAAATCATCTTCTTGCTCTCTCTCTTTTGATCGAACAGAAGAAATATGATCAGGCTTTATCTTATATTCACACATTAAATACATCCAGAGAGGAGACGAAACTATGAAACAACATCGTAATCTGTATAGAATTGAAAAGTTTATCGTTTTTCTCTGCATTTTTACCTTCCCATTGCACGGGATCATTACCAACTATATGCGCCATAACCCTGCATTGTGGAATAATTTTTTTCGTTCGGGCTACCACATTTTTTTCTATGATCTGATGTCATTTGCAATGATTTTTGCTTTTGGCTCTTTCATGGGAATCGTATTTCATATATGCAATAGTGCAAGAAAAAGTGCTGATTTAAAAAACACTGAGATTACGCATCATACGATGTTAAAGCAACAGGAGGAACTTAAAAACTTAAAATCAACGATCCTCAAAAAGCAATATTATATTGACCACTATCTTCACATTGCCGAACAATTAGGAAATGAGCAGCGTTATGAAGAAATGTCCTCTTTAATTTCTTCTTTATCTTCCCATGTAAAGAGAAATTATCCGGATACTTTTTGCAAAAATGCTCTGCTTAATACCCTGCTTCAGGAGAAAAAGGCAATTGCCGATCGTTTGGAAATTAATTGTCAATTTCGGATTCTTTTGCCTGAATCGTTTGATTGCGTTTTTTCTGATATAACGATCACAAGCCTGTTTTCAAATCTTTTAGATAATGCGATCGAGGCCTGTGAATTATGCAATTCGGAAGAAAAGAACCCGTTCATCTCATTAACCACAAATTTTAAGGCAAATGTTTTTATGATCCATATGCAAAATAGTAAAAATCCAGAAGAAATTTTTACACATCAGACAAATAAAACGCAAAATTCTGCTCTTCATGGTCATGGTCTTGCGATCATTGAAGATATCGTTACGCAGTATCATGGAACTTATAAATGGGTGGATGAAGGGGCGTGTTTTTCCTGCCATTTGATGCTTCAGTTTTCGGAAGAATGTCATTAACCATGTTGAAATATGCACGAAAACACGCTTATATGTAATATTCACTTTTTTCAATAATCTATATTCGTTGTATAATAATATTGTTTGCCAGTATCATGGAATGTACTGCCAAATAAATAAAAACAAAGGAGCCTTCTTATCAATGATTCATATTGCAATCTGTGAAGATGATATTACCTATCTTTGCGAACTAGAAAAAATTATCAAAGAAAATAAAAATCTTTCTGTAGAGGTACATTCTTGTTCTTCTCCAGAAGAAAGATTCAAATTATATGAAACAGGTTCCACCCCGTATGATATTGTCCTGATGGACATTGAACTCCCAGAAAAATCTGGTATCATCTTATCAAAAGAAATCCAGCAGACTCATCCTGCAACACAGATCATATTTATCACGCAATATCGTGAATATTGCAGTGATGTTTATGAAACCGAGCATGTATACTTTATTCACAAATCCGATGCGAAACAATACTTGCCTCGTGCAATCAAAAAAGCAATCTTTAATTTAGAGCAACGAAAAAACAACTATCTTACGATTTCCTGGAATCGTAGAGAACACAATATCTTACTAGATGATATCATTTATATGGAAAGAAATCTTCGGACAACAACGATTTATTGTACTTCTTCTACATATTATACTTCTGAGAAACTTACAGATCTGTTAAATCGTCTTGATCAGAATTTCGCCTGTTGTCATCGAAGTTATCTGATCAACTTAAATCAGATCACTGATTTTGAAAATAATCTTGTAACACTCGCTGGAAAACATAAAATTCCTGTCAGCCAAAAAAGAGCCGATGAAGTTAAGGGGCAATTTTTGGCGATGTTTATGAAGAGATAATTGAATAGATGTTTTTATAAAAGGAAAGAGCAGCTGATGATTTTGATTCATCTACTGCTCTTCCTTTTATTTTTCTTACTTAATCTTCACACTAATTGTTGCCTTCTTACCACTTCCATCTGTTGCCATCACTGTGATCTTCACTGTTTTTTTCTTACCTGCTTTCAGTGCTTTTACTTTTCCTGAAGAGACTGTTGCATATTTTGTATTACTGCTTGTCCATTTCAGTATTTTGTTTGCACCTTTGCTTGCTGTAACCTTAGCTTTTAATTTCAATGTCTTTCCTGCTTTGACTGTTTTCTTTCCGGAAATCTTGATCTTCTTTACGCTTCCTTTCATGATCTTAATCGTAAAGGTTGCTTTTTTGCCACTGCCATCAGTTGCTTCTGCAGTAATTTTAACTGTCTTGCCTCCAGCTTTCTTATTTAGCGTTACAACGCCATTTTTATCCACAGTTGCAAGTTTATTATTGCTTGTTGTCCACTTTAATGTTTTATTTGTAGCATTTTGTGGATTGGTCAGTGTTGTTAATTTTATCTTTTTACCTGCTGCGATCTTTGTAGAGATCGCTGAAAAACTAATTTTATTTACTTTGATCTTCTGTGGTTCTGCATTTGATGATGCTGTTGTGCCTGAACTTGGTGTTAGAGCTGGTGTTGGTTGCGGCTCTGGTTTTGGTTCCGGTTTTGGTGTTGGCTGTGAATCTGGTTTCGGTGTTGGCTTAGGCTCTGGCTCTGGTTTTACCTCTGGAACACTGCCGTCTGCATTTAGTATTTTTTGTGCCATATATGGAGATTCATATTTCCATACGGTTCCATCTTTTCTTATAAAATAATACTTTTGTTCGCTCTCTTCGTATCCACCACTATTCTTATGCTGATCTTTGCAATAACTTACCACATCTTTCAAGATCTTTTTACCACTTACATATGCTGTACCATCTTGTGTAATTCCTGTGAATTTTTCATCTGTACAATCAATTTTTTCAACAGAATAAAATGACTTATCATTATCATCCCATTTTTCCTTAAAGAAATAATAATTTCCATCTAAACTTTCATATACTTCTTCAGAATCTGACAATACACGTTTTACATTCGCTGCTATTTTGATCAATCCTTCGCTATCTCCATTTGCATACAATATATGATCATCTACATCTAAGAAGAATGTCTCTTTATATTCCATTCCTGTTTCCACTACCTGCATCTCTTTCTCAGAGATCTTGTCTATCACATATTGATCTGAATGCAAATATATATGCAGATATCCCATTGACCCATCTTCTTTTATTACATATTTTGGATTTATGATCTTCTTAATATTGGAAAATTCAATTTTCAGATCATCTAATTCTTGATTTCTGACATCGGTTAATTTCCCATCTTTATGTAATACAAGGAAACGCCCTTCTTCATAGCTATGTGCTCCATCAAAATAACTGATGTCCGTTACATTTTCATCAATTTTCTCTACTTGATTCTTTTCATTGATGCAATATAGATTCCCATCCTTTGTAATGAAATAATTATGGTCTATCTTTGTAATATCATAATTTTGTTTTACAAAATCTCCTGTTTCTAATCCGGTATATACTTCTCCTGCTTTTGTTACTTTCACTCGAAGTGTATATCTTTTTCCATTGCGATATACAGATGTGATCGTATAGGATTTCACATCATCTGCTATTTCTTTTGCATTTTCTTTAAGATCATAGACCTTTCCATTTTTATTGATCAGTAGAAGATTTAATGTTTCATTATCCCCTTGATTTTTTTCAAAAGATGGTAACTGATCTTTTTCTATAGCTTCCCCAGAAGATTCTATGTTATCTCCTTCTTGTACTTTCACATGGATTCTCTTTGATGCTTCATCTTCCCTTCCATATACTGTGATCGTTACATCAGTTTCTCCATTTTTTATTGCTTTTCCATCTTCATTGATAATGCTTTCATCATCTGCATTATATTCAAATTTTGGATCATCATCGTTATAGTCGCCATATAAAATATCTATTTCCGCTTCGAGATTATGTAGATTTCCTCCTTTTTGAATTGTAACATCCTTAAAATTTTCATAACCTAACACCTGCCTTGCTGGTACATTTTCACTAATATGTAATGTTTTATATCCACGTGGTTTCAGGCAAGAAATATCTTCTACATTTCCACATCTACCTAAATACAATTTTTTTAGATTACTTAATTCTGCAATTGGTTTGATATCACTCAATCGTCCAGATGTTAGTGTAAGTGTATTTAAATTTGTAAGATTTTTGATGCCATCAATATTTAAGAAACTACCTTCTGCATCTAAAGACTCTAAAGATTTTATATTTGTTAAACGGTTAAAATCTGCATTTGTTATTTGCCCAATAGTTAGATCTTTTAGATTTTTTAGTCCTTCAATCTGACTAATATTTTTTATTTTTTGTTCATTGGAAACAATTAATTTTTCCAGATTTACTGCATATTCTAATCCTGTTAGATCTAGGGATTCATTCTCGTTATAATCGTATTGGGATACATACAAGCTTTTAAGTTTTTTCATATCTTCTTTTGTTAGATATGCCTTTTTATCTTCGAATTTATTCTGCTCTTTTAAATCCTCTAATATTTCATTAAATACAATCCTATCTGGAATTAAAATAGCATCTTCTGGTTTTGGTGCAATTGTAATTGGTACTTTCGTTGATTCGTTATAATCTGTTCTTACAACTAGATTTGTTTTTCCTTCTTCTTTTGCCTTTGCATATAATTTTCCACTTTGATCTAATGAAGTTTCTACTTTATCAACATTTTCTGAGTTGACTCTTACATGAATTCCTTCATCTTCATCCTCATTATTGTCCAAATATGCAACTCCTGATGGTTTAAGCTCAATGATTGGTTCTGTTTGATTCTTTATCTCTCCTGGCTCGACTCGTAGGATACTTAAACGCTCTTTGTCTGAGACATTCGTTCCTTCCAGATTAATTTTGTCTAATTTTGTCAAGTTCTTTGCAAAATCTAATTTTGTTATGTGCTTATTATTCTCTAAATCGATCCTCTCACAATTAATCGCCTGATCAACTCCTGCCATATCTTCATCTGAAACATCATATTTTTCAGAAAAATCTATTTCTTTTACTTTCTTAATTTCCTCTGTACTGATCTGCCCGTCATTATTTTCATCTACACTGTCGCCCTCATCGTTTCTCATTTGTGAATAGACATCATATGACATTAATGGAACTACATTTGCTTCTGCCTTTCCTACTTGAAATGTCACCTCATCCAATGTTGTTCCATTTACAGATGCTTTGACCTTTACTGTCCCTTCTTTCTTTGCAACTGGAACATAATATTTTCCTCTTTGATCTTCTAATTTCACCTGTTTGATTTCAACGATTCCTTCTGGCTCATATGTAAATTTCATTTCATTGATCGCTGTTGGTGAAATCCCTTGAAATTTATATGCTTTAAAATATCCGACTTTAGTATTTAATGACGCAGGATCAAATGAAATTGATCCTGTTTTTGCTGTGATTGTTGTTTTAGTATCTTTTGATGTATTTTCCTGAGCCGCCATTGCGATCGTGCTATTGGAAAATAACATCGACAAACTTACGATATAAACTAATATTTTTTTCATCGACATGTACCTCTTATTTAATCTTGATTGTCACTGTCTTACTCTTTCCACTTCCATCTGTTGCCATTGCTGTGATCTTCACTGATTTTTTCTTACCTGCTTTTAGTGCTTTTACTTTTCCTGAAGAAACTGTGGCATATTTTGTATTACTACTTGTCCACTTCAGTGTTTTGTTTGCACCTTTGCCTGCTTTGACTTTTGCTTTTAGTTTCAGTGTCTTTCCTGCTTTGACTGTTTTCTTTCCGGAAATCTTGATCTTCTTTACGCTTCCTTTCATGATCTTGATCGTAAAGGTTGCTTTCTTGCCACTGCCATCAGTTGCTTCTGCTGTGATCTTGACAGTTTTACCTCCAGCTTTCTTGTTTAAGGTTACAACTCCATTTTTATCCACAGTTGCAAGTTTATTATTGCTTGTTGTCCACTTTAATGTTTTATTGGTAGCATTTTGTGGATTGATCAGGGTTGTTAATTTTATCTTTTTACCTGCTGCGATCTTTGTAGAGATTGCTGAAAAACTAATTTTATTTACTTTGATCTGCTGTGGTTCTGCATTTGATGATGCTGTTGTGCCTGAACTTGGTGTTGGAGCTGGTATTGGCTGTGGCGTTGGTGTTGGTGTCGGCCGTGGTGTTGGTTCTGGCGTTGGTTCTACTTTTTCACCATCATAATTTAATACTTTTTCTGCTAAATATGGAAACCAATATGCCCAAACTGTTCCATCTTTTCTTACCATGAAGTACATAGACTCTTTCATATAAAATTTGCAGTTTACTACATCTGTCAGTATCTTCTCACCTTCTATATAAACCGTTCCATCCTGTGTTACACCTGTAAATTTTTCATTTGTACAACTAATCTTACTTGTAATAAAAAATTCTTTACCTTTTTCATCGCTTTCTCTCTCATAAGCATAATATTCTCCATTTATATTTTCATATACACAAGAATATGGTGTAACTTTTTTAACATCATCTGCTATTTTATGTAACTTACCTTCATCATAGATATACAAAGTTTGATCTTTTAAAAGTAATGTATACTGATATACTCTATCCTCCATTGCTACTACTGTCATTTCTGTATCTGCTACTTTTCTAGTCTTACTGCTACTTTCACCATACTCCTCATACCAGTCAATAAACAACATACTCCCATCATTTTGAACAATATAATTATACGCTGCTATTTTTTTTACATTCTGAACTTTGAAATCGAAATCCTTTACTTCTGTCAGCACTCCATCCTTGTGTAATACCAGACATCTTCCATTTAATAAATATAGATCAAACGCTTTAATATCTTCAACGTTTTCATCTATTTTTTCTGCCTGATTCTTTTCATTGATCCGATATAATGTGTTATCATTTGTAATAAAAAAGTTTTTATCTACCTTTTTTACTGTAAAATTCTGTAGTTTCATGTCTCCTGTTTCAAGTCCTGTATATAGGTTGCCAGATTTTGAAATTTTAGTTTTAAACATATAATATTTATTACCATCATAAACATAGTCAACCATATATGACTTGGCATCATTTGCTACTTTTTCCCCGTTATTTGTAAGATCATATACATTTCCATTTTCATAAATTGCATTTATGCTAATCTGGCCTCCCGCTGGGTTTCCCGTTAAAATTGGTAACTGCTCTTTTGTTTCACCCGCTGGATCTATATCTGATCCATCCTGCACTTTTACATGAATCGTTCTTGATGCTTCATTTTCTCTTCCATTGACGGCAATCGTTACATCTGTTTCGCCTTTAGCAACGGCTTTTCCATCTTTATCAATAATCTTTATATTATTAGAACGATAACTAAATATTGACATACTATCAGGATTATCATCTGGATCAGAATAAATTTCAACAGGTGATTCGAACATTTCCATGAAATTTCCCTTTTGTATTGTTACATCTCCAAAATCTTCATAATCAAGTACTTGATCTGCAGGAATATTTTCAGAAATACCTAATGTTGAATATGCCCCTTTTTTCAAGCAAGAAATATCTTTAATTTTTTTACATTCGTTAATATATAATTCATCTAAATTGTCAAGATTTTTTAATGTTTGAATATCTTCTAACTCATCTGATTTAAGTCTTAAATATTCCAATTTTTTTAACTGTTCTAAACCATTTATATTTTTAAATGATCCTGAAATATCCAAATCTGTCAACGACTCCATTTTTGCTATGTTTTCTATATCATTATCTGCAACGCCTGTAACAGTTAATCTCTCAATTTTTGTTAATTGTTTTAACTCTTCTGTATGATTCAATTTCTTTGCATTATTAATATATACATATTTTAAATTTGTTGCATATTCTATTCCTGTAAAATCAATCTCATTTTTATCTGCATCTGATATATAAATCTCCTTGACAGATTTCAATTCTTCTGTCGTCAAACGCCCATCTCCATTTTGATCTCCTTGCTCAAGCATAGCATTTAGCAGATATTTATCTGGAATATTTACTACTTCACTTGAATGTTCTGCTACTGAACTTTGTGATTTTACTTGAGCTGCTATCGTCATCGTGTTATTTGATAATATCATGGATATCATAAGAAGATATGCTACAATCTGTTTCATATGTCTTTTCCTCCTTTTAAGCTTTTTTCGTTCACAAAATATCCACAATTAGTATACCATTTTATTCACACATAATTTTTTATAATGCATAAATAAACCGTTATATGTCATATAAAGTCGAAAAAAGGATACCGCATATGCGATATCCTTTCATAGTATTCTGATTTCTATTTTAGCTTATAGATCTTCTACCTTACATTTGTGTTCTTTTGATTTTTTATCATAGCTAATCCCGACTGCCAAAATTCTTGTCTTTGAGTTTTCTCCTAAGCTTTTTCTTAGTTTCAGATCATATTTCTTCTCTTTGATCTGTTCTATGGCTTTCTCTGGAGATGCATCTACTTTTAATTCCAAGATCATTCCTGGATGTTCGTTTGGATCATTGGGATAAAAAATAAAATCTACAAATCCCGTGCCTGATTTTTCTTCTCGTTCGATGCGATAGTAATCTCTTGCGATAAGATAAACAAGATTTACGATCGCTGCCAGTTCAACTTCATGATTATAGGATAAAATTGGAACTTCTGTATTATGAGCGTATTCTAAAATCTGTTGCATTGTTTTGGTGTCATAGTGAATCGTTGCGTCGAGCATTTTTCTGGAGTTCTTTGCTAACTGGTAAATGTAACCCATAGAGGATTCTTTCTGAAGCATATCCCCAAAACGATCCATCAATTCTTTATTTGGAATGCTTACTCTTCCATTTTCGTAAGTTAAAAATCCATAGACAACCATGGCTGAATATATCTCATCTCTCGTTGTCAGATTCATGGACTCAACTGCATACTCTCTGATCTTGGCAGGTACTGATTCTCCAGAAACCATCAGTGCAACGTCTTCTCTTACATCGGCCACATTATGTTTGATATAGGAATAAATTTCATCATATGGGCCTGAATTCGTCCAGTAATTTCCTAGATTATTATTCATTAATGCAACTACAACTGATCTCGGATTATAGATCCTTTCTCCACTTTTGCTATGATAGCCATCATACCAGATTCTTAAATCTTCCCTTGTCAGATTCTGTTTCTCATTATGTTCTTGATAGCGTTTGAATAATTCATCTACTTCCGTATCAGTAAATCCAAATGCATCGCTAAATTTTTCTTCCTCTGCCATTGTGTATTCAACAAACATATTTAATTTTGATCCACTTGAATATTTGGCAATTGGTAAGATTCCTGTCATATACGTCATCTTGACATAGGACTGATCTTTTAATAAGGAACTCAGGAAAGCAAGGTGATCATCTTTATCCTTGTCTGTCATAAACCACTCATGGAAAATATAATCCCATTCGTCCAAAACAAAAACAAATTCATCCCCTGTTCTTTCATGTATCTTTCTTAATAAATCCTTTGTTGCATCTTCATAATCCAGATTCAGCTGTGGATATAATTCTTGCAGATCTTCTTTCCATAATTTATGGACTCGACGAATATAAGTTTTATAATCTTCACATTCATCTGGCAGCTCGCTGAAATTAATCTGAATAACTTTATATTGATTTAAATGTTTTTTATAATCTTTATCTTGCGAAATCTTAAGATGATCAAAAATATCTGATGAATCTACTGCATCTGTTAAAAATGCTGCGATCATGTTTGCCATAACCGTTTTTCCAAATCTTCTTGGTCTTGTGACGCAAATATACTCATCCCCTGCATCTATATATTTAAATATCTCTTTTAGCATCATCGATTTATCCACAAAATATGTGCCATTATATACTCTGCGATATAAAGTTTTTGGTGACGCACTATCCATGTAAAATCCCATATATCTTCCCTCCTGGGGCTTCTTCATTTTTTCCATATACTTTTCTCCTTTTTATTTTATCGAATTTAGTATTTAGCTGCAATGGTTTTCTTAGGACTGATCTTGCGTCCTTTGTTGAATTGTTATTAGACTTTTATTTTTAGATCTGCTTTTTAGTTTTATACATATTTTACCATTTTTTATTATATATGTAAATATCGAATTATAAAAAAGCAGGAATATCAAATTTGTAATATTCCTGCTTTTCCTATGCTACAGCATTGTAATTATTTAATTTTAATTGTAACCGTCTTGCTCTTTCCGCTTCCATCCACTGCTCTTGCTGTGATCTTCACGGATTTTTTCTTTCCAGCTTTGTATGTTGTTACAGTTCCTTTGGAAGAAACTTTCGCATATTTTGTATTGCTGCTTGACCATTTTAATGTTCTATTTGCCCCTGCAGATGCGCTTGTTTTTCCTTTCAGATATAACTTCTTACCAGCTTTTACTGATTTAACTCCAGAAATGTAGACTTTCTTTACAATACCTTTCTTGACATAGATCTTATATGATGCTTTCTTACCACTTCCGTCTTTGGCTGTCGCTGTGATCGTTACTGTTTTTCCACCCATTTTCTTCTTCGTTGTAACGACACCGCTGCTGCTGACTGTTGCAACTTTGGTATTGCTTGATTTCCATGTAACACCTTTATTGTATGCGTTGGATGGTGTTACAGTCGCCTTTAATGTTACTTTCTTACCAGTTGCGATCTTGTTAGATGTTGTTGTTGTGATCGTAATCTTGCTGACTTTGATATTTTCTACTGTTACGATGCAGTACATTACATTTCCGTCAGATGTTATTGCCGTAATAATTGCTTTTCCTGCAGCCTTAGCTGTTAATTTACCTGCTGCATCAACTGTTACAACTGCTCCGTTAGAAGATGTCCATTTTACTGTTCCGATTGAAGCTGTTGCATAATCTGGTAAATATGTGATCTTCAGCTGTTCTGTCTTGCCTGGATTTAACGTTACAAATGTTTTGTTTAATACAACCGCCTGTGTAGGAATCTTACCTGTTTC
>QWCY01001274.1_pt1 | contig 37543 bp, 35 predicted proteins | sample 1972631 | NCBI WGS metagenome assembly QWCY01 (sample SAMN09866696, study PRJNA288562) | Human gut metagenome isolate pre1_stool, whole genome shotgun sequencing... | isolation source: gut | host: Homo sapiens | place: USA: California
AAGGGTCATTCTTATTTTGGCAAGGTGGGGCTGGTTATTTTAACCTTACTGGGTCTAAAATACTTGCCAGCGTGGGTCAAATTAGTGTGGCTTTTCCAGTACTTTTCTGCTGATTGGTAAACATTTTATCTCCACCAAAGACAAGTACACAACCTCTCATATCCTCTGCAATGCGAACAATGGCATCATTCAGTTTCTTGATATAATCAGCCGAAAACTTCCGAGGCCTACCCAGGATGTCAAGATTATGACGAAAACAGGCAGCCAAAGAACCACCATTTACACCCATGTACTCTGCAAGCAAAGAGATTGTAAAATCGTGTTCTACGAGATAATTATATAGCGTGTCGGAAGAAACTTTAATCTTTTCCATATTGTAGATTTCTTTAATTTCTGCCACAAAAGTATATATATTTTTTATAACTAACATTTTTTTTTATTTATCTTTCTCCAATAACAAAAAAAGTCCCCCTCAAAAGCACCGCCATAAAGATGCTTTTGAGGGGGGGTGTGGTGATGCTCTCTACGATTTTCTTTACCACTCGTTGCTAGGCATACCATAGACGAGGGCATAGAGCAGGGAGTTGATATGTTCGTTAATTTCTTCAGTAGCGTCTTTCTCTTTCAAGATGTATCTCGCTACAAGGAGCGGTGATAGATAGTATTGCCTATCTTCATCGTAGTTGTACGTTTCGGTCCACTTGCCGTTATCGGTCTGTATCTCCACAATCTCAGGAGCATTGACCCTGATCTTGCCGTTCTTAAATTGCAGTTCGATGCGGTAGTCATAGCTCACGGCTGTTGCATAGCCGTCCCTGTCTGTATAGAACGCAACATGCTCTTTATGCCCATTCACAATAATAGAGCGGTCGGCTACCTTTGTGGTCACATATTCTGGATGCTTGTACATTGAAGCAATATGCGACAGTACATCCATATAGAGCTGATGCGCCGACTTGTTGCCAAAATTCAACACATAATAATCTGTTTCTCCGTCCTTATCGAAGGTGCCATCACTTTGCAGCTCATAACGAAACTTGATTTTCGTTGGACGAGCAACAGTAGTTCTTAAAGGTCGCTTAACAGCAGGCTTTCTTTTCTGTGCCGACATAGGTATGACCAGCAGAAAGCTGAACAAAATCAAAAATACTTTCTTCATATTATCGTAGGTTTTTAGAACTTTACCAAAGTTAAACGATTTACGATTTTATCAAATTCTTCTTGTATCATATTCTTTTGCTTCTCACTTGCTTTTGCAAGCCCATTCTTATACTTCCGCAAAAGTGATGGGTTAAGACCCAACGCACGAGCCAGTTCAGTGGCATTGATAAATGGGAAACTGAGAAAGAAAGCCGACATATCATAACGATACTCCACTTCCATTTTTTTATCGTACCACTTTGGCAGCATACCTGTTTTCTCTTTGATATACAAGGCTTGTTCGTGCAGATTATTACTGAAAGCTTGGCGGGTTTCCTCTTCCGATAGCCCGTCTGCAACAACAGGGATAGATTCATCAGCAGCATAGATAGCATAACCGCCATCCTGTCCCTTCTCAATGATTGCAACAATTTTCTTCATAACGCATTTTTGTTTAGTTTCACTTCGTTCAATCAAGCCCACCTCTTTGTGCAGAGGTGGGTAGCTTTCAAGAAGATTTTGCTTTTACGCTTTCAAGCCAGCCATTTTAAGCATCTTATCCAAAGTTCCTTTCGGTACTTCTTGCGTCTTATGCCTGCCAACTGGTATGAAATAGGGGTAGTCAGGATGTACATATTTGTAGTGTCCTTTTCCACCTTTGATAGTCCAGCCTTTGCCTTCTATCAGCTTGTAAAATTCAGAATATTTCATAGAACGCTTGTCTTAATTGAACGCTACAAAGGTAACATCTTTGTTCTAAAAATGCAAATAATTTTAGAACATTTTTGTTCTAAATATATTTTTTATCACGTTATGCGATACCGTTCCGCCACCTCGCCCCAAACCTTTCTCAAGCTCTCTACCACAAGGTTATTGCGTGTTACCGTGCCGATGTGTTCGCCACGACCGAGGTTGCCCCACCATGCGGCATCGGGGAGTAGCAGGAGGGTGTCGGCTACGGGGTGTGAGGCAAGGGTTATGCGGGCAGGATAGGACTGGGCGAGGTTGGCGGCAGGTGCGCCTGTGGAGCTGCGTGCATCGGTAAGGAGGGTTAGGTGGGCGATGCTGCCTTGGGCGAGGTGGGTGCGCAGCGCATCGGCAAGGTACTGCGGTATGCGTGGAACAACGAGTAGTAGTTCTACCCCACCGTTATAATGGGCGAGGATGGGTGTGAGCAGGTCGGCAAGGGTGAGGTCGGCACAGCCGTGCCATAGTTCGGTACCAGAGTTGCCAAGGCGGGAGAGAATGGCAGGAACGGTCTTTGAGGTGCAGCAGGGTTCGATAAGGATCATTTTATTTGAAGGGGTTAGAGGAATTAAAGGGAATTAGAAGGAGTTAAAGCCAAATGCATTTTCGCTTATATTCGATATTAAGGTCTGCCCCAACCCGAAGGTCAGGAGCAGACCGGCTATTACTTGTTCTTCAACAAATCGCGGATTTCGCCAAGAAGCTTCTGTTCCTCTGTAGGACCTGCTGGAGCTGCTGGCTTTTCTTCCTTCTTCTTCGAGAGCGAGTTCATCGCCTTGATCATAATGAAGATACAAATAGCGATGATGAAGAAATCGATAACGTTTTGGAGGAATAAGCCATACTTTACCGTTGCACTGCCTACCTGTATGCTTATGTCCTTGAAGTCGATACCACCCGTTAAAATGCCAATCAATGGCATAAGGATGTCGTCGACCAATGAAGATACAATTTTACCAAATGCACCACCGATGATCACACCGACTGCCATGTCCATTACATTACCTTTTACAGCAAACTCTTTAAATTCTTTTACAAAACTCATAATCTTATGCTTTTAAAATGTTTTTATTTAAAATAAATTGATGCTTTGTTTGTAAGCCTTATTGCTGCTACTTAGAAAAGCATGCTTATCTGATTTTTGTTGTCATACCTAAACCTTATTGCAAATATACGCATAAATCTGTAACTTAGTATCTATTTAGCGAATAAAAAAAGCCCACTACAAAAGAAAAACTTTGCAGTGGGCAGTGTTATTATTTTCTTCAGGCTTTAGGAAGCCTGAAAGCGGTTATGCTGTGAAATTACTTCTTTTCAGCAAGATACTTGATAGTGCGAACCATCTGAGAAGTATAAGAGTTCTCATTGTCGTACCAAGAAACAACCTGTACTTGGAATGTTTCATCGTCGATCTTGCTAACCATTGTCTGAGTAGCATCGAACAAAGAACCAAACTTCATACCGATGATGTCAGAAGAAACGATCTGATCCTCTGTGTAACCGAAGCTCTCTGTTGTAGCAGCCTTCATAGCAGCGTTGATACCCTCTACGGTAATGTCCTTACCCTTAACAACAGCGATCAAGATAGTAGTAGAACCTGTTGGAGTAGGGATACGCTGTGCAGAACCGATCAACTTACCGTTCAATTCAGGAATTACAAGACCGATAGCCTTAGCAGCACCTGTTGAGTTAGGAACGATGTTGCAAGCACCTGCACGTGAACGACGAAGATCGCCCTTGCGCTGAGGACCGTCAAGGATCATCTGGTCGCCAGTGTAAGCGTGGATAGTTGACATAATACCGCTCTGGATAGGAGCAAACTTGTTCAAAGCGTCAGCCATAGGAGCCAAGCAGTTTGTGGTACAAGATGCAGCAGAGATAATAGTATCGTTGGCTGTCAAAGTCTCGTGGTTTGTGTTATATACGATAGTAGGAAGATCGTTACCAGCAGGAGCAGAGATAACTACCTTCTTAGCACCAGCCTTCAAGTGAGCAGAAGCCTTTTCCTTAGATGTATAGAAACCTGTACATTCCAAAACAACATCTACATCGTTAGCTTTCCATGGGCAGTTAGCTGCGTCCATTTCTGCAGAGATCTTGATTTCCTTACCATCAACGATGATAGAATTTTCTGTTGCCTCTACAGTGTGCTTTCCTTCACCGAACTTGCCAGCGAAGCCACCTTGAGCTGTGTCATACTTCAATAGGTGAGCAAGCATCTTAGGACTTGTCAAGTCGTTGATAGCGACTACTTCATAACCCTCTGCTTCAAACATCTGACGGAATGCGAGACGACCGATACGGCCGAAACCATTAATAGCTACTTTTGTCATTTTTTTAAATTTTATTTATAGAGTTAAACACTAAACAAATTATTCAATCTTTTTAATCCTTAATGTTGCAAAGATACAAATTTATTTCTACATTAGTGGGCTGAAAGTGTTTTAAATATATTAAAAAGAAAGATTATAAGGGAAGTAAATGATAAAAACTTTTCTTTAAAGGTATAAACTGTAATCTCGGTGTTTCAAATAGAAATCATCGGCTGATAGGGAAAGGGGCAGAACAATGATTTCTATGTCCATAAAAAAATACTTATCTTTGCACATAAATATATAAAGTAAGAACAAAACTTATAATAACAATATACCCTCTCTGTGTGTGTGTGTGGCGTTAGCCTTTCTCTCACTGTGTGGGGAGCTAGCGAGGGGGGCTTTCATTATGATAACAATTCTCGGTCCAACAGCTTCGGGCAAAACATCTTTAGCCGCTGCGCTAGCTTATAGGCTTAACAGCGAAATTATCTCTGCCGACTCACGTCAGGTATATCGTGGTATGACCATCGGAACGGGAAAAGACCTCGCCGACTATACCATTAACGGCAAGCAAATACCTTATCATCTTATTGATATTTGTGATGCGGGCAAGAAGTATAACCTCTTTGAGTATCAGCGCGATTTTCTCACAGCTTACGAAGATATTACTTCGCGGGGCATTGAGCCTATCCTTTGTGGTGGTACAGGACTCTATATAGAGGCTGTTTTGAAGGGTTATCGCCTCGTGCCTGTGCCTGAAAATCCTACACTGCGGCAGCAGTTGGAAGGGAAATCGCTGGAGGAACTCACCGCTATGCTCGTGGAGCTGAAGCAGAAAAGTGGTTCGGTGATGCACAACAAAACGGATGTCGACTCGTGCAAACGTGCCATTCGTGCTATCGAGATAGAGACCTATTCGCTCCACACTCCTGTGGAAGCGCGTGTTTGTCCGCCTATCAACTCGCTCATTATCGGTGTGGACATTGATCGTGAGGAGCGTCGCCAGAAGATAACACATCGTTTGAAGGAACGCCTCGATAACGGTATGGTGGACGAAGTGCGTGGCTTGCTCGATAGTGGTATTTCTGCCGACGACCTTATCTATTATGGTTTAGAATACAAATACCTCACCGAATATATCATTGGCAAGCGCACGTACAACGAGATGTTTGCCCAACTCGAAATAGCAATCCACCAGTTTGCCAAGCGACAAATGACGTGGTTTCGTGGTATGGAGCGGCGTGGCTTTACCATTCATTGGATAAAAGCGGAGTGGGAGAGAGAGCGACAGATTGAGAAAATTATAGAGTTGAGAGGTGAGAGAGGTGAGAGTTGAGAGAGTTGAGAGTTGAGGGTTGAGAGAGGTGAGAGTTTTATCCAATTGAAAATTACCTGTCCTAAATTTACTCGTTTGTCCTAGTATGCGCACTAAGCTTACACCAGCTCCGTCTTTCGTACGTTTGCCCTGAACTATCTTTGTTACTTTTCTTTCCATTTCTTTTTCCTTTCTTTTATTGTTTCAACATAATTTCCTTGTTTTGTCTTTCGACACGATTTACACGATTTACATGATTTTTTTGTCTTGTCTAAGAGCGCACGGTGTTAGCATCTTGTCAGTCTTGTTAATCTTGTCTCAACCCCTAACAGCATTAGTGTCTTGATGCTGATGGATAAACAAGAACAACGCCAACATGTTTTGTGCAACATATTGGCGTTGTTTCTATAGGAGAATGGAGAAATTATAGGGGGAATAAAGGTTTTGGAGAGCGTGCTAAAAGGCACTAAGCAAGTCGGATACCACATAACTTGACCCACCGATAAAGATAAAATCGTCGGGCGATGCGGCAGCTTTTGCTGCTTCGTAGGCAGCAAGGACAGTAGGATATTGTGTGCCTTTTAGTCCGATAGCGAGGGCTTCCTCTGCCACTTTCTCCACAGGAAAAGCACGATGAGAGGACGGTTGTGTCCAATAAAAGTGGGCATTTTGGGGTAGCAGTGCTAGCACCGCATCGAGGTCTTTATCGTCCACCATACCAAAAACGATATGTGTTTCGCCCTTTGCAGCCGATTTTATCTGCTTTGAAAGATACTGCCAACCTCCGAGGTTATGCCCTGTATCGCAGACGGTGAGCGGATGGTCGGCAAGCTGCTGCCAACGTCCCATAAGTCCTGTCGTTGCTGTTACGTTGGCAAATCCCTTTACGATGCTTTGCTCTTCCTTGATGATACCTAGCTGTATGAGCTTCACACAAGTATGCAATACGGTGTTGGCATTCTTTACCTGATAATCGCCCATTAGTTCACCAATGATAGTTCCGAAAGGAGTATCCGAGTATGCTATGCCTTTTGTGCTGGCAGTAGTGTGAGCTGAGAAGAACGGAATATCCTCAGCAAACTCAATGGGAGCCGATTTTTCTTTTGCAGTCGCCTCAAAGACTGGGCGTGTTTCTGGCACCGTCTCGCCCACCACTACAGGTACATTCTCTTTGATGATGCCCGCCTTTTCGTAGGCAATCTTTGCCAAAGTGTCGCCTAAAAACTGGGTATGATCAAGCGAGATATTGGTAATGATGGATAGCAGCGGCGTGATAATGTTCGTGCAATCTAGTCTGCCCCCTAGTCCTACCTCAATAATCGCAATATCTACCTGCTGTTCAGCAAAGTATTTAAAGGCTAGTGCGGTGGTGAGTTCGAAGAAAGAAGGGTGAAGCGGTTCGAAGAAACTACGTTCCTGCGCTACAAAGTCGATGACATATTGCTCCGAAATCATCTCTCCATTGATGCGGATACGCTCACGGAAATCGACGAGATGTGGGCTTGTGTACAGTCCCACCCGATAGCCTTCCTGCTGTAAAATAGCCGCTAGCGTATGCGAGCAAGAACCCTTTCCATTGGTTCCTGCTACATGAATGGTCTTAAACTGTGTATGCGGATGTCCGAAATGCTTATCTAATAAATGTGTGTTGGATAAGCCTTCCTTATAGGCTTGCGCTCCCACGTGTTCAAAGACGGGGGTGCTATTGAATAGATATTGTACGGTTTCTTCGTAGGACATAATAGTTGAGAGAGTTGAGAGTTGAGAGTTGAGAAGCGAGAGTTGAGAGTTTTTCTAGGAGTACTAGAATTACTAGGAATACTAGGACGGGCATCTCTCAACCCTCAACTCTCAACGCTCAACGCTCTCCCCTCGGTTAGCTAAACAGTTTCTTAAAGTTCTCAAAAATAGAGTGCTTAGTAGCTTTATCACCTTTGAAGTTGTCGCTATTGGCAAATTCCTCCATCGCTTTCTTCTCCGATTTGCTCAATTCCTTTGGAATATAAACGCTTACTTGTACGATCAAATCGCCCATGCCAGCGCCATAACCTTGCACAGCAGGCAAGCCCTTACCGCGCAATCGAAGCGTTTTACCGGGTTGAGTGCCTGGCTCTATCTTTATTTTTACGTTAGTACCCTCAATGGTAGGTATCTCCACCTGTCCTCCTAAGGTAGCGGTTGGGATGTCGAGCAATAGGTTATAAATGATGTTCTGACCATCGCGAATGAAGGTTTCGTTCTCTTCTTCCTCGATATACACCTGAATATCGCCATTCACACCATTGCGCTTACCAGCGTTGCCCTTACCAGCCACATTCATCACCATGCCCTCGGCAACACCAGCGGGAATGTTTATCTCTACTACTTCCTCACCTTTCACAACACCATCGCCCCCGCAATGCTTACACTTGTTTTTGATGATAGTGCCTTCACCTCCACAAGCGTGGCAAGGAGCTTGCGTTTGGATCATACCAAACATCGACTGTTGAGTGCGTATTTCCATACCCGATCCATTACAGTTAGGACATGTTTCGGGCTGACTACCCCCTTCGGCACCTGTGCCATGGCAGTGATCGCATACCACATCTTTGCGCACCTTAAACTTCTTTGTAACGCCTGTAGCCACTTCTTGCAGTGATAGGCGCACTTTTAGGCGCATATCTGTGCCACGATAGCGCGCACGCTGACCGCCTCCGCCGAAGCCACCAAAGCCCCCACTTCTATGTCCACCGAACACATCGCCAAACATAGAGAAAATATCGTCTACAGAGAAGCCACCAGCTCCGAACGGACTACCGCCACCAAAGCCACCGCCCGGTGCATCGAAGCCAAACTGATCGTACTGCTGACGCTTCTGCTGATCGTGTAGCACATCGTAAGCCTCGGCAGCCTCCTTAAATTTCTCTTCTGCCTCGGCATCGTCAGGGTTACGGTCGGGGTGATACTTTATAGCTAGTTTTCGGTAAGCCTTCTTTATTTCATCTTCAGAGGCATCTTTGCTTACACCAAGCACCTCATAGTAGTCTCTTTTTGCCATTTATTCTTCTTGTTCTTCTCAGTCTTGTTTTATTGATCATTACCTATCCTAGTTTTCCTAGTTTTCCTAGTATTTCTAGTTTTCCTAGTATTTCTAGTTTTCCTAGTATCCCTAGATAAAATTCTTAATTCTTAAATCTTAACTCTCAACTCTCAACTCTGAACCAATCATTGTCCTACAGCCACCTTTGCATGGCGTATTACCTTATCGTTGAGGGTGTAACCAGTTTGCACACAATCTATAACCTTACCCTTTTTGTCATCGCCCATACCGGGAACCATAGCAATAGCCTCGTGGTAATCTACATTGAAGTCGGCATCTTCGGTTTCAATCTTCTTCACACCGAGCTTCTCCAAGGTTTCAAAGAATTTTTTATAGATGAGGCTAAAGCCCTCTTTCACGGCAGTAGCATCATCGGTATTGTCAGCAATAGCACGTTCAAAATCGTCTAAAATAGGCAATACCGCACCAATTGTTTTCTCGCTACCGTTAAAGATTAGTTCTGTTTTTTCCTTTAAAGTGCGCTTTTTGTAGTTGTCAAATTCAGCCACCAAGCGGATATACTTATCCTTCCATTGTTCAGCCTCTAGCTGTGCTTTGGTTACAGGGTCAAGCTCTTCTTGCTGTGTTGCTTCCTGTTCGTTAGCGTTTTCTGCGTTAGCTTCTTGAGTTTCTACCGTTTGCTCTTCAGTTTCACAGTTGATGTTTTCGATATTTTCTTCTTCCACGTTCATAGCGTTGTCGTGTTTCTTACTCATATTCTTATTACTTAAATTATTCGGAACAGCAAGGCTTGGTTAGAAGCGCTTGTGGTTCCGAATAGTTGTTTACAAATTATGTGCCAAAAGCGAGTTGAGAGCGAGTTGAGAGTGGAGTTTTGAGAGTGGAGTTTTTGAGAGTTGAGAGCTGCCCGTCCTAGTATTCCTAGTAGTTCTAGTACTCCTAGAAAAATAATTCTCAACTTTCAATTGATTAAAGAGGGACGGGCATCTCTCAACTCTCCACTCTCCACTCTCCACTCTCTCCACTCTCTCATCTCACCTCTCAACTCTCAACGCTCATCTCAATACATTCCTGCGCGCTGTTCCTTTAGCTTCGTATCGTGTACATACTCATCGTAAGACATTAGCTTGTCGATAGTGCCTTTAGGCGTTAGTTCGATAACGCGATCGGCGATAGAGTTGATGAAAGCATGGTCGTGCGAACTGAAAAGGATATTTCCCTTAAAACCTATCAAGTTGTTGTTGAAAGCCTGAATACTTTCAAGGTCAAGGTGGTTGGTAGGTGTGTCAAGGATCAAGCAGTTAGCGTTCTGAAGCTGCATACGTGCAATCATACAACGCATCTTCTCACCTCCCGAAAGGATTTTTACTTGCTTCTCCACTTCCTCTTGCTTGAATAGCATTCTGCCTAAGAAGCCCTTCATAACCACCTCGTTGCCGGGCCCATATTGTGAAAGCCAGTCCACAAGGTTATATTCTGTTTCAAAGAAAGCCGTATTGTCCAATGGCAAATAAGCCGTTGTAATCGTTACGCCCCAATGATATTCACCACCGTCAGCCTTACGATTGCCGTTGATAATCTCGAAGAAAGCTGTCATCGCCTTTGGATTGTGCGATAGGAATACCACCTTCTGACCCTTCTCAATGTTAAGGTCGATGTGGTCGAACAATACTGTTCCGTCCTCTTCCACAGCCTTCAAGTCCTTTACCTCAAGAATCTGATTACCCGGCTCGCGTTCCATTTGGAAGATGATACCTGGATATTTACGGCTAGAAGGGCGAATTTCTTCTATATTCAAACGCTCCAACATCTTTTTACGCGATGTGGTTTGCTTACTCTTAGCCACATTGGCAGAGAAGCGACGGATAAATTCCTCCAACTGCTTCTTCTTTTCTTCCGCCTTCATCTTTTGGTTTTGAGCCTGACGAAGTGCCAACTGTGAACTCTCATACCAGAACGAATAGTTACCAGCAAAGACGGTTACCTTACCAAAGTCGATATCAATAGTCTGTGTACTTACTGTGTCAAGGAAGTGGCGGTCGTGCGATACTACGAGCACCGTTTGGTTGTCATCAATCTCAGCCAAATAATCCTCTAGCCACTCCACGGTTTCAAGGTCGAGGTCATTGGTAGGTTCGTCGAGCAACAAATTCTCTGGTTTACCAAACAACGCTCTTGCCAACATCACGCGCACTTTCTCATTATTAGAAAGTTCTGCCATCTGTTTGCTGTGCATAGCATCGCTAACACCAAGGTTTTGTAGCAATTGTGCAGCCTCGCTTTCAGCTTCCCAGCCGTTCATCTCTGCAAACTTTAGTTCCAAATCGGCAGCACGATTGCCATCTTCTTCAGTCATTTCTGGTTTAGCGTAAAGTTCCTCACGCTCTTTCATGTTAGCCCATAGCTTGCTATGACCCATGAGAACGGTGTCCATAACGTTAAACGCATCGTATTTAAAGTGATCCTGTTCCAACACCGAGAGACGCTCGCCCGGTCCTAGTTCTATCGTTCCTTTATTTGGCTCAAGATCGCCTGAAATAGCTCTTAACAATGTTGATTTACCCGCACCATTTGCGCCAATAACACCGTAAATGTTGCCACGAGTAAAGGTGATATTTACGTCCTTGTATAGTACTCTCTTACCAAACTGGATCGCAATATTCGATAATGTAATCATTCTTTGTTTTGTCTAAATGCTTATTACTTAATAATTTGGGTGCAAAGGTACGGTTTTTATTCCTATCAGCCAAGTATCTCTGCTTATATAGTATTAGTAATTTATATTATGTTGCTTTAATGGTTGGAACAATAATATTAGGCTTGGCAACCTTACTAGGTAGGTTTAAAGTGCCGTACATATTAAACGACTGAATAGTTGGATTTCATCCTTCTATTTCGTAAGATGTTAAAATATCATTAACAAAGAAAGAAGTTTCTGTTACGTATTTAAAAAAAACATTTTATGGTTAGAAAAATGTCCTTTTTCTTTGGTTAGATATTTTGTTTTTGCTAACTTTGAAACAAGATATAAAGCTAACGGATATGAAAGGACTCAAAAGGCTCAATGCTTGGATAAAAATTCCGTTAAGAACGTTTTCGTTAAGCCAAATGAGCAGAACCGAGCTTGCTCGAGTTATGCCATGGCGAGAAAACGAAGGATGAAATACAACGAATTATACTAAACCGAAATTTATATATACTTATCGCTATGTTAGAGAAATTGATTGATATGTACCACTTCTTAAAGGATCGCTCAAAATTCGATCCTAGTAACTATTTTGTATATGTTACCGAGGCTTGTCTTGCAATAACACTCGTTTTAGTGCTATTGGAACCAGTCGAAAAAACACCCTTGTTTTGGATCATTACCCTAGCCGCTTTCTCATTGATAGAAGTGTTTATGTTTTATCATGCAGGCGAATTAGGAAAGAAAAATTGAAGCCCTTGTAAAAGGCTGATAATAAATGTGTTGTAAAATATAACCTTTTGCCGAGTAAAAGGTTATGTTTTACAAGGTGAAAGGTGATCTTTTGTGGAGCAAAAGGTTACCTTTTACTTTTTCTTCTCTCTTTATTATCAACTAAAACTATCCCAACCTAATATCAGTAGCTATTTTTTTCTTACCTTTGCAATATGATAAAGCAGGTAAATCCATATATGCAAGACAAATACAACCGTATGGTGGTGAAGGAGGAAAAGCCTTTGCTAGCGTGGTTGTTGGCAAACGTTGGTGAGACGAAAAGTAAGGTGAAAGCCACACTCAAGAACCGAGGTATTAAGGTGAATGGGAAGATTGTAACCCAGTTTGATCATCAGCTAAAGATTGGCGACAAAATTGCGATTAGTAAGAGCAAGAAGAACGACCAATTTAAGAGCCGATACGTGAAACTCGTTTATGAGGATAAATACCTCGTGGTGGTGGAGAAAAATGTGGGTATCCTCTCTATGGGAGCAGGGCATGCCTCGCTGAATGTGAAGAAAGTGCTCGACGACTATTTTCATAAAACCAAGCAAAACTGTACGGCTCATGTGGTGCATCGGCTCGACCGCGATACCTCTGGCTTAATGATCTATGCTAAGGATATGCAAACGGAGCAACTGTTGGAACACGATTGGCATAACATAGTGTACGATCGTCGGTATATTGCTGTGTTGAGCGGTGAGATGGCAGACGATGAGGGTACGATAGCCAATTGGCTGAAGGACAACAAGTCGTATATTACCTACAGTTCGCCTGTGGATAATGGCGGAAAATATGCCGTAACCCATTTCTTTACCATCGACCGCACGGTAAACCATTCGCTCGTGGAGTTTAAGCTAGAAACGGGGCGTAAGAACCAAATTCGTGTTCACGCTGCCGATATGGGGCATCCTGTGTGTGGCGACATTAAGTATGGTAATGGCGATGATCCTATAGGTCGTCTCTGCCTACATGCCTTCCTCCTTTGTTTTTATCACCCTGTAACCCATGAGCGTATGGAGTTTGAAACGCCCGTCCCGCCTATGTTCCGTCATTTGTTTAAGTAAGGGAGAATGGCGCATTTGTTTAAGTTTTTAAAAGTATTTTCATTATGGAGAATTTAGAATATTTCATAGCCTTAATCGTAGTATTCGTTATTGGCGTTATCTTAATAAAGAAGATCACGGGTTGCATCTTCCGCATCATCGTGGGACTTATTATGCTTGGTGTAGGCTATTGGGCTTTGCGTATGCTGGAAGTTTTATAGAATTCTCAATTCTCAATTATAAAAGGGATATATCCTCGAAAGAATATATCCCTTTAATTGTTTTCATTGCGTAGGCTTTGTCAACAGCAATTGTTATTTTAATGCAATCTTTTCGACACGACGCTCATGGCGACCACCCTCAAACGTAGCCTTTAGGAAAGTATCGAGAATTGTGGCTGCTGTCTTGTTGTCGATGAAACGACCAGGAAGAACAATAGCATTTGCATCGTTATGCTGGCGAATAAGTCCGGCAACATCCTTGTTCCAAGCCAAGCCAGCACGAACCCCTTGATGCTTATTCAGGGTCATTGCCATTCCTTCGCCACTACCACAGATAGCAATAGCAGGATAAATCTCGCCTTTTTCTAGTGCTTCTGCCAATGGATGGGCATAGTCGGGATAGTCGCAACTTAAATCGCTATTACAACCAAAGTCTTTGTAAGCATACTTGTGTTCTTCCAAATACTGAATAACGAACTCCTTTAGTGGGAAACCTGCGTGATCGCAAGCCACTCCGATAGTCTTTATTTCCATAAGCTATGAGGTTATTACGAACCCCCTCGAGGTGCTTATTCGTCCCCCGAGGTGTTCAGGTTATAAATATTACTTAGAAATATATTTCTTTACTTCGTTGAAGATATTTTCTGGTGTGAAGCCTAGCTTCTCGTCTAACACCTTGAAAGGAGCTGAGAAACCAAAGCTTGGCAAGCCGTATACGCTACCTTCCGCACCTACTAATCCCTCTAGGGTTACAGGCAAACCAGCGGTAAGACCGAAGATCTTAGCTCCCTTTGGAAGCACTTGTTCTTGGTATTCCTTGCTCTGACGGCGGAACAGCCCTTCTGATGGTACGCTTACTATGCGCACTTTGTAACCCGCTTTGCGGAGCGGTTCGGCTGCTTCGACAAGTGTAGATACTTCTGATCCGCTAGCAAGGAGGATTACATCAAACTGCTCGTCAGAACCCTTTACGATGTAAGCACCTTTGCGCACTTCTTCGTAGTTGTTGCCCTCTGGTAGGCTCTTGATGTTTTGGCGAGAGAGAATGAGTGCGGTAGGTGTTTCCATATTCTCCATTGCCATTTGCCAACATACGGTAGTGGCATCGCTATCGGCAGGGCGGAATACGCGTACGCTATCCTTACCAGCATGGTTTTGAAGCTTTTCCATTAGGCGGATCTGTGCTTCGTGTTCTACTGGCTCATGGGTAGGACCGTCTTCACCAACACGGAAAGCATCATGGCTCCAAATAAATTTTACAGGTACTTGCATCAAAGCTGCCATACGAACAGCAGGCTTCATATAGTCGGAGAATACAAAGAAAGTACCCATTGCTGTGATCACACCGCCATGAAGCATCATACCTATACACATACAGCCCATAGCGAGTTCGGATACACCAGCTTGGAAGAAAGCTCCACTGAAATCGCCACGTGTGAGCGAGTGGGTCTTATTAAGGAAGCCATCGGTTTTGTCAGAGTTGCTAAGGTCGGCCGATGCCACGATCATATTAGGCACTTGTTCTGCCAATACCCCTAAGCAGGCTGCCGAAGCGTTACGAGAAGGGATGTCGCGCTTTTGCTGTAGTCGGCTCCAATCAATCTTTGGAGCTTTCTCTGAGAACCATTCGTCCATCTGTGCAGCGAGGGTAGGGTTAGCCTTTCTCCAAGCCTCTTCCTCTGCATGGCGCTTTGCTACGATGGTGCGAAGTTCTGCTTTGCGATCGTCGTATAGCTTCTGAACATCATCGAATACCACGAAAGGATCGTCGGGGTTACCCCCTAAGTTCTTAACCGTGTTGATATAGGCATCGGTTCCGAAAGGAGCACCGTGCGTTTTTACGCTACCTTCATAGCTAGAACCATCGGCTTGCTTGCCACCCTTAGCCATAATGGTATTACCAATGATCAGCGTTGGGCGTTCTGTTTCTTGGTTAGCAGCGATGAGTGCTTCACGAATTTCGTCTACATCGTTGCCATTGATCGTTAATACATTCCAGTTGTATGAGCGATAGCGCATAGCTGTATCTTCGCAAGACACTGCGCCACAAGCGGTGGATAGCTGCACATCGTTAGCATCATAGAACATAATAAGGTTGTTCAACCCTAGATTGCCTGCCAATCGTCCCACCTCTGCGCTGATGCCTTCCTGAATGCCACCGTCAGAGATGTAAGCATAGATCTTATGCTGCATCATAGTGTTAGACAAGCGAGCTGCTAAGAACTTTTCAGCCACAGCCGCACCAGCAGCGTAAGCGTGTCCTTGTCCTAATGGTCCAGACGAGTTTTCTACGCCGTGGATTAAGTCGCGTTCTGGATGGCCCGGAGTTATTGATCCCCATTGGCGGAACTGTTTGATGTCCTCAATGGTGAATTTTCCTTGTAGTGTGAGAGCAGAGTAGAGCATCGGCGACATGTGTCCCGGATCCAAATAAAAACGATCTCTGCCTGCCCAAAGTGGCTGGTCGGGATCGTATACAAGGAATTCCGAGAAGAGAACATTGATAAAGTCAGCACCACCCATCGCTCCACCCGGGTGTCCTGATTTAGCATTCTCTACCATTGACACTGATAAAATTCTGATGTTGTCCGCAGCACGGTTCATCAACTCTTTGCAATTCATAATAGCGTTGATTTAAATTTTTACTTTTTGCAAATATATAGAAAAAAATAGATAAAACAAAAGTGAAACATCTTTTTTCTGAGAAAAAGACCTTGCTTTGATATTTTTGTGTTGAGACGAGTGTTTTTTTCTAGGTATTCTAGCTTTTCTAGGTATGCTAGCTTTTCTAGGAATACTAGTAACACTAGCTAAATCTCTCAACTCTCAACTCTCATCTCTCAACTCTCCACTCTCTCACCTCTCTTCATTCCCTTTCTGAAGTAATAATAAAATAGCACTCCTGCCAATGTTAGGGCGATAGGGAAAGCCGCCCATACGCCGATGATGCCGTAGCCCATTACAATGCCAAGAAGGTAAGATACGGACAGGGAGGTAACGAAATAAGAAACGAAAGCTACACCCATAAGGGGTTTTACATAGCCAATACCTCGGAGCGCATTGGCATAGTTGGCTTGCATTCCGTCGCCAAACTGATAGATCATAAAGGGTATTACCATTAGGGCTACAAGCTGTTGCACCTCGATGTTATCGGTAAACAGTGATCCGATAATATGGCGACAAAAGAAAATAGGGACGCAGGTGATAAAGGCAAGCAGAAAGATAAGGTGTAATCCTGCACGCGAATTGATCCAAACGGCGTTCCAATCCTTACGACCTGCAAAGTTGCTTGTGCGCACGGCTACTGCTGAGGCTAGTCCGTAGTAGACCATATAGCCTAGTTGGGAAATCGTTAGCATTACCTGATGGGCTGCAAGCGCAATTGTTCCGATCCAGCCTACCATGATGCTTGAAAGGCTAAAAGCTGCCGACTCCATGCCCATTTGTAGCGACAGTGGCCACCCGAGGGCGTTCTGTTCCTTAAAATCGGTCTTCGACAATTTGCCTGTTCGCCATCCCTTGGCATATACCTTATAACGCTTGTGAGCCACAAAGAGGAGTACGAGTGCTATCGTCATCATGATGCGTGAGCAGAGCGTAGAAATTCCGGCACCATTAAGCCCTAGTTCAGGCATGCCAAAGTGTCCATAGATAAGCACCCAGTTGCCAAAGATATTCATCACGTTTCCGCCCATAATAATCCACATGGGTGTTTTGGTGTCGGTTATTCCGTCGAAGAATTGTTTGAAAGTATTAAACCAGCATACGAAAAGCAACGAAGCATATTGTATAAGGTAATAGTCTTGAATGAGTGGTATTAGCTCTTTGGGCTGTCCTAAGTGGTGGATATTAAGGTATAAAACGCCCATTACCGTCATAAAGATGATGCCTGCTACGGTGTTAGCGGCTACGGCATTCTTCATCACTTCTCCGATGCGCTCACCCTTTCCCTGACCGTATAGCTTGCCCACGATGGGTGTGATGGCATACGAAAAGCCGAGCGACATAAGGATAGCGAGTGCAAAGACATTGTTGACAAAGGCTGCAGCAGCTAGTTCCTTTGTGCTGTGATGTCCTATCATAAGGGTGTCGGTAAAGGCTAAAATGATATTGCCAAGCTGTCCTATGATGATAGGAACACCTAGAAAAGTAAGATTTTTATAATGTGAAGCGTAAGCTGAAAAATGGTATGCCATATTTTTTTCTTATTCTGTTTTATGTAAAGCTAATTTACCGCTTTAAGTATTATCTTGATGGAAGGAAAGCGGTTTGCAAAATGCAAAGGTATGAAAAAAACGCCTATTAAAGATTATAAAAAGGTGTAAAATAGCTTTATGAATATGTCGTAAGCAACGATTTTTATTGTAAGAACATAACGTTTGTATTAACTTTGCAAACTCAACGATATAGAAAATCGGTGTTAAAAAAACTCCTAAAAAACAATTATTATGGATACATTTAATAGAAAAATATTCTTGCCAGCTATGCAATTCATGCGACAAGAAAAGTCGGGTGGCATTGTGTTGGCTGTTGCTGTAGTGATAGCCCTTGCCCTAGCCAATTCGCCTTGGCATGAGAATTTTGCCCATTTCTTCGAGCATCATTTGGGTTTTGTTGTAGATAGTACACCTTATTTTAATTTCTCTATTGCACATTGGATCAACGACGGACTTATGTCGCTCTTCTTCTTTGTGGTGGGGTTGGAATTGAAACGTGAGTTTATTGGTGGCGAACTGCGCGATATTCGTAAGGTAGTCTTACCTGTTGGTGCTGCCATTATGGGTATGCTTGTGCCTGCGGGTATCTTCTTAGCACTCAATTTTGGCACAGAAGTATCGGGTGGTTGGGGTATCCCAATGGCTACCGATATAGCCTTTGCGCTAGCCTTAGTATATATGTTAGGCGACAGAGTGCCGCTCTCGGCAAAAGTTTTCCTTACCACCCTTGCCATTGTCGACGACTTAGGGTCGGTTATTGTGATAGCCCTTTTCTATACCTCTAATATCTCTGTGTCGAGTATTGCGGTGGGGGTGGCTTTTCTTTTAATAATGTTTATCGCCAACAAAATGGGTGTTAAGAGCGTTTTGTTTTATGGTATGCTAGGTGTTTGCGGTGTGTGGACGGCTTTCCTCATGTCGGGCATTCATGCAACGATTGCTGCGGTGTTAGCAGCTTTTATGATTCCTGCCGACTCGAAGATCCCTGAAGCCACTTTTATTGCTCGTATGCGCCGCCAGCTTCGCCTCTTTGAAAAGGCGGATAGCAATGATGTACGCACGCTGGAGCATGAACAGGTGGAAATCATTGCACAAGTAAAGTCGGAAGCTATCAATGCACTTCCACCTCTTCAGCGACTAGAACACGGTATGCATCCCTTTGTGTCGTTTGTCATTATGCCCATTTTTGCTTTAGCCAATGCTGGCGTAAACTTTGTGGAAATGGATATGGCAAGTATCTTTTCAAATAATGTAGCCCTTGGTGTTATGCTTGGCTTGCTATTAGGCAAACCTATTGGTGTAGTGGCATCGGTATGGATATTAGTAAAGTTGGGGATCGGTAAGCGTTCGGCTTCTATGACATGGCGGCGTTTCATAGGGTTAGGGTTCTTAGCTTCTATAGGTTTTACTATGTCTATGTTTGTAACTTCTTTAGCTTTTACCGATCCAGCCCTCCACGTACAAGCCAAAGTAGGTATCTTTGCTGCCTCTATCTTGGGAGGAGTAATAGGCTATCGACTATTAAAAACGGAGCCTGCTAAACCTGCTATGGGTGAATAATCTAAAACTTGCGATTTTTCGACTACTATCTTTCTTTGCAAAGAAAAATAGTTGCGAAAGGAATTGATATAAGTCAAAAAGCATAGTATTACTGAAAAAATTTCATCAAAATGCTTGTGTGTGTGCGGAAACAGTATTACCTTTGCATCGTAAAAATAAAGAAATAGATTGTTTAGGTTAGTAGTAATAGATTTAGGTTTTTAGTTATTTAGTTTAAGGTAAGAACAAAAGCGATTGTTCAGGATTACAAAAATAGGTTTAGTTTAGGTTATAAAAGATTGATAAAGATGAAGGATAACAGTTGATGCAAGATTTTGGGGAGCACCGCGAGGTGTGAACCATAAATCAAGCTTCAAAACAAAAAGAATTTAGATTTTTGTTTACAAAATAGGAAGCAGTATTGATAAATGTCGATACTGCTTCCTATTTTTTTTATGATACTAGAGCTTATCCAATTGAGAGTTGAGAGTTGAGAGTTGAGAGAGAATTGAGTTTTGAGAGTTGAGAGTTGAGAGTTGAGAATTTTTCTCAGGGAGTACTAGAAATACTAGGAATGCTAGGGAAACTAGGAATACTAGGAAAACTAGGAATACTAGGATGGGTAATTCTCAACTCTCATCTCTCCTCTCTCCTCTCTCCTCTCTCAACTGGATACGATTTTTTTCAAATTTTTCTCTTCCCCCACTATCCACAGCACATCGTCAACGGCAAGGGTAGCATAGGGATTGATGAGTGTCAGCTTTTGTTGTCCTTGTTCAATACCTACTACCATACAGTTATAGTTTTCGCGAATACCGCTCTCTTGTATGCTTTTACCCACAAGAGGACTGCTGGCAGTAAGCACTATTTGGCGAAGCTTCATTTCACGCTTCTCTATTTCTACATCTTCTTTTACAAGTTCATGCTGTGCAGCAGAAGAAAATTTTGTGAGCTGTTCATCATCTCCAATTACTTCTATCCTATCGTTAGGGAAGATAATGGTGCTTCCACCGGGAATGTTAATGCGTCTGCTACCACGAAGAATACTACTCACATGTACTCCAAAGCGTGTGCGAAGCTCCAAGCTGCGGAGCGATTTCCCTGCCCATGCCGATGCTTCTGGCACCTCAATGGTACTCATGTGTATATCACGATCGAGCAAGTCGGTAGCAAAGAGTGGTTTGCGTTCTCCCCTCATTTGTGCCTGAATTTCACGGCTACGAAGATTTTGCACAAACAATCGTTCGAGCGAAATACTACGATCCTTCAAGGTGCGCGATATGACAACTAGTGCAAGAAAGCCCAAAGCAGCAGCAATGATAAGCGCATCGCGGAAACGTGAGAGGTAATTGATAACGTAAAATACAAACCCCATTGCCACAAAGCCACGAATAACGATAGTGCCTAGAAGGGGAAGGCGGTTGAGGCGATTGCGTGTCCATAGGGTGCGAAAGGCTTCCGAGTGATTTTTCTTCATCACTATCGACCGTAAGAAAGGACTAATAAGGGCTAAGGTAGCCACGCCACACACGGCATTGCCTAGCCAATGGGTGCCTATCCACTCCACGGATAGTTGCCTACAAATAGGTAATACTACCGAGAACATAAGGGCTATAACAGCAGCCGATAAGATGCCATATACAATAGTGTTGGCAATCATTGCACGAACAAGGTTGCGCCAATAGTTTTCGTTGATAGGGTTGTAGGGTGGGGCTGCTTGAATATGCTCTAAACGACGTACCCAATGTTTAGGGAGTATGCGTGTGAGCGTGCTATAAGCAGGTTCGGCGGCACGTATCATATAAGGTGTTAGGAAGGTGGTAACTACCGAAACGGCTACCATTACAGGATAGAGAAAATCGCCAATGACATGGAGCGATTGACCTAAAGAGGCGATAATAAATGCAAATTCGCCCACCTGTGCCATAGAGAAGCTACAGCGCATAGCTGTTTTAAGGGGCTGTCCGCTTAGGAAATAGCCCAATGTGCCAAAGATAGCTTGTCCTAAGAGGACGGTTAGGGTGAGCAGCAAGATAGGGAGTGCATACTTTACAAGGATATGCGGATCGACCAACATACCTACAGAAACAAAGAAAATAGCTCCAAACAAGTTTTTTACAGGCTCCACTAAGCGTTCTATGCGCTCTGCTTCAATGGTTTCGGCAAGAATACTACCCATTACAAAAGCTCCGAAAGCGGCACTAAAGCCCACTTCTGTAGATACTACAGCCATAAAGCAGCACAACCCGAGGGCTACTATCAAGAGGGTTTCGTTGTTGAGGTGTTGGCGTACAGAGCGCAGAATAAGGGGAATAGCAAAAAGACCAATAACAAACCATAGGACGATAAAGAAGCCTATCTTCATTACGCTATTTATAATCTGCCCACCACTAAGGCTATCACCAGCGGCAATGGTACTCAGCATTACCATCATAATAATGGATAAGATGTCTTCAAGAATAAGCACACTCATCACAACGGTAGCAAACTTGTTTTGCGTAAGCCCCATATCAGTGAAGGCTTTATAGATAATGGTGGTGGAGCTACTTATTGCTATCATCCCGGCAAGAAAGATGCAGTCCATCTCTGCCCAGCCAAAGAAGCGTCCTGCAATAAAGCCTAAATTCCCCATTGAGAACACGATGATAAGACTAGATATAATAGGTGAAATACCCATTTTGAGGATTTTCTTAACAGAAAATTCTAACCCTAGGGAGAATAATAAGAAGATCACTCCGATGTCTGCCCATGTTTGTATATTGGCTTTGTCAAGCACACTCATGGTGTAGGGCATGTGGGGTGATACAATGAAGCCTGCCACAATATACCCCAATACTAGGGGTTGTTTCAGCTTTTTAAATACAATCGTTACAAAGGCTGCAACGATAAGAATAAGAGCGAGATCGGATATTAAAGACACTTTGAGAATTGAGAGGTGAGAGATGAGAGATGAGTGTTGAGAGTTGAGATTTGAGATTTGAGTGTTGAGAGCGTTGAGCGTCCTAGAGGTACTAGTAATGCTAGGGTTTCTAGCGTTCCTAGTAATCCTAGTTTTCTTAGCGCTCTAGCTTCTTTTGAGGGTGCTTAGCTATTATAATCGGCTGTTAATCGGCAAAGATTTACAATTACCTCCATAGCTTTTTTCATCACTTGGATAGACACAAACTCGTGGGGCCCATGAAAATTTACACCACCAGCGAAGATGTTAGGACATGGAAGCCCCTTAAAAGAGAGTTGGGCGCCATCGGTTCCACCACGAATGGGCTGTACCTTAGGGGCTACCCCTGCTTCTTGCATTGCTTGGATAACAAGGTCAATGACGTGCATATTAGGATCTATCTTTTCCTTCATATTATAGTATTGGTCGTTGAGCTTTAGCTCTACAGTGCCTTCGCCATACTTCTCATTCATCTGCTTAACACATGTCGCTATAAAGTCTTTGCGTGCTTCAAACTTTTGGTGGTCATGGTCGCGGATAAGGTAGCTGAGCTTAGCCTCTTCGCAGCGACTCTCGATACCCAATAAGTGGTAGAAGCCCTGATAGCCTTCGGTAGTTTCTGGAAGCTCATCGGTAGGAATCATAGCCTGAAACTCGCAAGCCAACACGCTGGCATTGATCATCTTGCCCTTAGCATATCCCGTATGAACACTTCTGCCATGAATTACAAGCTTGGCAGCAGCAGCGTTGAAGTTCTCAAACTCTAGCTCTCCGAGGTCGCCACCGTCAATGGTGTATCCCCATTCGCAGCCAAACTTCTCCACATTAAAGTGGTGGGCACCCATACCTATTTCTTCATCAGGATTGAAGCCTACACGGATATCGCCATGCTCTATCTCTGAATGATCGCGAAGGTAGCACATAGCCTGAACAATCTCGGCAATACCTGCTTTGTCATCGGCACCGAGGAGGGTAGTGCCATCGGTTACGATTAAGTCCTCGCCCTTATGGTCTAAAAGCTCTGGAAAACGAGAAGGCGATGATACAAGATACTCATTGAGCTGAATATCGCCACCATCATAGTTTTCCACGATGCGCGCTTTGATATTGGCACCGCTAGCATCGAGGGCAGTGTCGTAATGAGCTATAAAGCCAATAGTAGGGATTTTCTTTTTGCTGTTTGAAGGCAGGGTGGCATAGATGTAACCCATTTCGTCCATCTCCACATCTTTCAAACCTTCTTTTTCTAATTCTTCTTTTAAATATTTAGCAAAAATCAATTGCTTAGATGTGCTAGGTACGGTTTCCGACTCGTCAGCCGACTGTGTATCAAACTTAGTGTAGTTGATAAACCTTTCTTGTATTTCCATATTTTATGTTTTAAGTTGTTATTCGTGTTAGATGAAGTAAATACGCATAATAAGCCCACTTCAACTACAAAGATAAGAATAAAAAAGAAGAATATCTATTTTATTTTAGAATGTTTATAATTGTGTAATTACACGTTGTAACTTTATATAAAAGTGAAGAAAGGCATTTGCAATGTTATTCAATTATAAATATTACGCAATATTGCCACAGCAATGACAAAACCTTTTACCTTTACTTCCGCAATTGCATTTAATATATTAGTTTTTTAAACATTTAAACTTTTAAACGATGAAATTATTAACATTTGTAACATTAACACTATTTTATGTTGGGGCAAGTAAAGCTTCTGCCCAAGTAAGTAATCCTACAGCACCTAGTGATACTATTGTAGTAAGCGATAGTATTCCTACTCAAAAAGAGGAGCCTACAAGTGATAGTATTCCTGCAAAAGACTATAGCTTAATATCGTATAATATGGCAAACTATCTACAAAGAGATACAGTGATTACTACCGACTCTGTACCAAATACAGATAGTATTCCTAAGTATGAAAGAGGAATTATGATAGAACACTCTATTTGCAATGAAGCAAAGAGCCTTGCAGGGGTAGTAAACGAACCCTCTGTTTTAAAGGGTGTGCAAGTAGGAAAAGGGAATATGCCTATCATATTATTCAAAGATTATGACCAAGCTTTAGTAGAAGATTTAAAGCAGTGTAATACATAAATTTTATGAGGCTTCTTGTAAAGGCAACTTCTACAAAACGCTATTTATTCCCAAATAGTATGATTGGTATTGATAAATAAAGCTCTTCAAAATCATTTTTTGTTAGAGTTTTGTGGGAGTTTCATACAAATCATATAATGCTAAGCCTTCCCATTAGTATCTAAAGCGATATATGGGGGGCTTTTTTGTGTGGAGACGATGCAAGATAGCAATACTCTAAAGTGCGATAAGCCGATTATATTTTTGGGGGAATATTTTATTCTTACTTAGGAATAAATTGCTATATCCTTGTATGGCTGAAGCTATTTTTAGCAGAATTTTTATGCAAACCTTATTAAGACAGGAGGATCATACTATAAAAAAACCTTGACTGATATCTCATCACCCAAGGTATAAATACTAAAACTAAATTAACCACTAAAAAAACTTTTACAAAGATACACTTATTGCTCAACATTCGCAAGAAATATTGTATATTTTTCTTTGCGTTTAACATTGTTTTACGGTATGTATACTGTATATCCACCTTTTTACTAGAGTTTTCTCCGTTTTCACGGTTTTAGTAAGTATATACAACCCATGTATATTTATAGGGAAAAGAAAAATATATTTTTAATTGGTAAACCAAAATGTTTAACTTTTGCTTTGCAACTTTAGAACTTATCCAAAGGGGTAAAAAAATCCAATATTTTTTCTGATGTATTCATTATCGTACTTCAAAAATATGTTTTGGAATAATCACTTATAATTTGTAACAAATACAAAATAATACGACAAAAAAGAAGCCATATTTACCCTTAAAGTGGGGGTAAACATGGCTTTGAAAAAAAGTTTTGTTTGAAATTGTTACAAACTAAAATGTGTTTTTTATTATTCCCATTCGATAGTCGAAGGTGGTTTTGATGAGATGTCATAGCAAACGCGGTTCACTCCCTTTACCTTACGAATGATTTCGTTAGATACTTCAGCCAAGAAGTCGTAAGGCAGATGCGCCCAATCGGCTGTCATAGCATCGGTAGAGGTAACAGCACGGAGAGCAACAGGATGCTCGTAGGTGCGCTCATCGCCCATTACGCCTACCGAGCGAATGGTCGACAATAATACCGTGCCTGCCTGCCATACATGGTCGTAAAGGCGTGAGCCGTCTTGCATAATATAATTGTGCATCTTCTCAATGTAGATGTCGTCGGCATCTTGAAGAATGCGCACTTTCTCGCGTGTTATATCGCCAAGGATACGCACAGCCAAGCCGGGACCGGGGAAGGGATGACGCTTGACGAGGCGTTCTGGCATACCCATAGAATAGCCCACACGGCGCACCTCGTCCTTAAAGAGCCATTGTAAGGGTTCGCATAGCTGTAGGTGCATTTCTTCGGGAAGCCCACCCACATTGTGGTGGCTCTTAATAACCATACCTGTGATGCTTAGACTTTCAATGCGGTCAGGATAGATAGTACCCTGTGCAAGCCATTTAGCATCGGTAATCTTCTTAGCCTCGGCATTGAATACCTCTACAAAGTCGCGACCTATGATCTTACGCTTTTGCTCAGGATCGGTAACGCCTTCAAGATCTTTGAAGAACTTTTCTGAAGCATCTACACCTATCACGTTTAAGCCCAAACCTTTGTAAGCCTCCATAACCTTCTCGAACTCGTTCTTGCGCAACATACCATGATCGACAAAGATACAAGTAAGGTTTTTACCGATTGCCTTATTTAATAAGGTGGCGCATACTGATGAGTCGACACCGCCCGATAAACCGAGGATAACACGATCGTTGCCCAATTGCTTTTTCAAGTCGGCTACCGTACTTTCAACAAACGAAGCTGCGCTCCATTCCTGCTTACTGCCACAGATGTCTACTACAAAGTTCTTCAATAATTGGAAGCCCTGCAATGAGTGGTACACCTCTGGGTGGAACTGAACAGCCCACACAGGGTGAGTGGTAGAGGCGTAAGCAGCAAACTTTACATCGTTGGTAGAAGCGATGATTTCGCAATCGGAAGGAATGGCTGTGATGGTATCGCCATGCGACATCCATACCTGTGAGTGCTGTTCGAAGCCTTTAAAGAGTGGGTTCTCGGTGTTGACGGTAGCCAAGTTGGCACGACCATACTCGCGTGTGCCCGTCTGTTCCACCTTGCCACCACCAGTGTGTGAGATGTATTGCGCACCGTAGCAGATGCCAAGCACTGGTATTTTTCCTACAAACTGGCTGAGATCCACCTTGAAAGCCTCTGGGTCGTGTACCGAATAAGGCGATCCTGAAAGGATCACACCGATGACCGATGGGTCGTCTTTAGGAAACTTGTTGTAAGGAAGGATTTCGCAGAAGGTGTCCAACTCGCGCACACGGCGTCCGATGAGTTGGGTGGTCTGTGAACCGAAGTCCAAAATGATAATCTTTTGCTGCATATATTTTTGCTGTTTTACTTTATTTTTTTTCTTTATGGATAGCTAGAAATACTAGGAACACTAGAAATACTAGGGACACTAGAAATACTAGGAACACTAGGAAAACTAGAAATACTAGGAATACTAGAAACCCTAGCATTACCCGCACCGCTAGGACGGGCAATTCTCAACTCTCAACTCTCAACTCTCACCTCTCTTACCTCTCTCACCTCTCTCTCAATTGAACAAACGCTTCCGCCTCCTTTAGCGATCCTATTTTTCCAACATCCATGAGCTTTAAGTCGCGTTTCACCTCGCCTTGGAAGTTGAGCTTTTTACAATGTCGGAGGTAGAAATCTATGATAGGAAACACCTCGCCCTCCTCTTCCTGCATCGTTTTTAGTGCCGAGGGCGCAATGGCGTGAATGCCCGAGAAAGCATAAAGATGATACCCATGCTGAAGGGCGTGCGGGGCGGTCTCCGATGGTACTTCAAACCGCAAGCCCTGAAGCGCAGCGTATGGCGACTTCACTTCGCCTGTGCTTACGTTTGTCCACCCCATGAGGCGCATCCCTTCAGAAAAGATGAGGTAACGCTGTGTGGTGCGCACACTCACCAAAAGGAGTGCATCGGTGGCTGTTGTAGTGCTATTGTTGGCAGTGGCGTGATAGTAGAAGCTAGCCAAATCGACATTGCTTAGTATGTCCACATTGTGTATCAGCACAGGCTCGTCCTGCTTAAAAAGCGAAGCAGCTCGCTTAATACCACCACCAGTATCAAGGAGCTGCTCTGTTTCGTCGGAAATATCGATGCTTATGCCGTAGCTGTTTGTTTGTAGGTAATCTATTATCTGCTCGGAAAAGTGGTGTACATTCACCACGATATGGCTTGTGCCTGCCTCCTTTAGTCGCATAATAACCCTATCTAACAATGGTCGCTCACCCACCTTAACCAATGCTTTGGGCATGGTGTCGGTAAGAGGTTTTAGGCGGGTTCCTAATCCCGCTGCAAATATCATTGCCTGCATCGTAAATGTTGAGTTTTAAAGTGTTTGCAAAGATACTAATTTTAAGCGAGAGTGGAAAATTAATAATCCCAAAATAAAAAGGTCATCTTTTGCCTAGCAAAATATGACCTTTTAGTTACTAAAACATCACCTTTTACCCGGCAAAAGGTGATGTTTTAAAAAGCGTTTATATGTTTTTGTATATCAGCGAGATATGCGATTGCTGCGCATTGTCCTATTTTTCGCTCATAGTGTTGTGAAACTTATAGTTGGGATCGAACACCTGCTTGAGGGTGTTAATCTCTAAGAAGTTGGTACCACCACCGTTGGTAATATAGCCAGCAAGGTAAGCGATCTTATCTTCTAGTTTGATATAGCCCTTTTGGCGCATCATACGCACAGCCGCCATGAACATGTGTTCGTTGTCGGTATGGTTAGCGAGGTGTACAGGAAGCACGCCATAGCTAAGGTTTAGCAAGCGTTGAATTTTGTCATTGTAGCACATTGCTAGCACAGGGTGAGGGCCGCGGAACGAAGCCAAATGGCGTGCTGTGGCACCAGAAGCACTATCGGTAATGATACATTTCACACCCACCTGCTCGGTAGCCATAATGGCACTCTTAGCAAGAAACTCGCGTTGGCTCTTTATATTGCTCAATGGTACGTCGATATAGCCACGCTTGTGGTTGTCTTTTTCGGCTGTTTCGGCTATGCGTGCCATTGTTTGTACTGCCTCCAGTGGATATTTTCCGCTAGCTGTTTCGCCACTCAGCATCAAGGCGTCCGTGTAGCTATAGATAGCGTTAGCAATATCGGTTACCTCGGCACGTGTAGGACGTGGGTTCTCTATCATGGTGTGAAGCATCTGTGTAGCCACAATGACAGGCTTTTGCTTGAGGATACATTTCATAATAATGTCGCGCTGAATACCCGGTATTTGCTCGATAGGCACCTCTATACCAAGGTCGCCACGTGCTATCATAATGCCGTAAGAAGCATCTATAATATCGTCGATATTGTCGACACCTTCTTGGTTTTCTATCTTTGAAATAATCTTAATTTCCGAATGGTGTGCATCAAGAATGTCCTGAACAGCTTTCACATCGGCAGCCGAGCGTACGAAAGAGTGGGCGATAAAGTCGATGTCTTCGTCGATAGCGAGCTGGATATTTACTTTGTCCTTTTCGGTCAAAGCGGGTAGGTCGATGTGTACCCCTGGCACGTTTACACTTTTGTGTGAACCTAGTTTGCCGTCGTTTTGTACCTCTACAACGACCTCGTTATCAGCTATTTCGGTTACGAGCATATCTAGCACGCCGTCGTCGAACAATACGTGGTTGCCCACCTTTACATCAATGGCAAAGTTAGGGTACGACACATTGATGACATCGTGGGTGGTATCAGCGTTAGGGTTGCCAATGATTTTTACCACTTCGCCCACCTTATAGTCGATAGGATTGTCGCAACCTGTTGTGCGCATCTCTGGCCCTTTGGTATCGATAAGCAGTGCGAGCTTCGGCGATACCGCACGTGTGTTGCGCACAATCTGTCGAATGCCGTCAGCACTAGCATGGGCCGTGTTCATTCTAACAACATTCATACCTGCAAAAAACAATTTACGTAGGAAATCTACCTCGCAGCGGCGGTCGCTAATAGAGCATACTATCTTGGTTTGTTTCATATCTTGTTACTGTTATTATTGTTATTGTGAAATTGCTGAAAAAATAAAATATAATATCGTTGCCCCTATTAGTAATATTGCCATAAGGATTGTAAAAACGATGGTTACCTTTACGCCTAAGCTTCTTTGAGTGGGCTTGCAGTGTGGTGGAGCTGCCGAAGGTGGGACGGGTTGATGCGGTGTGGCTGGTTGTGGTTGCTCGTGTGGTAGTGCTATAGCTTCTTCGGGCGATGCTGCACTAGGGGTGGCTACGATGAGTTGGTTGCTGCAATAAGGACATTTACACCTTAATGTTTCGCCTCCTTCCGACTCGATGGCAAACTTTTTATGGCAGTGTTTGCATAAGATTTCATACTGCATATTCCCTCCTTTTTGTTGTTATTTTACATCATCTATCATCACCTGACCGTGGTCGATCACCACTTTTATCTGTCTAAATTCCGTTTCACCTCCTTGGGATAACCGCACCCGATACCAATTGTCCGATATGGGAGTTACGGTAAGGTTACGGATTAGCTCTGCTTCGTTGGGCGATTGGTTCATCATACCAAACAGAGCCCACCACATTTGCCACGCATCGCCTTCGTTGTATTGCGTTTCCGAAGCTACTAGTTGGCGACAATAGCCTGTGAGGTATTTATCATAATAGGTGGGATCGCCATACGGAATGATGGCTTTCTGATAGAAATCGGCTAAAAAGCGGCATACACGCTGTTGCTGTTCTTGCTTTTGTTCTTCAGCCGCTTGTGCTGCTTCTTCTTGTGCGCGGATGCGCATAAGCGAGTCTTGGTGTGCCTTGCGTTGTGCTGCAAGTTCTTGGCGAGCCACTTCTTGCATATTGCGCCATTGGGTAAAGGCATAAAAAGCTCCACCCCCAATAATTAAAACAAGTAGTAGGGCGATGAGTAGCTTTAGTCCTGTGCTAGACGATTGTTTTTGGCGGATAGGGCGTTGAAGGGGTATTTGCTCTGGCTGAGCAGGCGTATGAACAGGCTGTGCCACAATGGGTAGGCTCGCTAAGAGCTGTTGGGCGCAGTAAGGGCAAGTGCAATGAACTTCTTTACCACTCTCTCCGTTGATAAAGAAATTCTTTCCGCATTTATTGCATGTTACCTGATATTGCATAGCCTCGCTTTTTTCTGCAAATTTACTGAAAAAGTTTCAGACAATGAAATATTTAGATTGCAAAAGAAGTCAAAATGGGTCGTACACCGCCTAAAGCGTTTGTTCTCTTTGTTTGCTGGCGATTATTCTTTAAAATCTAGTTCTCCTTCCACCCAAATAGGTTTGTCCGAATGGTGTCCTTCTTCATCGGTGGGCGAGGAAACAGAGAGTCCCATTAAGCGAATGGGGCGCTGTTTGTATTCAGTGGAGTGGAGCAGTTGCTTTGCTAGGGGCAGAATGTCGTCTTTGGTGCGTAAGGGCTTGTTTTGCGAAATGCTGCGGGTAATCTGTGTTGTGGCGTCCCATTTTATCTTTAATGTGAGCGTATGCCCCTCGAAGTGGGCGCGCTCCAATCGTTCCACGAGTTTTAAAACAATGTGATACAGATTGATGATGATTTTCGACTCGATGTGAATGTCTTCCAAAAAGGTTTGTTCGCAGCCCACCGACTTGCGTTCTCTTTCCACAATAACGGGACGATGGTCGATGCCTCGGCAGAAGTCGTAGTAAGTGTTGCCTACTTTTCCAAACACTTCAACGAGGTGTCGGCGCGACACATTGCGGAGCTGTTCGCCTGTAAAAATACCCATAAAGTGCATCTTTTCAGCAGTTTTCGCCCCCACACCCCAAAACTTTTCTATGGGAAGCGTGGCTATAAAGTCGAGTGCTTTTGTAGGGTGGACAAGAAACATACCGTTTGGCTTGCGCATATCGGAGGCTATTTTGGCTAAAAACTTGTTATAGCTAATGCCTGCCGAGGCGGTGAGCTGGGTGCGCTCGAAGATTTTTTGCTTTATTTCTTTTGCTATATCGGTGGCAAGTTCCAAGCCTTTTTTGTTTTCAGTAACATCTAAAAAAGCTTCATCGAGCGATATTGGTTCTATGATGTCAGTATATTCATGGAACACCTCGTGGATTTGTGCTGATACTTCTTTATAAGCATCGAAGTGCGGATATACTATATTAAGGTGGGGGCATAATCGTTTTGCCTGCGCAATGGGCTGTGCCGAGTGTACACCAAACTTGCGTGCTTCATAGCTAGCAGTAGAGACGACACCACGAGCGCCATCGAAGCCCACCGCTACAGGCTTGCCTCGAAGTTCGGGATTGTCGCGCTGCTCCACTGAAGCAAAGAACGCATCCATGTCGATGTGGATAATCTTAGACAATTGAGAGTTGAGAGTTGAGAGTTGAGAGATGAGAGATGAGAGTTGCCCATTCTAGTATTCCTAGTATCTCTAGTATCTCTAGTATCTCTAGTTATCTACAAAGATAACAAACCTTTAGGGAAAATCCTCCTCAAGTTAGGGAAAATCCTTTTGGTAGCCATTACTTTCTTTGTTTCTTTGCAATGTGAAATCATAGGAAAAGCTTTTGATAATCTTTCCGCTGACGATCACAACAGACGAAAAAGAAAAATAAAGAGCAGACGATTATGAAGAAAATATTTCTTTCGCTGATAGCAATGTTAGTATTGACATTATCAGCAAACGCAATGAGCTATGAGCAGGCTCGCCAACAAGCGTTGTTCTTGACCGATAAGATGGCTTACGAGCTAAATCTGACAGAGGAACAATATCAAGCTGCTTACGAGATAAACCTCGATTATCTGATGAGTGTAAATACGGTAGACGATTTATACGGTGCGTATTGGGCGCAACGCAATGCCGACCTGAGCTACATTCTCCTAGATTGGCAGTATAATAGCTACTTAGATGCAATGTACTTCTATCGTCCGCTATCATTCAGAGGTGGCTATTGGCGCTTCGGCATATATGCTAGGTATCCACGGAGAGATTATTATTACTTTGAATGCCCTGTGTATTATGCCACTTATAGAGGATCGCACAGTTGGAGGTACAATGGTGGACGAAGCTGGTACGAAGGCAGACGCTTTGTGCGTCGTAATTATCAGCGTGGATACTTCGGAATGAGAGATGCTTTCCAACGTAATAACGGAGAATTCTATGGCTATAATGGTGAAGCAAGTAACTATCAGTCCGACTATCAGAGAAATCGAGGACGTGTATATGGTGGACAAACACGCTCACAGTTTGAGCGTAACCGTGGGTTCGGATCGCGTGAAAGTTCTACACGCACCACTGTTCAGCGTTCAAGCGCTGGATTTGGTAGCTTTGGTGGCGCAACACGCTCTACTCCGAGTACCACCTATTCTCGCCCATCCAACTCAAGTTCTTCTTTCGGAAGTGGCTCGTTTGGAGGTCATAGAGGCGGAACTTTCAACGGAACGCCAAGTAGTAGCTCCTCATTTCGTGGCGGATCGTTTGGCGGTGCAAATCGTGGATCGTTCAGTGGTAGCACTCCAACCACTAGAAGTGGCGGAACGTTTGGCGGTAGTCAGAACCGAGGTTCTTTCGGAGGACACCGATAATAAGAACGTTTTCGTTAAGCCAAATGAGCAGAACCGAGCTTGCTCGAGTTATGCCATGGCGAGAAAACGAAGGATGAAATCCAACTTTTGTAAAACAACGACATAGGATTAAAACATATTATATATAGGTTAAGTTTTTATAAGGTATTTTTTTAGATAGTTTTCACAGTAAGAGCTACGCTCTTGGAAGAAGTAATATTCTTACAAAAGGTAGCAAACATTTAGAGAGTTATATAGTTTGAAAAGGGTTCCACGTGAGTGGCACCCTTTTTTTTAGTTGAGAGGTGAGAGTTTTCTCGCCTCGCAATTCATCATCGGTGGAATTTCTTTCATTGGTTTATCGTAAAACACACTTTGTATAGCTTTATTGATGATGCCATGCCCTACGGCAAGCACTGTTTTATTAGGAAATCTTTCCTTTACCCATATAAGGAAATCTTCGGCACGATCCTTTAATGCTTCAATGCTTTCCACATCATCAGGCCAGAGGCTAGGATCGTTAAGGTTTGCCAAGTGGGGAATATACTTACCCGTAAATGCCCCCCAATCTCGCTCACGCAATAAGGGGGTTGTAACCACCTTTTGTACACCATGTTCGGCAGCAATAATCTTACAAGTGTGCAGGCTACGAAGCAAGTCGCTCGAAACAAAAACATCTATCTTTTCATGGGCTAGCTTTTGAGCTGTTTCCTTCGCCTGAAGTATTCCTTTCTCATTTAGTTGTCCCGGTGTTTGTCCTTGCATAATGCGCCTCGCATTATCAAGCGTCTCGCCATGTCTTACCAAATATAATAAAGTAGCCATTTTTATGTTTATTTTTTGCAAAAGTACAAAATATTCAGGCTAATATCCTTTGCGATAAAGAATATTTTGTACTTTTGTATCTATGAAAGTATCACATTTTTCAGCAGTTAGAGCCATTACATCATTGATTATTGGTGTATTACTCATTCAGTATCGAGAGCAGATGGTAACGTGGTTAACAGTTACTATCGGCGCACTGTTTTTCATTTCAGGTTTTATCTCGTGTTTAGGTTATTACTATGAGAACGATAAGATAAGGCGCATTATTGCCAAAAATCCCGACTTGCAGCAAAAGCCTAAGTCGCCTATGTTTCCTTTAGCGGGTATAGGAAGTGTTTGCATCGGTATTGTATTAGCCATTATTCCTAATACTTTCCTTACATGGGTGGCTTATATCTTGGCGATCCTAATCGTGATAGGTGCTATCAATTTGTTTATGAACCTTGCTAGTTCTCGCCAATACGCCTACGTACCTTTCTATTATTGGCTATTTCCTACTGCTATTTTGATAGTTGCTGGTTTGGTAATAGCCAAACCTATGCAAGTAGCTAGTATGCCGTTGCTCATTATAGGGTGGTTATCTATTTTCTATGGTATCATCGAGCTAGCTTTCTTGTTTCGTCTTATTCGTGTGAAACGACAGTTTGAGCGCAATCACCCCACTATCACACCTATCGAAGATAATGATATTCAGCTGATAGAATAATTGTGCAGCACGTGCCGTTTAGGCTATAACTGCTCTTCTTGCTCTTTTGTTACATATCGTTTCCAATAAGCTATGAGAATGGTAGTGAGCGGTAAGGCTATGATCAAGCCTATGAAGCCTAGCAAAGCCCCCCAAATGGATAATGAGAGAAGCAGAACGGCAGGGTTTAAGCCCATAGCCTTTCCCATTACCTTTGGCGTAACCACCATATCTATAATGATTTGCACGATGATAAACACGAGTACTGCTGCTCCGAAGATCATCCAAAAGTTGCTACCCGTATTGGCTGCTTTCATAAGTGCAAGCAGTGCGGTAGGAATGAGGGCTATCGAGTGGAGATAAGGCACAAGGTCGAGGATACCGATAAGGATACCTAAACCGATGGCCATTGGGAAGTCGATAATGGTAAATCCGATACAGAAGAGTATGCCCATAGTGAGGGCTACAAGTCCTTGTCCACGAATATAACTATTGAGGGCACGCTCCACATCCGATGCCAAACCACACCAGAATGGGCGTTGCGACTTAGGGATCATCTTTACAAGGCTCTTCAGTAGGTCGTCATAGTCGAGCAATATGAAGAACATATATAATAAGGTGATGAAAGAGGCGATGATCGACATTACTACACTTGCCGTCTGTCCTACAAAGTCGAACAGTTTAGGCATAGCAGTCTTGATCGTGTCGGCAAAGTCGCGACTATTCAAAAACTTATCTATCTGTGCGTGATTATCATTGATCCACTTCTTGATCATTCCCGCTATGTTGCTAGAATGGGTATTGTCTTGTACGTAGCGATTGGCTAAGTCGCCCAGCTTTGCTACCTGATCAATAAAGGGTGGCACGATGACCATCACTACTCCCGTAATGATTAGGATAGCAAGTATAAAGGTGATGATAATACTTACGGCACGCGATTTTACGTGCATTTTGAATTGAATAAACTTCACGATAGGGTGGAGTAAATACGCCAAAAGCCATGCTACGAAGAACGGTAATAGCACACTAGAAAGCCCTTTTAATACAAAGAACACGGCTGTGATAATGAGGGCGATTACCGTCCAACGTAAGAATTTATCTAAAGTGATGGGTTGTATCATGTGCTACAGTGATTTTATTTTTGGGGATTTGCTTTCTCCATGCGAATGGCTTTCTCATAGCAATCGCGGCAAAGTGGTTCGTATTCGCCTTGTTCGCCGAGGAGTACACGATGATTGTTTTGCACGAGGCGATGGCTCAAATACGCCAAAGCACCACATTTTACGCAGATGGCATGCACCTTTGTAACATCGTCGGCAATGGCACATAGCGCAGGGATAGGACCGAAGGGAACGCCTTTAAAGTCCATATCTAGTCCAGCTATAATAACACGCACACCATTGTTAGCTAGCGTGTTGCACACATTTATCAAGCCCTCATCAAAGAATTGAGCCTCGTCGATGCCCACTACCTCTATGTCGGAAGCCAAGAGCAGAATACTTTCCGAAGAGTCGATAGGCGTAGAGTGGATCGTATTGCGATCGTGGCTTACCACTTCTTCGTCCGAATAGCGCACATCAATGGAGGGCTTAAAGATCTCCACCTTTTGTTTTGCAAACTTTGCACGCTTCATTCTTCGGATCAGTTCTTCAGTCTTTCCTGAGAACATACTTCCACAAATTACCTCTATCCGACCTTGATGTCGTCTTTCTCCGTTAATATTATCTATTGTTGCCATACTATATGCAAAGATAATTATTTTAGCCTTAAAGTGGTAGTGTTAGCAGGTAAATAAATCTGAAAATAAGTTTTTCTTATCTTATGGCTAACACTTTGTGTATTTGTACCGAGATGTTCCACTTTGGGTTTGCTTTGCAGTAACCCACTGTGGCAGCGATGATACGCCCATTTTCAGCATCATTGCCAACATCGCAAGGTTGCAAAAAATAATGTTGTGCCTGAATATTTTCATAAAGTGCCATATCGTTCTTGCCCGTAAACACCACCTTTAGTTCGTCAATGCGCTGCACGCATAGTTCGGCATGTTTGCAATATTCCAGCTTTGGCGAGCAAGTAATAAAGTCTATTCCTTCTGCCACAGCGTGTGTGCCGTTAGTCTCTATATGGATTACCTTTCCTGCTTCGTGCAGCTTATCGCATAGCGAAGCCGTTACCTGTAGCGAGGGTTCACCACCTGTGAGGATAACGTGGGTAGCAGGATTGCCTATGCGGCACACCTCTGCCACGATCTCTTCTTCCGTCATCTCCGTGAAACGCACAAAGTCGGTATCGCAGAAAGCACAGTTAAGATTGCACTGTGCAAAGCGCACAAAGATAGCTGGCGTGCCTGCATAAAAGCCTTCGCCCTGAATGGAATAAAATATTTCGTTGATCTTCATTGTTTTGGTCTCGATCTTTTTCGAAAATTCAAGGATAATGTTTCGAACTATCTCAAGTCTGCTCGAAGTAATTCACGCTTTATAGCATCACCGTAGCCGAACACTTCCTCGTTTCCTCTAGTTTGCATTGTATGAGTCTTACCCCCGTACCGAGCAATAATGTAGGTGCGATGTTTACTAAAAAATGTTGTGCTATGTTTTCAGCGGTGGGATTAAAGGGAACTACCACCATACTCTCTTGCGAAAGTTCTAACAGTGTAGGCAAGAAAGGATCGTCCTGCCACATCAAAAATTTATGATCGTAGTGATCCTCTAGCCATTGACAAAGCAGTGTTTTCACTATCCCAAAGTCGATCACTCTCCCTAAATCGTCCAGCTTATCAGCTTCGAGCGTAAATGTGAAACGATAATTGTGTCCATGCAAGTGCTTACATTTGTTTTCATGTCCCACAACACGATGTCCACAGCTAATGTCATGATAACGCTCTATTATTATTCGTGTCATTGCATTTATTTATTATCCATGCAAAAGTACTTATTTTTACGCGTTAGCAGCATTAAATAGTAAAGAAAACCCGTTGGCGGAATTAAAATAATAGATAAATTTATATGAACGTTTTCGTTAAGCCAAATGAGCAGAACCGAGCTTGCTCGAGTTATGCCATGGCGAGAAAAGGAAGGATGAAATCCAACGATTTCGTTAAGCCAGACGAAGCATACAAAAGATATTGCAAGCGAGAACAAAGAACGTTTACTTTCAATTTGTCGAGTGCAGCTATATCTTATCCAATGAGTGACAACGAAATTTGTATATGCTCGTGGCGAGAAATCGCACTTTGGAAAAGAAAGAAAAGTTGTACATACAAGAATTTATTTGTAACTTAGTGTTGCTCAATACATTAAGTTATAAAATCAGTATGCACAACTTATATACAAATTTCGT
>QWCY01001275.1_pt1 | contig 37543 bp, 34 predicted proteins | sample 1972631 | NCBI WGS metagenome assembly QWCY01 (sample SAMN09866696, study PRJNA288562) | Human gut metagenome isolate pre1_stool, whole genome shotgun sequencing... | isolation source: gut | host: Homo sapiens | place: USA: California
TTCGCAAAGTTAGCGATTGTTTCCGAATACGCAACACTCTTTCGGGGTATTGTCGTGAATTTTAGTCGAATTTGCTCCCGCAAAGTTCCGCAAAACAAAATTTATATCCAATAGCCGAACGTCTTGAACCTAAATTTTGTTTGTTGAAAATTGGGATAAATTGTTGTAAATTATCGTGGGGCGGGTCGGATTGGGCTGCCCGCAACACTATGTGCCGTGCCGTATCGGGCTTTTTTCTGCGCAATTATGGTCGCCGACGTCGATTTGCTTGCCGTCGGGCGCGATATTTGATTCGCGTACAGCGGAAAATCAAACATCGTTAAAACTATGAAAAGAAAAATCCTGATTCTTTTGGCTGCGGTATTGACCGTCGGCGTATGCGTCGTAGGCTATACCCAATCTTCCCGTTCTTCGAAATCCACCGCGACTTCCCGGGAGTCGCCGCGCGAACTCCAACGCGAAGCGCGTCATAAGGAGCGCGAGGAGCGGCGTGCGCAGCGTCTGGCGGAGTACGAGCATTTTCTCGATTCGATTGTTCTCGCCCGCAATTTCCAGTTCAACCCGCAGAGCATGCAGCAGCAGCCGGCAGGTTCGACGCGTATTCTCAACAATCCGAATTACCTTCTTACCATTTGGGGTAGCGAAGTGGACGTGTGCCTGCCGTTCATCAAGGGCGTAACTCCGCCGTATTATCCGGTGCTGCTCAACTATACGCTGCCGTCGGTGATGCAGTACGTTACCGAGCAGACCCACGAGGGCTGGCTCGTAACCTTCTCCTCGACGCTCTTTTCGGCGACCACCTATCAATTCTCATTGGAAATCTATTCGTCGTCGGGCAGTGCGACGCTCACCATATCCACTCCGTGGTATCCTGATGTGCAGTACGGCGGCTCCATAACCAGTATCAATTAGCCATGACCGGACGTTTGTTAGCCGTCGCGATGTTCGTTTCGTGCATCGCGACACTCTCCGCCTCGACACTGTCGCAGCGCCGTCCCCGTGCGGATTACGACGACGGGCTTTCCGCCAAGGAACGCCGCGAGATGCGTGCCGCCGAGTTCGCGGCGAATATCGATTCGCTCGTCAGTTCGCGCGACTATGTATTCTACCCGATAACCATGCAGAACGTTACACGGGGCGATACGCGATACGTTCTGGCGTACTATCTCTTTTTCAGAATGCAGAACGATTCGGTCGCCGTCCATCTGCCGTTCGAATTCAACAACTTCGTCATCTATACCGAAAATTTTGATTCGCCGGTCGAGGGTTATGCCGCGACGCTGAATGACGGTCTGTGGCGGGTAACGTATTCGGTCGAGAACGAAGGCGAAAAGTGGGTTGTCGAACTGCTCGTGTCTAACGTAACGGGACAGGCTCAACTCGCCATCGCCACTCCCGATGCGACCATGCGTTATGTCGGCACGGTCGAACCCGACCGCAGCCGCCAGCCTAAGCGCAAACGCAACAGCCGCTGATTCCGCAACCGGTTACGGTGTCGGTTCTGACCGGCACTTGACCTTAAAGACCTTAATGACTTTAAGGTCTTTTTTTGCTTTTTACCTCGCTTATTCGTATCTTCGCCGCATAATGAAACATGAACTTATGACGGCGAAAATATATCTGCGCCGGGGAAAGGAGGAGTCGCTCATGCGGCGTCATCCGTGGATTTTCTCGGGTGCTATCGACAAGGTGGAGTGCGACGGCGAGATAGCCGAGGGCGAAATCGTCGATGTCTATACCCGCGGCGGCGATTTCCTTGCCCGCGGACATTACCAGATAGGCTCTATCGCGGTTCGCGTACTGTCGTTCGAGCGCGAGAATATCGACGCGGCGTGGTGGTATGCCAAGATTGCGAGCGCATACGATGTCCGCCGCACATTGGGGCTGATAGATAATCCGTCCACGACATGCTATCGCCTGATTCACGGCGAGGGCGATTCGCTGCCGGGGCTGGTAGTGGACATCTACGGCACGACGGCTGTCGTTCAGTGCCATTCCGTCGGCATGTACCGTTCGCGCCACGAGATTGCCCGCGCCATAACCGAGGTATACGGCGACAGGATTACCGCCGTGTACGACAAGAGTTCGCAGACCGTGCCGTTCAAGGCTAATCTGAATCCTACGGACGGATATCTGTACGGTTCGTCGCCCGAAAAGAATAACGTGGTGTTCGAGAACGGACACAAATTCCTCGTGAACTGGGAGGAGGGGCAGAAGACGGGCTTCTTCATCGACCAGCGTTTCAACCGCGAACTCGTCGGACGTTATGCCGCGGGTCGCACCGTTCTGAATACGTTCTGCTATACCGGCGGATTTTCGGTCTATGCTTTGGCTGGCGGAGCGAAGGAGGTCTGCTCAATCGACGCTTCGGAACGTGCCGTCAAACTCGCCGAGGAGAATGTCCGTCTGAATTTCGGCGACGGAGCGAACCATTCGGCAATCGCGTGCGATGCCGTCGAGTATCTCAAAGACATCGGCGACAAATACGACCTCATAATCCTCGACCCTCCGGCATTCGCCAAGCATCATAAGGTGCTGGGCAACGCCATGCAGGGCTACAAGCGGTTGAACGCCCGCGCGCTTTCGCAAATCAAGAGCGGCGGAATACTATTCACGTTCTCGTGTTCTCAGGCGGTGTCGAAGGAGTTGTTCCGCACGACGGTATTCACGGCTGCGGCTATCGCAGGTCGCAAGGTGCGGATACTGCACCAACTTACGCAGCCTGCCGACCATCCGATAAACATCTATCATCCCGAGGGCGAATACCTGAAAGGTTTGGTGCTGTACGTCGAGTAGATGATGCGACGCTCTGCGACGGCGGCATCGTATGCCGCGAACTTATAAATAGGACGAAATGCCACACATACCACGACATACGCTGGATTACGACCTTACATCCGGAATCTTGGTCAAGCGTCTGGACAAGGACAGTGCGCCCGAAATGAAATCCTATCCTCATCGCCACGATTATTATATGATTTTGTTCGTTACGAGAGGAACGGTTGCCGTCTCGGTCGATTTCGAGGACGTTACGTTTTCGGCAGGCGAGGCGATTGTCGTATCTACATCGCAGGTGCATTTCCCCTCTTCGGCAACGGACGATGCGGAGGGATGGATGCTGGCTCTGGCTTCTGAATATTTTACTCCGCGCGAAATCGATGCGGCTGCCCGCTATGCGCTCAATACCGCTCCGATTGCGTTCGACGAAAAGACGTCGGACGATATTGTGCGTCTGTTCGGGATATTGTTGCGCCGCATAGGCGATACCTCGGTCGCCCAGCCGCTTGCATCCGCTATAAAATCGCTCGTATTTTCAGGCATGACGGAGAACGGCGGTAAAAATACCGACCGATATATGACTATCGTAATTCGGTTGAAGAAGTTGATTGACGCGAACCTGAAATACGAAAAACGCCCGTCGCGCTATGCGGAGATGCTCAATATTTCCGAGGTCTATCTGAATGAAGCGGTGAAAAAGGCAACGGGATTGAGTGCCGGTGCATTTATCCGCAGTCAGGTCGTGCTTTTGGCAAAAAGACTGTTCGTATATACATCGCTATCCGCTTCGGAGATTGCGCTCGAATTGGGTTACGATGATTATGCCTATTTCTCGAAACTTTTCAAGAAAGATACGGGCGTGTCTCCGACACAGTATCGTAAAAACCTTGAATAATACAAGTTCTTCCCTGCCAAGACCATTTCCGCCAGCCTTTCCGGTTGTAATTTTGCAACAAAAATTACAGGCGAATGAAAAGAAGGTTTGGCGGTAGGGTATCTGCTACCGAATTTATCGAGGTACGCTCTTTTCACGGGTGTATCGCGTGCTGGAAATGCGTCGGGGCATGCCCTCGCAATGTGTTGGGAAAGGTTGAGGTACTTTGGCATCGGCATGCCAGAATAACCGCTCCCGAAAATTGCATTGGCTGCGGCAAATGCGTGTCTGCGTGTCCTGAGCAAATATTTACTCTTAAAAAATGATGCGTATGGATAAGAAAACCGAACTGCGCGTGTGCGACTGGTCGCTGCTTACGATGACGATTGCCGTACTGATTTCGAGCATACAACTCGAAGTTACTGGCGGTCGCACTTTGCCGTGGGTGTGGGTTCATGTGGTCGTATGCTCGCTGTTTATGGCACTGATAGTCCGGCATATCTATCTCCATTTCAAATGGCGGAACTGGAAAACCGGACTGTTCGGGCGGTCGCGGCGTCTGACTAAATGGATGTCGGTATTCGGACTGCTTACGCTGGTAAGTGCCATAGCCGCCACTTTACATTGGATTTTCACCGATACCCATACCGGCATCGGCGGCATACACGGAAAGATTGGATTCGTGTTCTTGATTTTGATTATTGTCCATACCGCCAAACGCATAAAGTTCTTTTGCCGGCGAGACAACTGCCGTTAAAAGCCGATTATGTATTGGCAATATTTTTTAATAAATATTTGTGGTTTTGCTATCGCTTGTTACTTTATTTGTATAATTTAATATATCAGTAAATTATACAAATATTACATATTGAAATTATAGAAATTAGTTATGAAATACGGAGACATATCATTAATATTTTGATATTATATTCTTGCTTATAGTAAAATAGACAATAACTAATCAGTCTCTTCTTTAATATTTCTTTCTAGAATATCAAGGCACATACATAGCAACTCGTATGGCATACATGCGATGCCTAATGCATATGGAGGAAGTCCTTTTGAATAGTCATATGCTCCAGTATAAAATATTGTGGGTATAATTATATTGTGTTTCTCTACGAGTTGTTTAAGAAAATCAAATCCTTCGTTAGGATTATCATTTCGGCTAATATCGGATATGATGAGTTGGTATTTATTTGTATTTTTTTTTAATAATTTTAGTGCTTTTTCCGAGGTTTCTACATGTTCGAAGTTCATTCCAATGTTTGATAATCGGTTCATTTGAGCGATAATTTTTATTTTTTGATCCTCAATCCATAATACATTTATTTCAACATTCTGATTTATTATGAATTCTAATCTTTTAGCAAGCGCATAACTATTATATGGAAGATTAAATGGTCTTTTGCTTATATTATCAAGATTGAGATTAAAAATGAAATCTAGTTTTGTCCCAAATAATTCGATTTGTTTTAGATTTGCTCTTGAAAACTTGTTTATGAGTCGGTCTAATGGTTTTGAATATTTGAAATAAAGTATAATAATAAATAGCAAAAGAGTTATGCTTGGAAGAATTTTAATAACTTCAATAATATATTCACTCATGGTATAATTAAAAAATATCGTTATAAATTAATTATAATGTGTATACTTTTTATAAAGCATCATTATATGATATAGATTTAAATTATTATTCTTTTGTGGGATTATTTTTCTGTGAGGTTAGTATTTTAAAAGGATGATAGAAATAAATACTTTATATTGATTGGCAAATCTTTTTTAATCAATTGAATATAATAATTATTATTTAAGATTATAGAATGCCAGCACGATAAACAAATATTTTTGTTTATCGTGCTGGCATATAAGCAATAATTTTTTATAAAAATACTAGTATTCCTCCTCGTTGAAGAAGAAATCTTCTTTCGACGGGTAGTCGGGCCAAATTTCCTCTATGCTTTCGTATATGTCGCCGTCGTCCTCTATCTCTTGCAGATTTTCGAGTACTTCAAGCGGTGCGCCGGAACGTATAGCATAGTCAATCAACTCTTCTTTCGTGGCAGGCCATGGTGCATCTTCGAGTTTGGATGCGAGTTCGAGTGTCCAATACATAAATGTAAATTTTAAGTGTTCAATAACTAACCTCGGAGTCCCTTTCGGTACTGAGAGAATTATAGCCTGCAAAAATATACAAAAAATGTAAATAAACAAATTTTGGGGCAAAAAACTCTATGGTCGCCACAAAATTTCTTCGACTCCGAAAAATTCCGTCAGCACCCGCCCAAGTGCATACAGATAGTCCGACAGACGGTTAAGGAATATCAGTGCCGATGTGTCGATGTCGTGCGATTGCGCTGCGCGGATGGCAGCCCGTTCGGCTCGGCGGCATACCGTGCGGGATACGTGGCACATCGAAACTACCGAGCATCCCCCGGGAATCGTGAAATTCGCTATCGGCGTGATGCGCGATTGCAGGTCGTCGATGCGCTTTTCGAGCCATTCCGTCTGTTCGTTGCTTACGGGCTTCACCTTGTCCCGCCCGCCTTCTCCTACGGCGAGCAACGCCTCGACGCCCATAAGTATCGAGTTTATGCGGTGAATGTCAGCGACGTATTCGGCGTCCGCGCCCTTTTCAGCCATCGAGTCGCCTAAAAGCGCGAGAAATGCCGTCAGTTCGTCCACCGAACCGTAAGCCTCCACGCGTTCGTCGGTCTTCGCGACGCGCTCGCCGCCTATCAGCGATGTCTTGCCCTTGTCGCCGCCTTTGGTATACAGTTTCATAAGCGGAAATGCTGTTTCGGAAGTTTGTTGTTCAGTATTATCGTGTATCCGCGATTGTCCACCGATGTCGATTTGTGCGATTCGACTATCCGCCGGCACTCGTCGCGGCGTTCGCGATTGGCATACGGCGACATGACGACAAGTATCGTACCGTGCCGCCTGGTCGCTTCGTATGCTTCCGCCAGTCTTTCCACCGGATATTCGACCGTAAAGACGTTGAAGTCGGCACTCCCGTCGCCGTTTATGCCGAATGTCTTGCAGCAGCAGTACGACATCGCGTTTTGGAGTTGTACGGCGCGTTTGCGCACGACGCCCGCCGAAAGCAGCGCGTCGTACAGCGGCGCATTCTCCGAATCGTAGAGTTTGCCGCACATGAATACCTTGCGGATAAGCCCGTATACGAACGGCGAGTGAATCCCGTAGCCGCGATAGTATTTGGCTCTCGTAATCTCGTCTTTCAGCAGCGACAGTTTGTAGAGCCGCTTTTTGATATTTCTTCCGCTTACCTTCATTATTTTTTCAGTAATCCAGCCAGATGCCCCGTCGAGAATGCTATTTGCAGATTGTAACCTCCGGTATTGGCATCCAAATCGAGTACCTCACCTGCGAAATACAGTCCCTTGACCTTCTTCGACTCCATCGTGTATTCGTTCACCTCGTCGCAAGTCACTCCGCCTGCGGTAACCACGGCGTATTCGAACGGTGCATAGTCGGTAATCGGGAATACCCAGCCTTTCAGCACCTTAATCAGCCGTTCGAACTCCTTGTCCGTAACCTTGCTTATGTATATCTTCGAGTGTACGTCCAACTCCTTGCATATCGGCACTACGAGCGGTTTCGGCACGAGCCTGCGGACGAGTTCGGCGAAGAGTTCGTCCGGATTCATCTCGGCGATTTCGCGGTGTATGCGGTCGTGCAGCATCTGCTCCGTGAGAGCGGGTTTCATGTCGATTTCCATCTTGACCTTGCGTCCGTCGAGCAGGGCATCCACCGCATCGCGACTGAGCCGCAATGCCGTTGCACCCTCGATTCCGCGGTCGGAGAAACTGATTTCGCCGAACTCCTCGCGGACTTTTTCGCCGTCCACGAACAACGATACGTTTACGTTGCGCAACAGTATGTTGCGGATGTATTCGTGCTGCGGATGCGACGTAACGAGCGGCGTCAGCGACGGTCGCACCTCCTCTATCGTGTGTCCGACGGCATCGGCGAACGTATATCCGTCGCCGGTCGAACCGGTGGCGGGGTAGGATACACCGCCCGTGGCGATGATGACGTTCGGGGCTTCGACCTTGCGCTCGAAACCGCGCTTGTTGATGAATTTCACGCCGAGAACCCTGCCACCTACGGTTATTATTTCGGTTACGCGGGTGTTGCACTGAATCTCGACCTCGTAGTCGCGACAGTAGAATTCAAGCGCGTTGGCGATGTCGGCTGCCTTGCCGCTCTCGGGAAACACGCGTTCGCCGCGTTCGGTTACGAGTTTTACGCCCATCCGTTCGAAAAAACGCATCGTCGCACGGTTCGAGAACTCCGAGAATGCGACTTTCAGGAATTCGGCATTCGTCCTTACATTCTCTGCGAACTCATTCTCCGGTTTGGCATTGGTCAGATTGCACCGTCCCTTGCCCGTGATTCGTATTTTGCGTGCGGGCTTTTCCATCTTTTCGAGCAGCAGAACGCGCGAACCGTTCTTCGCAGCCGTTCCCGCCGCCATCATTCCGGCAGCACCGGCACCTATGACTATTACGTCGTACTTGGATTCGGTAGTTTCTATCAAGTTTTCCATATATGCAACAAAGTTACGATTAAGAATCCACAAATGAAATTTTCTCGACGGAAAAATGGATGCGTAGTTGTTCGGACCTGCCCGAAACGGGATTCTGCACCTCGTTCCCTGCCCACTTTCTTTAAGGACCTTAAAGACTTTAAAGACCTTAAAATTTATCGCCGCCATAATTGGCGGCGATAAATCTACAAAGTAATTGCAATCTCCTCCATGAACTCCTCTGCTTCATCTTCGGTCAGCGGTATCGGATGCTTCATATGCGCCAGTACCATGCAGTTTAGACCGACCACGACCCATGGCGGCAACACGTACATGTCCGGCACTCCCGTCCTCAAATACCTGCAAAATGTATTGTAATCTACCGAACAAAGATATTTCCCGAAAAGGTCGTGCGCTCTCCTTGCGCATCGTGCGGAATTCGTCTTTTCGCAATAGATTTCGTGGATTTTCTGAGCAATCAGAATACGCCAGACAATGTCTTTGATTTGTGTCATAGTTTTGATAATTTTAATGTTGTGGCAATATTGCCGACATTAAATTATCGCGCTACGAACTATCTGCAAACCCGAATTTCGCGGTTTTTATCGGAAAATATCCATGATGAATATTATTTCTTCATTCTGCTTACGGAATGTAAGGCATTTCGGGTCATTTTCAGGTGATACAATAAAATATTGTATGTATCTTTACACGGGATAATCTGCCCACTTATTTTCAGGACTTTAACGACCTTAAAGCCCCTAATGTCTTTAACGACCTTAACGCTGTTAAGGCTATTAAAGAGGACGGACAATCCGCCCTCCATCCCGCTCTTATATCCGCCGCCACCCACCGCCCTTAAATCCTTTAATGACTTTAACGACCCTAATGTCCTTAATGTCCTTAATGTCCTTAAAGCCCCTATCACCCTAATCCCTTCCTCTCAAAAACAATCCGCGCAGACTGGTAAAGTCTGCGCGGACAAGACGGAATTCAGCCAAAAATCCTATTCGGTCTTGACTTTCTTCTAAAAGTCGTAACCTACTATCATCGACCTATAATTTCGCCAACTCGTTTCCGAATTATAAGCACTAACCGATACCGTCGGAACATATATTTTTGCAGACGATGAAATATTACTAAATACATAACTATCTAACAATCTAGGCGGCGTTTTATGTTTACAATAAATGCTTGCCAGACTGCTGCAACCGGAAAATGCACTATATCCAATGGAAGTAACGCCACCGGGAATGGTAATGCTTGTCAGGCTGATGCAATTTCTGAATGCATACCATCCAATATGAGTAACTCTGTATGGAAGAATAATGTCTGTCAGACTACTGCAATTGGAGAATGCACGTTCTCCAATAGAAGTAACACTATTGGGAATGGTAATACTTGTCAGGCTGTTGCAACCGGAGAATGCAGAATCTTCAATCGAAGTAACGCCGTCGGGGATGGTAATGCTTGTCAGGCTGTTGCAACCGGAGAATGCAGAACGTCCAATCGAAGTAACACTATCGGGAATGGTAACGCTTTTTAGGCTGCTGCAACCGGAGAATGTACGTCCAATCGAAGTAATGCCATCGGGGATAATCAAATCCGTAAATAATTCACCATTCAAATATAAATTTGCCACACACCATAGAGGATTAGAACTACCACTCCCAAATTTTATCGCATACCACTTTGCAATATCGGTAATATATACGCTATTCAGGTCGCTGCAATAGAGAAATGCATCTTCTCCGATTGATGTAACGCTATCTGGAATAACAATGCTTGTCAGGTAGCAACAATCGTAGAATGCATAATCTCCAATCGATGTAACACTATTACCGATAGTGATTTTAGTAAATCGGGCATATTCGAATATGGAGGAACTCTTTAATTTATTCGGAATATTACAGTTAATAATGCATTCTCCCGAGCAACCCTTGAATGCGGACGCTCCAATTTTAGTAACGCCTTTACCAATAGTAGTGCTTTTCAGACTGCTGCAATCGTAGAATGCAGAATCTCCAATTGAAGTAATTTTTGGGGGAATTTTAATGCTTGTCAGACCGCTGCAACCTGAGAATGCAGAATCTCCAATCGAAGCAACGCTATCTGGAATAGTTATGCTTGTCAGTTCTGTGCAACCTTTGAAAGCATTATTGCCAATTCCCCAAATATTTCGGTCAAAAATAATCATGCCTATGCCATTATTGTAAGTATTGGATACGATGGTTGCGTTAAAAGCAGAATTTTTAGGCTCAACTATTTTACCGTCAGATGATGTGTAAATAATACATTTATTAGGAACAGGTACATCGATATCGATATTCGCGACTGGCACGATGTGGTTGCGGGTAATCGTGATGGATTTGCTTGTCGATTTGTTGATTCTTGAAAGATTGTCGTAACATTCCGCGGTTATCGAAATTCCTTTCGACAGAGTTTGCGGTGCAACGGCGATATAGAACTCGGTCGGGACATCGGAAAGCATCAGTCCTGTGCCGCAGTCGAGTGTAATCTCTCGTGCATATTCACCGGGCGGCAGGATTATGCCGCCGATATCGTCGCCCGAGTTGGCAAGATTGCCATAGAGGAACGTCGAAAAATCTTCGTAGTTTGCGATTGCTGTTCCCGCCAGTTGTTCGTTGTTGTTGCCCTTTATCTTTATGGCATTTATTATGGCGTTGCCGGTGAATTGCAGTTTCAGCCAGCCGCAGATATTTCTCAACGTGAACGAATTGTTGCTGCTCGAAGCAATCATGACGTTCGCTCCGACGCCGTAACTGTTTTTGGCATAACGCTGCGTGGACGGGATAACCACGGAGACCGTATTATTCATCAAATCGAGTTCGTAATCCTTGTTGTAAGGATAGATTACTATATTCTTGTCGATTGCGGTTGCGCCTGCCGAGCCGCTGACTTTCATGATAGAGCCTCTCGTATCGCCGGTGTTGCCGGTGAACTGATAGCATTCGTTACCGGTAGTCTTGTAAAATACGGAGACCTTGTCGCCTTGGGTCCATACGGTTTTCCCGTTGTCGAGTTGGATACGCGATTCGTCTTCGTCGCCGACAGATACCTGCAAAACATCGTGCGGCGGTACGTTTTCGGGCAGTACGTTTATATCCTCGGTCTTGTCTTTGGAGCAGGCTGCGAACATCGTCGCCGCGGCTGCAAAAAGTAAAAGTTTCTTCATGGTTACCATTCGATTTCTGGGTCTGTAATTGGGTCTTCGAGGCTCGCCGCAAAGCCCCGCTCCGTTGAAAGCGAGATTACCCGTACCTGCGGCGTGAGATACGGGAGAAGACATAGTTTCTCCATAGTGAAAAGATTTTTAGTGTCTTTAACTACCTTAAAGACTTTAAGGACTTTAATATGATTTGTTAGTATTGTGAATCTGCCGTTGTCGGTCGAATGACCAGAGCAAAAATCCCCCCCCCGAAAAATTTCGGGAAACTGCTGCGGATTATATTGCGTAATGGATTCATAGACAGTGCAAAAATAGATATTTTTCGTAAAACGGCAAATTAAATCGCACAAAAAAATTTTAACGGTTTTTTCTTCTTCAAAGCCTTTAAGAAAAATTAGGCACTGCCGAAAACGGGTGCTGCGCCGTAAGACTTTGCCGGTTTTCTTGGATTTTCCGCCCCGAAACGTTATCTTCGCACAAGATTTCAAGAGTATGAAAAACATCGTTTTCGATTTGGGCGGAGTGGTTTTCGCCCGCGACCCGCGAAAGTGTACCAAGGAGTTCGTCGATTTTTTCTCGTTCGTTACGCTGCCTCAGATGCCCACGTTCTGGGAGGAGTACGACCGCGGTACGCTGACTATCGAGCAGGCGGAAGACGCTTTGTGCGAATATCACGGCTGTCCGCGCGAGGTCGCCGAGCAGCACATGCGCACGGCGATAGGAATGCAGGAGGAGATAATCTGGACCCGCAATCTTATCGAGGATTTGAAAAACGCCGGCTACAAACTTTACGTTCTGTCCAATATGTCGCGCGAGTTCATCGACTACCTCCGCGAACGCAGCGTTTACGCATTTTTCGACGGTGAAGTCATTTCGTGCGAGGAACATACCGTGAAACCCGAACGCCGCATATACGAAATTCTGCTGTCGCGCTACGACCTCGAACCGCGCAACACCATGTTCATCGACGACCGCCAAGCCAATATCGACGCGGCGGCGGAGTTCGGCATTGTGCCGTTCCTGTTCGACCGCCACGACCCCAAGGCGAGTTGCGACCGGTTGAGGAAAATATTGCTATGATTGCCATGAAAGTACGCGCCAACTGCAAGATAAATATCGGTCTCGATGTCCTGCGCCGCCGTGAGGACGGATTCCACGACCTCGAAACCGTCATGTATCCCGTCCGCGGGCTTTACGACGAAATCGAAATCATGCCGTCCGATACTCTGCGATTCGTGCAGAACGGTATCGCGGTCGATTGCCCCGACGAGGACAACCTTTGTGTCAAGGCTTATCGATTGATTCAGTCGCGGTACGGCATCGACGGAGCGGCGATTGCGCTCGACAAACATGTTCCGTTCGGCGCGGGATTGGGCGGCGGGTCGAGCGATGCCACGGCGGTTATCCTTGCGCTGAACGAACTTTTCGGACTGTCGCTTTTGGAGGACGAACTGTTCGATGCTGCTGCGACGCTCGGCAGTGATACGGCGTTTTTCGTCCGCAATACGCCTCAATTGTGCTGCGGTCGCGGCGAAATCCTTACGCCGATAGAGTTGCCGCTCGACGGGAAATATCTCGCGATTCTGAAACCTGCCGAGGGTGTTTCGACTCGCGAAGCGTATGCGGGCGTTCGTCCGCATCTGCCCGAAATCAGGCTTGCCGACGCATTGTCGCGACCGGTCGGGGAGTGGTCGCGAGCGGTCAAGAACGATTTCGAGCCGCATGTCTTCGCTGCCCATCCGATTATCGGACGGCTGAAAGCCTTTTTGCTCTCCAACGGAGCCGAATATGCGTCTATGTCGGGTTCGGGGTCTGCCGTTTTCGGAATCTTCGCCGACGAACCGTCGTTTATTTTTGATTCCGTTTTTTCTCGTCATTCTGAGCGAAGCGAAGAATCTGGAAAAAGATGTTTCGCTGCGCTCAACATGACGAATTGTTTGATAGACGAAAATATCTTTATCCATACCGAAAAACTATGAAACGATTCCTTTCACTCGCGGCATTCGTTGCCGCAGCGGTCTGTGCGTGCGCGCAGTCGCTCAATGTGGCGTCCTATAACGTGCGCCTGCTTACGGATGCCGACTACAAGTCGGGCAACGGCTGGTCGCAGCGCGTTGATTGTCTGTGCGACGTGATACGGTTCAGCGACTTCGACATTTTCGGCGCGCAGGAGGTCAAGTACGAGCAACTCTCCGACATGCTCTACCGCCTGCAAGATTACGACTACGTCGGTGTCGGTCGCGACGACGGTGCGCAGGGCGGCGAATACAGTCCCGTTTTCTATAAGAAAGAGCGTTTCACACTGCTCGACAGCGGCACTTTCTGGCTCTCAGAGACGCCTGATAAGGTGTCGAAAGGGTGGGATGCCAAGTGCAGGCGCGTATGCAGTTGGGGATATTTCAAGGACAAGGTTTCGCGCAGGAAATTCTGGTTCTTCAATCTCCACATGGACCATATCGGCATCGTCGCGCGTCGCGAGAGCGCGAAACTCGTCGTGGCACGCATCGCCGAGATGTGCGGCAAAAATGCTTCGGTCGTTCTTACGGGCGATTTCAATGTCGCGCAGGATAACGAGATATACGGTATCTTCGCCGACTGCGGATTCTTGAAGGATTCCTACGAGGCTGCCGAGTTCCGCTTCGCTCCGACGGGAACGTTCAACAGTTTCAAGCCGCAGAACTTCACCACCCGCCGCATCGACCATATATGGGTGTCGGACAACGCCCGTGTAGACCGTTACGGTGTTCTGACCTATCATTTTTGGAGCAGGGAATCGGGTGAAAACAGCCGCTTGAACGACGCTCCGAAGGAGATAAAGGCGGAAAAACGCACCGTCCGCCTGCCGTCCGACCACTATCCCGTGAATGTATTTTTGAGTTTCAAATAACCTCGAATCATGTTTTCGTCATTTGTCGAGCGAGCCGATGCCTTGCAGCGTCGTCTGCCGTGGTGGGTGATAACCTTATCGCTTCTGGCGGCGATGATTGCCGTGAATCTTATTGTTTCCTATTTCGATTTAGCAGAAGAGGATGCGCCTCTCGATATTCCGAACGTCTGGCTGATGCTCGGAGTGAGCGTGGTTGTCGCCCCGTTGCTGGAAACGCTGTTGTTTCAGTGCGGTATTATCGAATTGTCGGTCAGGCTGCTACGGTTCATGCCGATGCGCAGCCGCTATGCGACGGGAATGGTCGTGTCTGCGCTGCTGTTCGGGTCGTCGCACTGGAACTATCTCGTGCTGATGTCGGTAATAGGCTTCGCTTTCGCGCTTAATTATGCGATATTCCGCCGCCGCGTAGGTGCGTGGTGTGCTTTCGGCATGACGTTTCTGCTGCATGCGGTGTACAATGCGATTGCGTGCATAGGCGATTATATATAAAAAGACGGTATGTCATACCTTAAAGGGGTTGTCATCAGAAATTGTACGACGTCTCGCCATGTTCGTAGAAGTCGAGCCCGTCCTCCTCGATGCGCCTGTCCACACGCATTCCTATCGTTTTCCGGATTGTGCCGAATATTATCGCTCCGCACAGTACTGCCCATGCGAAATAGCAGAATGCACCGAGCATCTGCACTCCGAAGAGATGGAATCCTCCGCCGTAAAACAATCCGCCGTCTGCTGCGAAACATCCGGTAAGTATCGTTCCTAACGAACCGCATACGCCGTGAACCGATATTGCGCCGACGGGGTCGTCGATTTTTGCGATGTTGTCGAAGAATGCCACCGCGAATACCATCGCCACTCCGCAGATAACCCCTATACACGCTGCACCGACCGGCGAAACGGCGTCGCAACCTGCCGTGATGCCGACCAACCCTGCCAGAACTCCGTTGAGCGATAGCGACAGCGACGGCTTGCCGTAGCGCAGCCAAGCCAGAATCAGCGATGCGAGCGCGCCTGTCGCGGCGGCGATATTGGTGTTCATGAATACGAGCGATGCCGTGTTCTGCGCCTCCTCGGTCGCTATCGCGGCTGTGCTTCCCGGGTTGAACCCGAACCAGCCCATCCATAGTATGAATACGCCGAGCGTCGCGATTGTCAGGTTGTGTCCCAGTATCGGACGCACCTTGCCGTTGCAGTATTTGCCTATGCGCGGACCCACTACTGCCGCGCCTATGAGTGCCAACCAGCCGCCGAGCGAGTGTACGACCGCCGAGCCAGCGAAATCGTGGAAGCCGAGCGACGCGAGCCAGCCTCCGCCCCAGGTCCAGTGTCCCGATACGGGGTAGACTATCGCGCTTATCAGGATGCAGTAGATGAAATACGCCGAGAATTTGGTGCGCTCGGCTACCGCACCCGAAACGATTGTCGCCGTCGTCGCGCAGAACATCGTCTGGAAGACTACGAATGCCAATGCGGGAATGTTGTCTGGCGACTGCGTGCCGCCGAACGGATTGCCGATAAGCCCGAATAGCCCGTCCGGACCGAACATTATGTAATATCCGAGTATCCAGAACAGTATCGTTCCGAAACAGAAATCGAGAAGATTTTTCATCAGTATGTTTGCGGTGTTTTTCGCTCTGGTGAATCCGGCTTCGACCATCGCGAATCCCATTTGCATCATGAATATAAGTATCGCAGCCAGCAGCATCCATATCGTGTCTACCGCCATTGCCAGGTTTTCCATTGTCTTTCGGTTTTTTGAGTGAAAATTATTCGTTTTTTGTTGCAGGTGCGCCCTTGTGCGAAATCTCGTCGTCGCGGCGACCCGTGCGGATGCTGTAATAGTGTTCGATGTCCGAAACCCATACCCGACCGTCGCCGATTTCACCCGTGCGGGCGGTCGTCATGATGATGTCCAGCGCGCGTTCGCAGATTTCGTCGCGCACGATGATTGTCAGCATCACCCGTTCTATTATGTCGGTTTCGTATATTACGCCTCGGTATACTCTTCGGTTGCGTGCATGACCTGCGCCTCGGACGTCGGTGTACGAGAACCATTCGACACCGTTCTCCAATAACGCGCTTTTCGTCTCCTCGAACCTCGTTCGACGGATGACCGCTTCGATTTTCTTCATAAATTCGGTATTGTAGATTGAAAAAATATGTCTAACCTTTCTTCGGTGCAAAAATATGAATAAATCGAAATTGTTGTATCGATAAGCGGCGAAAATCTTATAAAATAATTATTATATTATCGCAATATGATATTATAAAAATATGTAAATATTGTATATCGATGTTTTAGTGCGGGAATATTGCTATCTGTGTAGCAAAAACAAGTCCCGATAATCTTTGAAGACTATCGGGACTTGAAAATCCGAGTATGTACGTTCCGCTACAATTCGTCGGGCATCGGAACCGGCTTGCCGGTGGCGCGGACGATTGGCATTGTCGCATCCCAGCCGCGCAGTTTGTCGCCGAGGTCTTTCGCGAGTTTGTCCACTATGTCCTTGTGTTCCGCCGCGACGTCGTTATGCTCGCCGATATCCTCTTTCAAATTGTACAACTCCAATTTGAAGTCGTGCATGCGGTATACGAGTTTCCAGTCGCCCTCGCGAATCGCGCTCAGGAAGTCGATGTCCGGCTGGTCCTCCACTCGCCACTGGTGCGGATAGTGCGACACTATCGGACGCAGCGGGTCGAGTCCCGAAACCGATTCCGGAACGACGAAATGCGTCGCTTCCATCTGGTTCGTTATCTTGCCTTCGGCGGCAGCCTTCGCAACGTATTGCGAACCGTCGGTAACGAGACGCACGAGGCTCTGACCGTCGGTGGTCTGCACCGTCTTCGGGTCGGTGATACCCGCCATTTCGAGAATCGTCGGGAAGATGTCCTCGGCTGCTACCGGTGTGTTTATTCTCGTTCCGGCTGCGGTCCTGCCCGGAATGTAGAACATCATCGGCACTCTGATTCCCCCCTCGTAGCACGAGCCTTTGCCCTCGCGCAGAGGTAGGCTCTGCGTGTGCGGTTCGCCGCCTTTCGAGTAATCGACGCTGTGTCCGCCGTTGTCGGCATAGAACACTATTATGGTATTGTCGGCGATTCCCTTGTCCTCGATGAACTTCATAATCTCTCCGAGACTTGCATCCACGCCCTCGACCATCGACGCATAGCGAGCCTGTCCCTCATCCATTCCGCGGTCGCGGTATTTCTGATAGTAGCGCGAATCGGGCTGAATAGGCGTATGTACGGCGAAGTGCGACATGTAGAGATAGAACGGCTGTCCCTTGGAGATAGGGTATTCGACCGCACGAAGAGCCTCTTTGGTTATGGCATCCGTCAGGTGAGTGCCGGTATCGTAGTACTGCACCAGATTCTGCACCGCCGCGTATGTCCACATGCCCGGTTTGTTGCCGTAGTGGTCTTCGCTCTGGTACGACTGCGGATGCCCGACCGACGTACCTCCGATTTGGACGAGAAATCCCATGTTGTACGGTGTCGCACCCGGAGTTCCCGATGCCGCCCAGTGAGCCTTGCCCACATGCACGGTGTAATAGCCTGCGTCGCGAAGCAACTGTACCATAGGCGTCGCATATTGCGTCTGCCTTACGCCTTCCACCGGACTGATGCCGTTCCAGTTCCACTCTCCGCGGATGAACGGGTCCTCTTCGTTGTCGTAAATCGTGGCGAGTTTTCCTCCGCCTGCTCCGTCGGTCGGAATGTCGGGCAGCGGTGCGGTGAAACTCGTGATGTGCTCGTGTACGGCGTGCATTCCCGTCATCATGCAGGTGCGCGTCGGCGTCGATACGGGACATGCGTATGCGCTCGTCATGATTACGCCCATCTCCGACAGCCGTTTCATGTTCGGCGTGTCGAATCGCAGGTTTTCGGGGTACACGCGGTCGCCGTATGCGACCGAACTGTCAGCCCAACTGTAATCGTCTACGAGAAAAAAGATGATGTTGGGCTGCTTTGCGGTATTGTTGCAGGCTGCGAGCGGTGCCGCCAGCGACATGCCCAAAAGGGATTTCGATATTTTCATAATCTGTCAGGTTGTGTAGTTTACAGGTTCATTATATACAAAGGTAACCATTTATAAATAAAAAAGTCCCTTGTCGAGGGACTTTTTTATGTGCCGACCGCCGATTTATTTCACGGCAATCTTCGCTATGCGGCGTTCGTGGCGTCCGCCGCGCTCGAATTCGGTTGTCAGCCATTCGTCGAGAATCGCTATCGCCGTTTTGTTGTCGATGAACCGTGCCGGCAATACCAATACGTTCGAATCGTTGTGCTGGCGCGTTATGTGCGCTATTTCGGGTATCCAGCAGAGGCTCGCACGAATCTTCTGATGCTTGTTGAGCGTTATCGCCATTCCCTCGCCCGAACCGCAGATGCCTATTCCGCGTTCGAACTCGCCGGCTTCGATTGCTTCGGCGAGCGGATGCGCATAGTCGGCGTAGTCGCAACTCTCCTCCGAGTTGCAGCCGAAATCGAATACCTCGTATCCCTTCGATGCGAGATAACCCGTAAGCAACTCCTTCATTTCGTAGCCCGCATGGTCGCTGGCGATTCCTATTTTCTTGTCCATATAGTTTGTATTTTGTTTCGGTTGTTCCGGCAATTGTTTGTCTTCTGCAATAATCATACGAAATGCCACAGGAAAGTGTCATTAAGGACTTTAATGACCTTAAAGTCTTTGTTTCATAGGCTATTTCGCGGCGCGTTTGCGGTCTACCTCGTTGAGGAGTATTTTGCGCAGACGCATTGCCTTAGGCGTAACCTCCACGTATTCGTCCTCCTTGATGTATTCGAGAGCCTCTTCGAGCGAGAATACCTTCGGCGGAACGATTACAGCCTTGTCGTCCGAACCCGACGCACGCATGTTGGTAAGTTGCTTCGCTTTCGTTACGTTTACCGTGATGTCGTTGCTGCGCGTATGCTCGCCGATTACCTGTCCCATGTAGACCTCCTCCATAGGTGCGATGAAGAAGCGTCCGCGGTCCTGCAACTTGTCGATGGAGTAGGCGTATGCCGTACCCGTCTCCGATGCGATTATCGAACCGTTGGTGCGCATTTCGATGTCGCCTACGTAAGGCTCGAAGCCTTTCAGCCGGTGCGACATTATCGCTTCGCCGGCAGTCGCCGTCAGCATGTTCGAACGCAGACCGATGATGCCGCGCGACGGAATGTCGAATTCCAACCGCGTGCGACCGTTGCCCGACTCCATATTGGTAAGCACACCCTTGCGCTTCGTCGTGAGTTCGATTACCGTGCCTGCGGCTTCGTCCGGACAATCGACCGTCATCTCCTCGATTGGCTCGCATTTGCGACCGTCTATCTCCTTGATGATTACTTTCGGCTGTCCGACCTGCAATTCGTAACCCTCGCGGCGCATGGTTTCAATCAATACCGACAAGTGAAGCACACCCCGACCGTAGACGATGAACGAGTCGGCATTCGCTCCCGCTTCGACGCGAAGCGCGAGGTTCTTCTCCAATTCGCGGTCGAGACGCTCCTTGATATGGCGCGACGTAACGAACTTTCCGTCCTTGCCGAAGAACGGCGAGTTGTTGATTGTGAAGAGCATCGACATCGTCGGCTCGTCGATTTTAATCGGCGGAAGCGGCTCGGGATTCTCGAAATCGCATATCGTGTCGCCGATTTCGAACCCGTCGATGCCGACCAGCGCGCATATCTCGCCGCACTTTACGGTATCGACCTTCGCCTTGCCCAGACCGTCGAATACCATAAGTTCCTTGATTTTGGTCTTTACCATCGTTTTGCCGTCGCGTTTGGCGAGCGTTACGTTCTCTCCCGCGCGGAGTTCTCCGCGGGTTACCTTGCCTACGGCGATACGACCGATGTACGGCGAGTATTCGAGCGACGTGATGAGCAGTTGCGGCGTTCCCTCGACGGTTTTAGGTTCCGGAATCTCGTCGATTATGGCGTCGAGCAGCGGAGTGATGGAGTCGGTCTTTTCGTTAGCCTTGTGCGACATCCAGCCCTGCTTCGCCGAGCCGTAGATGGTCTTGTAGTCGAGTTGCTCTTCGGTGGCGTTGAGCGTGAACATCAGGTCGAACACCTGCTCGTTCACGACTTCCGGACGGCAGTTCGGCTTGTCCACCTTATTTATGACTACTATCGGTTTCTTGCCGAGCGAAAGAGCCTTTTGCAGCACGAAGCGCGTCTGCGGCATCGTACCCTCGAATGCGTCCACGAGCAGCAGCACGCCGTCGCACATGTTCAGCACCCGTTCGACCTCGCCGCCGAAGTCGGCGTGTCCAGGGGTGTCGATGATGTTGATTTTGTAATCCTTGTATATTACCGATACGTTTTTCGACAGAATCGTGATGCCCCGTTCGCGTTCGAGGTCGTTGTTGTCGAGTATCAGGTCGCCGTTTTTGGTGGAGTTGTCGCGGAGCAGATTTCCCGCCATTATCATTTTGTCTACGAGCGTCGTTTTTCCGTGGTCTACGTGGGCAATGATTGCAATGTTGCGTAATTTTTGCATACGGATGTATAAATTATTGCGCAAAGGTAACAATTATAAATCAAAAATGTACTATTTTTGTTCAACTATTCAACCGTCAGTTCAGATGAACCGAACCATACAGATTACGCGCAGGAGCGATGTTTTCGTGGGTCGCGCCGAAGAGTTGTTGCCGGAACTGCTCCCTGCACGCAGGGTCATAGTCATATCCGACAGCAATATCGACCGGTGCCATCATCGGCTGATTTCGTCATACGAACATATACTTATAGGAATAGGCGAACAGTCCAAAACTCTCGTAACGGTCGAAAAGGTGTTCCGTGCGCTGATGGACATGAACGCCGACCGCAACTGCTTCATTCTCGGTGTCGGCGGCGGAATCGTTACCGATGTCGCGGGATTCGTCGCTTCGACATATATGCGCGGGGTCGGTTTCGGATTCGTTTCGACGACTCTGCTCGGGCAGGTCGATGCGAGCGTCGGCGGCAAGAACGGAGTGAATGTGGGCGGATATAAGAATATCGCCGGCACGTTCAATCAGCCGCAGTTCGTCGTATGCGACACCTCGATGCTCGCCACTCTCCCCGACAGGGAGTTCCGCGCGGGGCTTGCCGAGATAATCAAGGCGGCGATAATAGGCGACGAACCGCTGTTCCGCCTGCTCGAAAATACGGAGTTCGACCGACTGCGCAAGGATGAGGAGTTGTTGCGCGGCGTGGTCGAATCGGCGATTAGGGTGAAGGCTGCAATCGTTGCTGCCGACGAGCGCGAAGGCGGCGTGCGGCGCAAACTCAATCTCGGGCATACGATTGCGCACGCGATAGAGAAAACGGTGCGCGGAATCAATCACGGCGAAGCCGTTGCGATAGGGCTGGGCTATATGGCATCGGTCGCCGAACGCATGGGCATTCTCGGCAAGGGCGATGCCGGACGCATACTGTCGGTTCTCGACCGATTCGGTTTCGATACCGCATTGCCTGCCGATATGCGCAAACTGCTCAAAGCGATAAAGAAGGATAAGAAACGCGACGGCGATTCACTGCATCTGATAGTGCCGGCGGCAATCGGCGACGTGCGCGATTACACGCTTACGTTCGGCGAGGTCGAAGCGCTGTTTTTATAACACTAACTAATATGAAGGGATTTGTTTTCGATATGGATGGAACGCTGGTGGAGAACATGGCGTTCCATTTTCTTGCATTCGACAAGCAGGCTGAACGCCACGGATACGAACTGCTGCGTCCGATAACGTCGCGCTATTACGGCTGGCACAACCGCGACATCATGCCAGAAACCATTCCGGCGGAGGTTATCGAACGTCTCGGACTGGATTTCCTGTCCGATGAAAAGGAGGCTATCTATCGCGAACTCTACGCCGGCAACGTGAAACTTACCGCCGGTCTCGACGAACTGCTTGCCGACGCGAAACGTTGCGGCGTCAGATGCGCCGTAGGTTCGGCAGGACCACGCGTGAACGTGGAGTTCATAATGCGCGAGGGCGATTTGTTCGACCGTATGGATGCTTACGTGTGCGCCGACGATGTAACGCGCTGCAAGCCCGACCCTGAAATATTCCTTAAATCGTGCGCCAAACTCAATCTTGCCCCTTCCGACTGCGTGGTTTTCGAGGATGCGGTATCGGGCATAGAAGCCGGTCGAGCCGCAGGATGCCGCACGGTCGGCATAACGACGACCATATCCGGACAGGCACTTCTCGATGCGGGTGCTGATTTCGTCGTCCGCGATTTCCGCGGACTGACCGTCGCGGAAATCGAAAAACGGCTCGCCGCACAAAGACCTTAACGCCTCCAAGCGACCCTAATGTCCTTAAAGTCTTTAACGACCTTAAAGTCCTTAAAGCCGTTATCGCCCAAACGTTCCCCTGCTAAAACAGCGTGTCTTCTATCGTCGGTGGGGTAAGCCCGAGATGTCTGTATGCCAGTTCGGTGGCTTCGCGACCTCGCGGAGTGCGTTTGAGGAATCCCTCCTTTATCAGGAACGGTTCGTAGACCTCCTCTATGGTTCCCGCCTCTTCGCCGACAGCCGTGGCGATGGTGTTCAAGCCGACCGGACCGCCGTTGAACTTGACGATTATCGTCGAAAGTATCTTGTTGTCCATCTGGTCCAATCCCCGCGAGTCGATGTTGAGTGCTTCGAGCGCGATTCTCGTGATTTCGAGGTCGATATGCCCTTCGCCCTTTACCATCGCGAAATCCCTTACGCGGCGCAACAGGGCGTTCGCTATTCGTGGCGTGCCTCGCGAGCGCAGGGCTACCTCCGTGGCGGCATCGTCGTCTATCGATATGCCGAGTATCGAAGCCGAACGCTTTACTATGCGGTTGAGGACCTTGGTGTCGTAGTATTCCAGATGACACTGTATGCCGAATCGTGCGCGCAGCGGCGATGTCAGCAATCCGCTGCGGGTCGTCGCTCCGACGAGCGTGAACGGGGCGAGTTCTATCTGTATCGAACGGGCAGACGGACCCTTGTCGAGCACTATGTCTATCTTGAAATCCTCCATCGCGGAGTAGAGGTACTCCTCCACAATCGGACTCAAACGGTGTATCTCGTCTATGAACAGTACGTCGCCTGCGGACAGATTGGTGAGCAGTCCCGCCAAATCCCCCGGTTTGTCGAGTACGGGACCCGACGTAACCTTCATCTGCGCCCCCATCTCATTGGCGATGATGTTGGCGAGCGTCGTTTTTCCCAATCCCGGAGGTCCGTGCAGCAGAACGTGGTCCAGCGAATCGCCGCGCATCAGAGCCGCCTTGATGAATACGCGCAGATTGTCGACTATCTTGTCCTGTCCGGAGAATGTGTCCAACTCCTGCGGACGTATCCTGTTTTCGAATTCGCTGTCGCTCTCCAAATTCCGTATGTTTCTTCCTGCGACCATTTATAATTGTATTATATAACGCAAAAATAGTGATTTTTTCTAAAAAATAGGAATAATATCCTGCGTGTACGACAAAAAAACACTATATTTGCTAAATAAGTACGCTGCATGTGTTCCGGCGGAACGAAAAGTATGTTGCCGCCTGCATATTGCAGATATAAAAAATCAACGGATATATTGTACTTCGCTGATTTACAATATATCCGTTGCCGTGCATTGTGACTCCGACGGGATTCGAACCCATATCGTAAGAACCGGAATCTTAAATTCTATCCATTGAACTACGGAGCCGTGGTGCAAAGATACGAATAAGCGAGCGCAAAAACAAAATTTATTTTGATTTTGCCGAGCGGGAGTATCTAAGGCGAAGCCAAAGATACGGGAAATAAGAGCGCAAAAACAAAATATTTTTTTGATTTTGCCGAGCGGGAGTATCTAAGGCGCAGCCAAAGATACGGGAAATAGGAGCGCAAAAACAAAATTTATTTTGATTTTGCCGAGCGGGAGTATCTAAGGCGCAGCCAAAGATACGAGAAATAGGAGCGCAAAAGCAAAATATTTTTTTGATTTTGCCGGATTGTGGGATTCGCGACGAAGTCGCGTATGCGAAAAAAGTGATGTATGGCGAATATAAATGCAAATTGGGCGCGAATATGGCAGGTCATCGAGATGTCGGGAATGACTATCAATGCTTTTGCCCACCATATAGGATTGTTGCGCAGCGAAACGCTCTACCAAATCAAGAACGGCAAGAACGGGATTTCGCGCAACGTGGCGGACTGCATAGTCGATAAGTTCCCGCAAATCAGCAAACCTTGGCTGCTGACGGGCTACGGCTCGATGTATGCCGGCGACGACGACAACTGCGCGATGCAGATTCCGTTCTATAATTGCGACCTGCGGACCGTTCCCGAGGTCGTCGGCGTCCGGAAGCCCGATTCGTATATGTTCGTGCCGCAGATAAGGTCGGCGGATTTCGCCATCCGCTATTGCAGCGACGACATGGAACCATCGATAGCCGACGGAACGATATTGTTTCTCAAAAAGATAGAGACAGAATCCATGATTTTGGGCAATGAATATGTGATTATCGGACAAAAATTAGTAACTTTGCGTAAAGTACGTTCCACATCGGATGATGCCGTACTGATGTTGGAGGTTGCAAACAAGGAGAATTACGATAATATGATTATACGCCTGTCCGATATTCGGGAGGTATATGCTGTTAAAGGTAAACTTATAATTAAGAATTAGTTATGTTGAAGATTAAAACGAAAGAGAGCGCGTCATGGCTTATAGGTGCTGTCGCAGGCATCTGTATGTTGGCGGTTACCATTCTGCTCCATGCGCAATGGTGGGTGGTGGCTTTGGCTGCCGTATTGACTTTCGTACTGGTTTCGTTGTTCGCTCTGTGGATGATGATAGGGTATGTAGCGTACAAACTCAAACCGATATACTCCGTCGTCTTCTCGCGCGACGTCCATACGGGCGAAATCATCGGCGAGTTGAAGGACAAGCGCGTCGAAAATATTTCGGAGGAACTCAACGCATGGGCTGATGACAACGACAAGGAGATTTCGCGCCTTAAAGAGGCTGAAAAGTTCCGCAAACAGTATCTGGGAAACGTCGCTCACGAACTCAAAACACCTATTTTCAATATTCAGGGCTATATCTCGACGCTGCTCGACGGCGGATTGGAGGACGAACTCGTGAACCGCAAGTATCTCGAACGCGCCGAAAAGAGCGTGGACCGTATGATAAACATCATCCGCGACCTCGACACGATTTCGCGTTTGGAGAGCGACATGGCTGAGATGAAGTTCGAGAGTTTCGATGTCGTCGCGCTTGCCAAGGAGATTGCCGACTTGTCGGAAATGGAGGCTGTGAAACGCAATATCTCGATTACCGTCAAGGAGTCCGCCAACCTCCCTTCGAGATTCTGGGTGTCTGCCGACAAGTTCTATATCGGACAGGTCCTCGAAAATCTGATTATCAATACAATCCGCTACGGCAAGGAGGGCGGGCATACCAAGATAAGTTTCCGCGACATGCTCGACAAGGTTCTCGTCGAGGTCGAGGACGACGGACTGGGAATCGCCAAGAGCGATGTTCCGCGCGTGTTCGAGCGGTTCTACCGCACCGACCGCGGACGTTCGCGCGAGCAGGGCGGTACGGGACTCGGACTTGCGATTGTCAAGCACATAATCGAGGCTCACGGCGAACATGTTTCGGTGCGCAGCGAACTCGGCAAGGGCAGCACGTTCACGTTCACGCTCAAAAAGGTACAGTTGTAGATAAACCCTCCGATGCGCTGCCGTGCAGGCGGCGCATCGGTCTAAATAAGAAGAAATGGTCGATTTGTTGGCAGTGGTATGGGATTTCAATCCCACTTTATTCAATATAGGTTCGCTCGACATCCGCTATTACGGCGCGATGTGGGCATTGGCACTTCTGCTCGGAGGATGGATATTCTCCTATTTCTGCAAACGCGAGGGCAAAAGTCAGGAACTCGCCGATTCCGCCTTTCTATATATCGCGCTTGGCACGATTATAGGAGCGAGACTGGGACACTGTCTGTTTTACGACCCGGCATATTATCTTCCGCGTCCGTGGACGATGATTACCGAGATTCGCGACGGCGGACTTGCGAGCCACGGTGCTACAATCGGCATTCTGATTGCCATTTGGCTTTGTTCGCGCAAAAACAGGGTGTCGCCGCTGTGGATGACCGACCGTCTCGTAATAATCGCGTCGATATGCGGAGCGTTGATACGTTTGGGCAATCTGTTCAATTCGGAGATTGTGGGTCGCGTTACCGATATGCCGTGGGGATTCAAGTTCGTAAGACTTTATCCTAACGTCCCGATTGAGGCGGTTCCGGTGCAGCACCCGACGCAGATATACGAGGCGTTGTGCTACGTGCTGACGTTTATCGTGCTGTGGTGGCTGTACATGCGTACCGATGCTCCGAAGCGTCGCGGACTGCTGTTCGGCGCAGGACTTATAGGCATATTCCTGACGCGGTTCTTCATCGAGTTCATCAAGGTCGAGCAGGAGGCGTTCGAGAAGGGAATGATGCTCAATATGGGACAGTTGCTCAGTATTCCGTTCATTCTGTTCGGAGCGTTCATGATATGGTATGCCATGAAACGTCCGCCGGTGGAGGATGATGCGGAGCGCGGAGCGGCGAAAGGAAAACACAAGAACGGGAAATGACCGCACAAATAGACAATCTGATATTCAACACCCTTGCCGGAGGACACGATTTGTATCTGCCCGATGTCGGCAGCCTTATCGTGCGCCGTAACGGTGCCGCGCGCATATCGTCCGGTCGGCTCGTGCCGCCGTTTGCCGATGTCGTCTTCTCGCGTGAACTGCGCGGAGATGTGCTTACCGACATTATCGCGTCGAAAGCGAACGTGTCGCAGGAGCGGGCGACCGAAATCTACCGCCAGTGGCTGCAACATGCCTCGACCGGAGATGTCGTGATTATCGGCGGGGTAGGCGAGATACGCGACGGAAAGTTCATAACCGATAAAAATTTCGATAATATGGCAAATCCCGAAGGAAGAAACGAGGTGAGGATAAATCCGGTTACCAACTACATCCTGCTGTCATTCGCCTTGTTGTGTATCGTGTTCGCAGTCGGCGTGGCGGGCTACATATTCTATTCGGAACAGGTGTTCTCATCCATGATGGGCAAGGACGACACTCCGCAGACTTTCGTCGTCGAAGCCGTCGTTCCCGCACCGGTGGAGACCTCCAATGCCACGTCCGACGAACTTTCAGCCGTAGTAGCGGAGGAGCAGCAGATACAAGCCGCCGAACCGGAACCGGCAGCCGAAACCGAACGTCCGCTCGAAGGTCTTAACGGCGTACTTCCTATGACGGTCGGATACAGTTATGCCGTGTGGGGTGTCTATGCCGAGTTTGCCAATGCCGAGGACGGCATGAAGACGGTGAACCGCCGTTTCGACGACATCGACAGCCGAATATATCGTTACGGCGACCGCTATATGGTCGCACTGTACGAGCGTCCGACCCGCAGCGAGTGCGTGCGTATCGTCGAGAATCTGAAAGAGCGTTCGAAGAGTTTCGGCGAGGTGTGGGTCTATACTTATAGAAAGTGATGTCTGCGGCTTCGGCAATAACGAGAACGATAGATTTTTTCTACGTACCGCCGTTCTCCAAGGCGGTGCCGCAGCGCATATTCCGTTACGGGGCGTGCGGTGCGCTGAACATGACACTCGATGCCGTGTGGTATTTCGTCATCTACCATTTCATTGTCTGCAAACGTTTCGTCGATTTCGGATTCGTCGTGGTTTCTCCCCACATCCTTTCATTGGCGATAGTATTCCCGATAACGTTTTTCACCGGATTCTGGCTCAACCGTAATGTGGCGTTCCGTACCGTGAACGTTTCCGAACGGCGGCAACTCATGCGATACCTGCTTACCGTCGCAGGGTCGATACTGCTCAACTACGTATGCATGAAACTGCTCGTCGAGCAGGCTGGATTGTGGGCTACGCCGTCGAAAGTGGTTACCACTCTGATTTGTACGGTGTACAGTTATCTCGCGGGTCGCTACTATACGTTCGCCGACCGATGACGGTCTATCCGCGAGCCTCCTCCTTTAACTTTTGAAGTTCGTACATGCGGTCGCGGAAGCGTGCCGCAGCGAGGAAGTCGAGCGATTTCGCCGCCCGCTCCATATCCTCTTTCGCCTTGGCTATCAGTGCGTCTATATTTTCGCTCGCGGCATATCCCTTGGCGACGTCCGCGGCGGCAGGATACTGTATCCGCTCTTCCGGCATGTCGTAAACCGCGGTTCCGCTGCCGTCGTTCTCCGTATTCGCGAGTAGCAGACTTTGTCCGGTTCCGCTTCGCTGCGCCTTGCGCGGCAGCATTCCGTGTTCCATGTTGTATCGCACCTGCTTTTCGCGGCGGCGGTTGCTCTCCTCTATCGCTATGCGCATCGAGTCGGTGCAGTTGTCGGCGTACATGATGACGTTTCCGTTCGAGTGCCGTGCCGCACGTCCGGCAATCTGCGTTATCGCCCTGACATTGCGCAGTATTCCCTCCTTGTCGGCATCGAGAATCGCAACCAGAGCCACTTCGGGCAGGTCGATTCCCTCGCGCAGCAGATTCACACCGATAAGCACGTCGAACATCCCCGCCCTTAAATCTTCGAGTATCTGTATACGTTCGAGCGTATCGACGTCCGAGTGGATGTAGCGGTTGCGCACCCCGACGCGGTCGAGGTATTTCGACAACTCTTCCGCCATCCGCTTCGTTATCGTTGTAACGATTATCTTGTCGTCTCGCTTTACATAACGGTCTATCTCTTCGAGCAGGTCGTCAATCTGATTGAGCGTTACGCGCACCTCCAACGGCGGGTCGATAAGTCCCGTCGGACGTATTATCTGCTCTACGACGACGCTTTCGCTCTTTATGATTTCGTAGTCGGCAGGCGTTGCGCTGACATATATCGTCGTTCCCTGCAACTGCTCGAACTCCTCGAATTTCAGCGGACGGTTGTCTTTCGCGGCGGGCAGACGGAATCCGTACTCCACCAGATTCTCCTTTCGCGCACGGTCGCCGCCGAACATCGCTTTTACTTGCGGAATCGTAACGTGGCTTTCGTCGATTACCATGAGATAGTCTTTCGGGAAGTAGTCGAGCAGACAGAACGGACGCGTTCCCGCCTGCCTGCCGTCGAAGTAACGCGAATAGTTCTCGATTCCCGGGCAGTAGCCCAACTCCTTTATCATTTCGAGGTCGTACTCCACGCGCTGTTTCAGCCGCTGCGCCTCCGTGCTTCTGCCTTCGCGCTCGAAAAACTCCGTCTGCTTTCCGAGGTCGAGGTATATCTGATTGACGGCGGTCGCAATCCGCTCTTTCGTGGTTACGAACAGATTAGCCGGAAATATCATCGCTTCGTTCAGCGTGTCGAGCCGCTGCCCCGATACGGCGTCTATGGACTGTATCGCTTCGATTTCGTTGTCGAAGAACATCACACGGTAGCACTGGTTGCCGATAGCCGACATGATGTCTATCGTATCGCCGCGCACACGGAACGTCGCCGGTTGCAGTTCCAGTTCGGTCCGGGTGTAGAGAGCCTCCACGAGCCGGTACAGAAAGTGCTTGTAACTCACCACGTCGCCGACCTTGATGTTTATCGATGTCGCGTGGAAGTCGGCGGGATTTCCGATACCGTACAGACACGATACGCTCGATACGACTATCACGTCGCGTCGTCCCGACAGCAGGGTAGAGGTCGCGCTCAACCGCATCTTCTCTATCTCCGCATTTATGGCGAGGTCTTTTTCTATATAGGTGTCCGTCGCCGGCAGATAGGCTTCAGGTTGGTAGTAGTCGTAATACGAAACGAAATACTCAACCGCATTGTCCGGAAAAAAGTTCTTGAATTCGCCGTACAATTGCGCCGCAAGCGTCTTGTTGTGGCTCAATACGAGCGTAGGGCGGTTCAGGTCGGCGATTACGTTCGCCACGGTGAATGTCTTTCCCGAACCCGTAACTCCCAACAGGGTGTTATGGTCCGACCCGCCCCTGATAGACTTTATCAGTTCGGCTATCGCTTCCGGCTGGTCGCCGGTAGGCTTGTAATCGGAAACGAGTTTGAAATCCATACTGCAAATGTATAATTCATAATCCTAAAATCAAAATCGAATATCGCCGTCGCCTGCGAAAAACATCCTCTCCCGATTAAAGTCCTTAAAGTCTTTAACGACCTTAAAGACTTTTTTCGTATCTTTGGCTTCGCCTTAGATACTTCCGCTCGGCAATGCCAAATTTATTTGGCATTGCCCTCGCTTATTCGTATCTTTGCACAACTATGATTGACCGTGAAACCATAGACAGAATTTATGCCGCGGCGGACATCGTGGACGTCGTGAGCGACTATGTTACGCTCAAACGCAAGGGCGTGAACTATCAGGCGTGCTGTCCGTTCCATAACGAGAAGACGCCGTCGTTCGTGGTTTCGCCGTCGAAAGGCGTTTTCAAGTGCTTCGGATGCGGCAAGGGCGGCAATGCCGTAACGTTCGTCATGGAGCATGAGAGCGTAACCTATCCCGAAGCTCTGAAAATCGTCGCGAAGAAATACGGCATCGAGGTTCGCGAAAAGGAGATGACCGAGGAGGATATCCGCCGCAACGACAACCGCGAGAGTATGTTTACGCTCAATTCGTGGGCTGCCGACTACTTCGCCGAATACCTCCACCAAAGCGACGAGGGCATGAGCATAGGCATGACCTATTTCCGCCGCACACGCGGTTTCTCCGATGCGACGATAAAGAAATTCGGTCTCGGTTTCTGCCCGACGAAGGGCGACAAGATGACGCAGGACGCCCTGTCTGCGGGCTATAAGGAGGAGTTCCTGCTCTCGACGGGTCTTTCGATAAAGCGCGAAAGCGACGGTCGGGTCTACGACCGCTTCCGCGAGCGCGTGATGTTTCCGGTACACAATATTTCCGGTCGTATCGTTGCCTTCGGCGGTCGTACCCTGCGTACCGACAAGAGCGTTGCCAAGTACCAGAACTCGCCCGAGAGCGAAATTTACAGCAAGAAAAACGAACTCTACGGCTTGTATTTCGCCAAGAAGGCTATTCAGCAGCAGGATTTCGCCATCATGGTCGAGGGTTATACCGACGTCATCTCGATGCACCAGTCGGGTGTCGAGAATGTCGTCGCATCGTCCGGAACGTCGCTTACGACCGAACAGATACGCCTGCTCGGCAGATTCACGAAGAATATAACCGTCATCTACGACGGCGACTCGGCGGGTATCCATGCTTCGCTCCGCGGAATCGACATGATTCTGAAAGAGGGCATGAACGTCCGTGTCGTTCTGCTTCCCGAACCCGAAGACCCCGATTCGTTCGCCCGCAGCCATACCGCAGGCGAGGTGCAGGCTTATATCTCGGCTAACGAGGAGAATTTCATAACCTTCAAGGCGAAACTTCTCCTGCGCGATGCCGCCGACGACCCCGTCAAGCGGTCGGCGGTCATCTCCGACATGGTGCAGTCCGTCGCCCAGATTCCCGATAATATCCAGCGGTCGCTTTTCATCCGCGAGTGCGCCAAAATAATGGACATCGACGAAAATCTGCTCGTCGGCGAGGTCGCCCGCAAGCGGATGATGTCGCTCGGCGACAGGGAGGCGGAGGATTTCGTCCGCCGCCAGCAGTCGTTCCGCAATCGCGAGGAGCAGAAGAGTATCGCCGCAGCCGCGGATGCCGACGAGAAGATAGGCAATACCCCCGTCGGCAGCAGCACCGATGCGCTCGAACGCGAAATAATATATTATCTGCTCCATTACGGCGACAAGGATTTCGATTTCCGCGAGAGCGGCAAGATTGTTTCGCTCAATGTCGCGGCGGAGATTATCCGCGAACTCGATGCGGACGGTATGCACCTCGAAAATCGGGCGTATGACGAGATTCTGTCCGTTTTCCGCCGGTCTCTCGCTGCGGGACGGCAGGTGGAGATGCACGAACTCGTGAACCATCCCGAACCGGATGTATGCAACGCGGCTGTCGATATAATGACCTCCGAGGAAAACTATGTCGAGAGTGCGATATGGACGCAGAAGGAGGTTCACATGACGAGCGAATCGGAGATGCTGTCGAAAGGCGTTCCGAAAGTCATCATGCTGTTCAAGTCGAAGACGGTTTCGCGCATGATAAACGAATTGCAGGCTGCATTGAAACGTCCCGACCAGAGCGACGATGAGCAGGCGGATTTGATGAAGAGACTTTCGCAACTCAACAAGGCGAAAGTGATTATCGCCCGCAAACTCGACCGGCTTATCTTGTAGGTTTTATCTTATTAGGGCTGTTTTGTAGAACCTGCCCCCACCCCAAAAAACACTAATGACCTTAAAGACTTTAAAGTCCTTAAAGCCCCTAATGTCCTTAAAGTCCCTTTTTCTCTCCACAAAAAAAATCCGCACCGAAATTTTCGGTGCGGATTCTGCTGTAAATCGTCGGACGATTAGTTGTTGAACGGCGTTGCAACGTCGCTGCCTTCGTTCAGCACGAGTGCCGAATTAATGCTGAACCACTCGGTAACATTGCCGGCGACCTTGACATTCTCTTTGATGACGAGTTTCGCCTGACCGTTCGCTTCGTTCGGTGCAATCGAAATGCCGTTGAAAGTATTTTTCGCTTTCGACATGTCGATGCTGTTTCCGCTAATCGTTACGGTCGGATTGTAGTCGCTCTTGAAACGTGCGATGCGAATACCGTATTCGGTCGGAGTTATCGTATTGTTTTCGATTACGACATTGTTGATAGGATAGTCTATCTTTACTCCGTCCTCCACCGGATTGGTGAACGTGTTGCCGCGTACTATGAAGTTTTCGCAAGCATTCCTATCTGCCATAATTCCGTGTTTAGTCGGGTTGATAAAGGTGTTGTTTTCGATAAGAACGGTACCGGTTGTTACGAAGCGAATATCAATCGCATTGACATCAATCACACTTGCTGAGAAAGTCGCCTTGTTATTGCGAATAGTTATGTCGCCTACGTGAGTATTGACATACTCATTGTTCGATGTCTGGAATAACGACTCTACCATATCTATTCCCTCGCAATCTTCGATTACGATATTTTGCGTGGTTTGAGGGTCGGCAGTGAATGTGAGATTCACGCCTTTGCCTTGGAAACGAACACCCTTTATAGTAATGTTCTTTACGGTTGTGATTTTCTGGCTACGCACATTTATACCCGAAGTGCAAGCCTTCGACGATGTCGGGTCGCCGATTATCGTCAGGTTCTGAATGTCTTTGTATTCGGCAACCGAGAACGTCGGATAATCCACGTCTTTGGCGACCGTAATGGTCGTCTGCGCCGGATTCGACGCAGACGAACCGAGTACGATTTCGCCTACTTTCGCATTCAGTACGAGTTCTACCGGAGCGGTAGGGTTCAGCGTCGTGAAATCGATTTTATCGATTGCTCCGGCGACCGTAACTTTCCCCCCCCCTTGGATTGCGGCGATTGCTTCTTCTGCCGTCGAAACCTGTACGCCGTCGTCAGGAGTGTTGCCGCTGTCCGTCGTCTTGTCGGAATTGTTGATGTATACGAACTTGGCTTTCATACCGCCGGTCATGTTGTCCAGCGTTGTTTCCGAATAGTTGTCGGTTACGTATACATGCTCTTCATCGGTCATACCTGGGTGTCCTTCGGTGAATTGAGCGTTTCCGACTACTCCCGCAACGAACGATTTCGCGGAAAGCGTCGGCGCATAGTTCTCGTTGTTGTTGATATTACCGTAACTATATACCGTACCGACGATACCGCCGGCATCGTTTCCGCCCGAAACGCTTCCGCGATTCTCGCATCCGCTTACGGTAATGATGCTCTTGTTCGGATAAGCGGCAGTGTCTCCGGTATAACGAATCCAACCTACGATACCGCCGTTTCCGTATGCTGCGGTTTTGTTCGTTACATTACCGGTATTGGTACATCCGGTTATGCTGCCGGCATTCTGCTGCTCGCCGATTACGCCGCCGACAGATGTTCCGTTGCCGGTAACCGTTGCGCTGTTCGAGCAGTTCTTGACTTCGGCTGCGGATAATCCTGCAATACCTCCGACTGCATATGTTCCGCTTACTGCACCGTCGTTGGTGCAACCTTCGATAGTCATGCCCTCGTTGTCGTAGTACGCCGCACCGACGATACCGCCGATGTTGTATGACGTGCCGCTGACGGTTGCGTGGTTATGGCAGTTGCGTACCGTACCGCTCTTGATTACGCGGCTTACGATGCCGGCAGCCGCTTTTACGCTTTTGACATTGCCGCTTACGGTAACGTTCTCGACGATACCGTTGTTGGTCAGCAATCCGACGCATCCTGCGGCAAGGTCGTTGTTATCGCTGACGTTGATGTCTACATCTAACGTCAGGTTCTTCACCGTACCGCCGTCCAATACACCGATAAGACCTGCTGCGTCCGAGCCCGAACGATTGGCGATTTTCAGCCCCGAAATGGTTTTGCCGTTACCGTCGAACGTTCCTTTGAATGCGTTGCCGGTGTATCCTGCACTTTTCCGCGTACCGTTGCCTATCGGCATCCACTCTTCGCCGCCGAGATTGGCATCCGCTGTCAGTACGATAGTTTTGCCTTCGAAGTTGTCGCCGGCATTAACGAGTTCCGCCAACGATTTTACACCGGCAGCACTTACGATATTATATGTTCCGTCAGGAGTCAGTTCGATGCCTTCCGCAAAGGTCGGAGTAACAGTAACTCCTGTTGCGGTGTTGTTCTCCTCGTTAAGGGTATATCCTGCGGTTCTCGAACCTCCGAGTATCGCACCTGTCGTTTTGGCGTCCACGCCCGTTACGGTCGAACCCTCTGCTACGGTGCAGTTGCGGATGTACAGGGCACATAATGCCGGAGTTCCACCGTCGCTGGTGAGTTCGCCGACCAATCCGCCTACCATTATCTTGCCGGCATTGCCTGCAATGTATGCTTCATCCGCATTGGTTGCAACGTTGCCGCTGAAAGTACAGGAGCCGAGGTTTGCCGTGTGTCCGCATTGTCCTGCAATTCCTCCGACTTTGCGGGTTCCGCCGACGTCGATGGTTGCCGAACAGCCTGATATTACATCGTTTTCGGTGTGTTCCTCACATGCGTATCCGATAATGCCGCCTACTGCATCGCCCTCTAAATTATTTTCTTTATAGATGCCTTTGACATAACTTCCCGCATTTCCGATTACGGAGCAGTCGCTGATTGTGGCATAACCGTTGCCGGCAATACCGCCCACCTGATAGTTGCCTTCGATGGCGATGTCGCCCGATACATGGCAATTCGATATCGAACCCGTATATGCACTTCCTACGATTGCACCGACTTGCGATAGTCCTTTGACGGAGGCGTTGTCGATATTTATATTCGAGATAGTACCAGGGTCCACCAATCGACCGAACAAGCCTTTGAACGCTTCTTCCGGATTGTTCACGTTCAGATTGGAAATAGTTCTGTTTCCGCCGTCGAATTTTCCTGCGAACGGATTGGCTTTGGAGCCAATCGGCGTCCACTCGGCATTTTCGAGGTCGATATCGGCGGTGAGGGTAATTGTTTTACCGGAGAAATTGTTGCCGCCGTTCACCTGCTCGGCAAGCCATTGCATGCCTTGCGCGCTGTAAACCTCGTATCCGCCGTCAACCTCTGTGTAGCCGAGGTCTTCACCCTCTACGATTTGATAGTAGTAAGTGTTGGTTTTGCCGTTGCTTTCGTTGGTTACTACCAATGGCTCGGCAAGTTCAACCCATTTGTAACCTTTGGCAGGCTTAATGGTTTCTCCCGAGAACTGATTGTGTCCCATATCTTCGAAATATCCGCCTTTAAGGTAGATAACACCGTTCTCTTGTCCTTCGACATCATTATCTCCGGTGTATATACATACTTTGCTGCCTTCCGAATAGAACTTACCTCCGTTAACGGTTGCTGTTCCGACATTTGCCGTGTACAGTGCATAGTGATTCAAATATGTTTCTCCATTTTCAGGATAGTATGTCGAGAATATACCGTCATGAATTGTCAATGTCGCATTGTCAATTGCAGCCAATCCTCCCTGTATACCTTCGATTACCGCATAATTGATGGTCGTTTCTGCGTTTTCACCGCATATACATACACAATAAGCAGGGTCTTGACCATTACTGTTATTGTTATTGGATGTTGATTTGAACGTACCGCCATTGATTGTCATCGTGCCATTATCATTGTATAATGCGTAGTATGCAGCATCTATATTGGCGTTGTTGATAATCATGGTACCGCCGTTTTCGTTGCAAAGCGCAGTGCCGCCGGTTGTGTTGGTCGTCTTGAAATTACCGCTTTCAACGGTTAATGTACCGTAGTTACGCATGATTCCGTATGCACCTTCTATGCAACCTTCGCCGGATATGGTAACGTTTCCGTAGTTGAACAATCGGATATTCTCACCCTCATTTGCAAGTTTTACCGTTACGCCGGCAGGAATATTCAGATTTATTTCCGTTCCCTCCGGAATCTCTATCATCAATGCACCGTTAGGCGCGGTAACAGCCTTTCCCGACAAATCGACATCCTTTTCAATTTTCACCGTACCGCCGTTTTTCAGAGCGTCGATAACCTCCTGCGCATAGTCGGCAACAACCGGATTTTCGAGGTTGACACCGATTGCAGTACGCTGCTGGCGGGAAAATGTCTTGGCTTTGAGAGTTTTCTCGAATACTATATCGTTGCCGGCTGCATCGGTTGCATATGCGATAAATTTAGGCTCGGTAAATGTGCCTGCATTTACGACAGCATATACCTCTGCCGTTTCCTGTGCTGCGATTGTCGCAGGCTCTGCGAGCGTAACCGTAACCTTGTCGAACGTCTTGCCGGCGATAGCCTCCGGAGCGTATTCCGTATTGGAGAGTTTCGGATTCTCATGCGTCAAATCTACGCTGAAATAACCGGTCAGAGCGGCATTCTCGGCGGAAAATACGATTTTGGAAACCTTGATTTCATCTGCCGTAGTATTTTTGAGACTGAAACGCACGAGTGCGAACACGCCCGAGAACTGCAAGTTTACCGAATACGCATCGAGTACATCGCGAGCAACAGGTATTGCCGGAACGGCAACTACCGAATAATATTTGGCGATGTCGGTTTTAACGCCTGCGGCAGGCTGCTCCTGCAAATCGGGCAGGTTGATGGCACGCTTGCCGTTCCAGCCGCTACCTGCTGCCGCCGGCTCGATTGCGCCCTCATCGGTCGAGCCGCCATCGGTCGAACCGCTGACATCTACGGTAGTTGCATTGTACGGTGCGTATGCGAAGAATTTAGAAGTGGATTGCACCTGAACGGGCATCTGGGTG
>QWCY01001664.1_pt1 | contig 37522 bp, 35 predicted proteins | sample 1972631 | NCBI WGS metagenome assembly QWCY01 (sample SAMN09866696, study PRJNA288562) | Human gut metagenome isolate pre1_stool, whole genome shotgun sequencing... | isolation source: gut | host: Homo sapiens | place: USA: California
GTGCTTACACAGCTTCATATCGCAGTCAGAATCCGTAAGCATAAAAGAAAAGCACATCTGGATCATGACGAGCAGGGAATGGAAGTTCCATACGATAACCGGGGCATTTTCCGCTAATGAGATATGGTAAGTCGGGGATATTCCGCCAAATGCAGACATACCCTGACGATACAGTTTTTTTGTCTGTTCATCAAGACTGTCGTAGTCCATATAATATAAGAAACTTGTGGTAAAGGTAAATGCCCAGTCGGAAAATTCTTTCACCAGCCAGTCATAGCGTTCTGCATATTCTTTCTGAAAACTCATCGTAACAGCCTGTGGATTCTTTCCCGTTGCAAGTGCGATTGCAATGCCATCCTTGTCGGATACCGACCAACTTGATTCTACCCCTTTTTTGTGAAAATCCATCTTATCAAACGGATAAAAATAATCGAGATAACTTTCTGTTGATAGAGATTCTTCTTTAATAAAATGGTTTTTTGGAAGATATACAGATTCATAGGTGATAAATTCCGCAGTTGTCGGAAGTGCAGTCATAAAGCCTAAAAATCCGTAGGAATTGATGAAACGAAGAACCATACTTTTCAGTTCATCTTCTGGTGCTTTATGCATGACCTGCAAACCGATATTGACAGCATTTTGGCTTGTTTCTTACTTTTTCCTTCATTCTCTTTTTTAATTATAAAATCATAGACACGAGTATCTGTTTTGGGCGGATGGGATTTCAGACTTTTCATAACCTCATAACCGGTTTTCCTTAATGCACTGTTTCCGCGTTTGCTTATTCTACGTTTGGTGCCGGTATATTGTCCTGATTGATAAGGCGGAGCATCAATTCCCGCATAAGCAACTAATGCTTTGCCATTATGGAAACGTCGAACGTCTCCAATGTCAGCTATAAACCTTACACATAACTTTTCACCCATGCCTCCCATTTGGCGTATCGTTTGATATTCTGGTAAAGTCTTTGCAAGATTTTGCATTTGTGATAATATTTGTTCTAGAGCATAACCTAATTGGCTTACTTGCTCTGTTGCTACTTCCATACAGAGTCTGGTTGAAGGGAACTCTGTTGGTAGTGTAGGGATACCGTCTTCCGCCAAGTGAAAAAGCTCGTCTGCCTTTTCTGATTGGAAACGGTATCCTTTTTCTTTACACCATTGCTTATAATTCTCTCGAAAAATTTCTTTTCCCATGCTTTTTATCATATCAACATGATAGAATTCTTTTGCAAAATCCACATATTTCACTTTTGAGAATTGAACACTGCTTGCTGTATCCAGCGCTTCTTTGAAACCAGGAAGCATCTCATCCATCAAATGTATTACATTCTGTTTAGCAGCAATCAAAAGCTTTATGTATGTCTGATACTGCTTGGATAATAGACTTAATTCTGTGTAGCAGCTTGGATGAAATTTATATGGTTTCAGTTCACTCCAGTATGCTAAACCGTACTTTGCTAATTTTTTTGCATCAAGCGGATCTGTTTTTGCGCCATGCAGCATAATGCGTGAAAATTGTCGTATAATATATGCATTTTCAACACATACAAAAAAGCCTTTTTGATACAGAAATTGTGCAACCGGAAGATGATAATGCCCTGTTGATTCCATTACAATACGAATTGCTCCATCAAGTGATCCGATGTAATCAGCTAACATTGACATTTCTTCTACGGTATGCAAAACTTCAAACGATTCCTTAATAATCGTATTAGGATGTATCATGGCACAGACAGTGCTTTTCCCTTTTGATACATCGATTCCTACACTTACTATTTGTTTCATGCAAATCCTCCTTTTCTCCGCCAGACTTATTACCATTCAGACTTGTTCGTTACACGGATGTATTTAATCCAACCTGTTTAAACGAATGCTTATAATAAGAGGCGGAATAAACTCTAAAAAACGGGAGCTATGTCCCACCGCACTAGCCTTATCCGCCTTTTATTATAATAAAAATAAGCATGCGGATACATACATAATGTATCTACATGCTTATAGTACAAGAAAAGTCCTACAAATTGTCTCCCGGGATGCGGACATGACCCGCGGAGTGCTCCAAACTTGGAAAAACACGGATCATCGAAGATGCAGACATCAGGCTGGCTAGAAATGCCACATTTTTTGAACCGAATTTCCATCTGTATTTCCACATGAAATCCACAAGTGCGTTTCTTATAATATTATTGCTTATTAAAGCATGATATGCTTATTGTGACAGTTCCTTTGTGTGATAGGAAATATGTAACCTGCAGTTACATGGAAATCCACCCGAATGCATTGGCAACTGAGCTTGCAAGAATGATCATGGTAAAAACCGGGCATAAGTATTTGATCATCAAAACAAAAATCTTTTTCCGGCGGAAGGTGCCTTCCCCGTGCAGGATTTCTTCCTCCATGCGATCGATTCCGATTACCCTGGATACAAGAAGGCTTGTCATCAAGGCAGCGACCGGCATCATCACGGAGTTGGTCAGAAAATCAAAGAAATCCAGAAACTGCATGCCGATGATCCGGATGTTTGCTAACGGACCATAACCTAAGGAGGAGAGGCTTCCGAGCGCGATCATGATCACACCGACTAAGACGGTGGATTTCCTGCGGTTCCATCCAAGTTCGTCCTCAAAGGTAGAGACCGCGCTTTCTGTCAGTGCAATCGAACTTGTCACAGCGGCAAAAAGCACCAGCAGAAAGAACAGGATACCAACGAAAGTGCCGAGTCCCATATTGGCAAATACTTTTGGAATCGTGATGAACATCAGCGCCGGACCCGCCTGCAGCGTGTCCGGATCGCCGCCTGAAAATGCAAATACCGCGGGGATAATCATAAGTCCTGCCATAATCGCGATGGCAGTATCAAAAATTTCGACGTTCTTGGTCGATCCCTCGATGGAAGTTTCCTTTTTCATATAAGAACCGAAGGTAATTAAGATTCCCATGGCGATGGAGAGCGAATAAAACATCTGCCCCATGGCTGTAACAACGGTCATCCACGAAAAATTCGCCGGATTCGGTACAAGAAAATATTTCACGCCGGCAAGCGCTCCAGGTCTTGTCACAGAATAAACGGCAATGATCACGGACAGTATGACAAGAACCGGCATCATAAGCTTGGAAACACGTTCCACTCCGTTACGGACTCCTGCAAAAATAATAACCAGCGTAAACATACAGAAGAGAACGAAACAGAGCTCCGTCGATGCGCCGTCTGAGATAAAGGCGGAAAAATAACCGTCTTCTGCAAGCTTAGCCCCGTCTCCGCGGATGTATTCAAGCAGGTATTTGATCACCCATCCGCCGATCACGGAGTAGTAAGGGACGATCAGGATCGGGATTACGGCGTTAATCCATCCGCCGAATGACATCCATTTTTTCTTCCCGAATGACTGGAATGCACTGACCGGACTTTTTCTTGTCATCCGCCCGAGGGCGCTTTCTGCGACGATCATGGTGTAGCCGAACGTGAGGGCTAACACAATGTAAATGAGAAGGAAGATTCCCCCGCCGTATTTAGCAGCAAGATATGGGAATCTCCAGATGTTTCCGAGACCTACGGAGGCACCGGCAGCTGAGAGTACAAAGCCTATTTTTCCTGAGAAGGAACTTCTGTTGTTTTTTGGATTCATAATTTTTTCCTCTTTGATGTATTGTGGACGAAATCCGGTATAGGGAACGCACACGGGAAATATTTTAGCATAAATGGGAGAGAATGTCACGGGCGGCGCTATCTTTTCGCGTTGTTTTGCTTGAGAAATGGTCTGTTTATGGTATAATGTGATACAGGTTGTAAAGAAACAGTTTGAACGAAATGCAGGAGAGAAGAATATGAAAAAGATCTTAGACCTTATCACCGGGGAAGTCACACAGGCATTTGTGGACTGCGGTTACGATGCAAAGTATGGCAAGGTGACATTATCCAATAGACCGGATCTCTGTGAATATCAGTGCAACGGAGCGATGGCGGCGGCAAAGGAGTACAAGAAGGCGCCGTTTATGATCGCGGACGAAGTGGCGGAGAAGCTTTTCGGGAATGCCATGTTTTCCATGGTGGAATCTGTAAAGCCGGGATTTTTGAATCTCAAGCTGGATGAGGCATATCTGGCGGATTATGTGGCAAAGATGCAGGCGGACGAGGGAAGATACGGCTGTGAGAAGACCAAAGAGCCGAAGACGATCATGATCGATTACGGCGGACCGAACGTGGCGAAGCCGCTTCACGTCGGACATCTGCGCTCGGCGATCATCGGCGAGAGCATCAAGCGCATCGGACGTTTTATGGGACATACGGTAATCGGCGATGTGCATCTGGGCGACTGGGGCTTACAGATGGGACTTATCATCACGGAGCTTCGGCAGAGAAAGCCGGATCTGGTATATTTTGATGAGAGTTATACCGGCGAGTATCCGGCAGAGGCGCCGTTTACCATCTCAGAGCTTGAGGAGATCTACCCGACAGCCAGCGGCAAGTCCAAGGAGGACGCAGCCTACAAGGAGGCGGCGATGCAGGCAACCTATGAACTGCAGCACGGCAGAAGAGGTTATCAGGCACTGCTTTCCCACATCTTAAATGTGTCCGTCACGGACTTAAAGCGCAACTATGAGAATCTGAATGTATCGTTTGATCTGTGGAAGGGCGAGTCCGATGCCCAGCCGTACATTCCGGATATGGTGCAGAAGATGAAGGATGACGGATTTGCCTACATCAGCGACGGTGCGCTTGTCGTGGATGTCAAGGAGGATACCGATACCAAGGAGATCCCGCCGTGCATGATCTTAAAATCAGACGGTGCATCCCTCTATAATACGACGGATCTCGCAACGATCGTGTGGCGTATGAAGGATTACCATCCGGATGAGCTCATCTATGTGGTGGATAAGCGCCAGGAACTCTATTTTACACAGGTGTTCCGCTGCGCGCGTAAGACCGGACTGGTAAAGCCAGAGACAGGCTTAAAGTTCCTCGGATTCGGCACGATGAACGGCAAGGATGGCAAGCCGTTTAAGACCCGTGAGGGCGGCGTTATGCGTCTGCAGTATCTGCTTGAGAGTGTGAACGAGGAAATGCTCAAAAAGATCACGGAGAACCAGAAGGCAAAAGAGAACCTTGAGATCAGTGAGGAAGAGGCGAAGGAGACCGCGAAGATGATCGCGCTTGCAGCCATCAAGTACGGTGACCTCTCCAATCAGGCAAGCAAGGATTACATCTTTGATATTGACCGGTTCACCTCGTTTGAGGGAAATACCGGACCATACATCCTTTACACCATCGTTCGTATCAAGTCGATTTTGAACAAGTATCACAGCATGGGGAAGGATGAGAGCGGCGCAGTGATTGAGGCGGCTCATTCCGCAAGCGAGAAGAACCTTATGCTGGCACTTTCCGGATTTGGTGCCATGATGGAGAACGCTTATGAGGAGACAGCGCCGCATAAGATCTGTTCTTACATTTATGAGCTGGCGAATGCATTCAACAGCTTTTACCATGAGACAAAGATCATGTCCGAGGAGAACGAGCAGATCCAGAAGTCTTATATCCGTCTGTTAGAGCTGACGAAGTCGGTGCTTGAGACCTGCATCGATCTGCTTGGCTTTAAGGCGCCGGAGCGCATGTAACCATTTAGTGAGTTGATAAAAAAGAAGGGGCTGCCGCATGAAACGGGCTGCCCCCTTTGCTGTGAGAAGTAATAGGATAAGAAGTCATGCTTTTCGATTTCTGATGGAATGTAGCTGGAAATTCGGATCAAAAAATGTGGCATTTCTAACCAGCCAAATGTTTGCATCTTTGATGATCCGTGTCTTTCCAAGTTTGGAGCACTCCGCGGGTCATGTCCGCATCCCGCAGACAATTTTAGGATTCTCGTGTGTCCCTTGCGGCACCAGACAACAGATGGCATAAATGCCATCTTTATGTCGAACAAAACATAACCGCGCGAAGCCGATGTCTGAGTCGGCATCTGCCTTATTTTCAATAGCAGATGCCGGCGAGTTTCGGTTCGCGCGGTACATGGTCTTTTTCGCATATTACTTCTCTCATCAAAAGGGGATTGTCTGCTTCAAGTGGGCAGCCCCTTCTTTTTTGCGCTTTTTTATGACCGACGCAAAAAGGAGTCATATTTTTTCGGACAGGTCATAGAATTAGACATAGCCGGAAAGGGGGCATGGCTTTGGAGATCGTCAAAATATTCCCGGTGCATATAAGAGAGGCGCTGGCGAACGATACATGGAAGGCGGGATTGGAGGAGATCCGTGTCCGGGTGGGCAGTCCGCTTGAATTTATATACGGCGGGGAGAGCCGCTATCTGCCGGAGCACAAGGGCGTATGTATCCTGCCTTCTGCCTGCGGATATGAGAGCGGCTATCGGATGACGCCGGAGGACCTTCGTGAGATGCTCAACTATATCAGCGATTATTCGCTCTACGCCTACAGTGAGGAGGTAAAGGAGGGCTATCTTACCATCGAGGGAGGACACAGAATCGGAATGGCGGGGCAGGTGGTAAAAAAGGATGGAAAAGTGACCGGTCTTAGCCATATCACGTTTTTAAATGTCCGGATTGCACACGAAAAACGAGGCTGCGCAGATGACATTCTTCCGCATATCAGGAGATCAGACGGAATCTACAATACATTGATGCTCTCGCCGCCCGGAATCGGGAAGACGACGTTTTTGCGGGATCTGATCCGGCAGTTGTCCGCGGGGAATGCGGGCACACCCGGAATGAAAGTGGGGGTTGTGGACGAGCGTTCCGAGATTGCCGCATGCCATTTGGGAATTCCGCAGAATGATCTTGGCCCCCGCACGGATGTGCTGGACGGATGTAAGAAAACGGAGGGCATCCGGATGCTCCTGCGCTCCATGTCGCCGCAGATTCTGGCGGTGGATGAGCTTGGTGGAAAGGAGGATTTTGCGGCGGTAAAACAGGCACTGTGCTGCGGGTGCAGGGTACTCGGGACCGTGCATGCGGGCTGTGTGCAGGAGCTTCTGGACAAACCGTATCTGCAGGCATGCGTCACACAGAAGCTGTTCGGGCGCTACATATTGATTGAACGGAATTCCCGCGGGGAGCGCAGCACCACAATCTACGATGAACGGATGGAGCGGATATGTTAAAAATCATGGGAAGTATCCTGGTCTTTGCCGCGGCGGCGGGGATGGCAGGCACATACAAAAGAGAACTGGCAGACCATCTGGCACTTTTGTACGCGCTGCGGAAACTTCTGGTGGATCTTTCCTGCTACGGAAATGGAACCAGACAGCCGGTGGAAGTTCTGTTGGGATGCTTTGTGAGAACGCCGGATGAACGATTAAATGAGATCTGTCGGAAGATTGCAGACTGCCTGATAGAGAAAAACGAGAAAAACGGGGAACAGGTGTGGAAGAGGGTTTTTGAGGAATATCGGAAAAAACTGTGTTTAACCGGAGAGGAGAGCGTGCTCATCGGGGAGGCGGGCGGCGCGCTTTTCGGGAGAAGCGAAGAAGAAAATCACAGAAGACTCACGCTCATTTTAGAACAGCTGGATGACAGGATCAAAACCGTGCGGGGAGAGCTGGGAGAAAAGCAGAAGATTTATGCGACTGTCAGTATGGTGATGGGGGGAATGCTCGTCATTCTTCTGATTTAGACGGCAGGAAAGCAAAACAGAAAGGAAAGAAATACGATGAGCGTGAATTTGATTTTTAAGATAGCGGCAGTCGGGATTCTTGTGACAGTGATCGGACAGGTCTTAAAGCACAGCGGCAGGGAGGAGCATGCGTTTTTGACCAGTCTTGCCGGGCTTATCATTGTGCTGTTCTGGATCGTTCCGTATATCTATGAATTATTTGAGACGATGCAGTCGCTGTTTGCGCTGTAAGCCGGGAGAAAACCATGGATATTGTAAAAATAGCGGTTCTTGGCATCGCGGGAGTATTTCTTGCAATTCCGCTCAAAAGAGAAAAGGGAGAGTACAGTACGTTTGTTGCAATGGTTGTGGGAATCTGCATTTTTATCTATCTGCTCACAAAGGTGGAGACTGTACTGCTCTTTGTGGATTCCATCAAGTCGCAGCTTCCGGTTGACAGCAGGTACATCGGGCTGGTGGTAAAGATGGTGGGAATCACGTATGTGTCGGAGTTTGCGGCGAATCTGTGCAGGGATTCCGGTTATTCTGCGATCGCAGGCCAGATTGAAATGTTTGCAAAGCTGTCTATTCTGGTGGTGAGTGTGCCTGTGTTTGGGGCGTTTTTGGACGCGGTAGGGAGTTTTTTATGAGAGAGTGGGGAAAGAGGAGCTTCTGTCTGGTGTGCATGTTTTTGGTTTTGACCGGAATGCCTGTGACTGTGCAGGCGGCAGATTATGACGGCGGGACGGGGAGCGCGGAGAAGACGCAGGAGACATATTTAAAAACTTTTTTGGAAGATCTGGACTTTGCGGAACTGGATACGTGGACCAAAGAGGAGCTGTTTCCGGAGCAGAGGGAAAAATTCAGCTTCTCCGTGATGGTGCAGGAACTGCTTGCGGATGGAATCGGAGTGACCTCCATGGAAAAAATCGGACAGTGGCTGTGTGATGCCCTGCTGTATGAGATAAAGACCGGCAAAACAATTCTGGTGGAGGTGGTGCTGCTTGCAGCGGGTTTTTCCATGCTTAAGAATTTCTCGGGAACCTTTGAGAAAAATTATGTTTCCGACATCTGTTTCCTGCTGGTCTACGGCGTGCTCTGTGTGCTGCTGCTAAAGTCTTTTGAAATCTATGGAACGGTAGCGGAAGAAGCGCTAAACGGCAGCATCGATTTTATGAAGGCACTCATTCCGGCGTTTGGCATCAGCATGGTATTTTCCTCGGGGGCGGAGAGCTCCGCCGTCTTTTATCAGCTGGCGTTTCTGGTCATTTATCTGGTGGAGTGGCTCTTTCTTTCGGTGCTGCTTCCCTTCATCCGTGTGTATGTGGTGACGGAGCTGTTCAATCACTTTTTTGAGGATGAAAAATTCCAGAATTTTACGGAATTATTGGCTGGAGTGATCTCCTGGGGGATGAAGAGCGCGATGATGGTGGTGCTCGGATTAAACGTCATGCAGGGACTGCTTGCACCGGCAAAGGACCGCCTTTTAAACGGAGCGGTCAGCCGTGCGGCGATGATGATTCCGGGGGTGGGGAATGTGCTTGGAGGAATCGGGGAGCTTATGTTCGGCGCCGGAATACTGATCAAAAACTGTGTGGGGGTGACGGCACTGATCGTGCTGCTTGCGGTGGGCTGCATCCCGGTTCTAAAGCTTGCCTGTATGTCAGTTCTCTATAAACTTGCGGCGGCGGTGGCGGAGCCGGTGGCGGATAAGAGGATTGTCGGATGCATTAAGAGCATGGCGCAGGGAGGCGTGCTTTATCTGAAGCTGGTCTGCTATGGCATTGTACTGTTTTTTGCTACGATAGCGCTGCAGACGGCGGCAGTCACATCACATGCATAGGGGGACGTGCCATGAATGCATATATGAGAGGATTTGTCATTCTGTTTGTGCTTCTGGTGCTGCTAAGTTATCTGCCGCCGGGGAAACAATACCGGAAATATATCCGTTTTTACGCGCAGCTTCTGATGGTGCTTGCAGCATTGAGACCGCTGTTTGTACTGTTTGGCGGAAAAGATACGTTTTATGAAAAAATGGCATATGCCCAGTGCATGGAAAAATTGTCGGAATTTTCCCGCGATACGCAGAAAATCGCTTATCTGAATCAGGACAGATACCGCACAGAGTATGAGAATGTCATCGCGGAAAATATCAGGGAGAAGGTGGATGATATGCTGCAGGAGTACGGGCTTGGCACGGAGAGTGTCACTGTGGAACTGGGGGAGGATAACATAATGCAGGAGATTTGCATTTACATCACAGATGAGAGCGCGGATACGATTTCGGTCGGAAGAATCAGCGTGTCAGATGCGGCAGAGTCAGGGGAGAATCAGGAGGTCTGCGGGAAAGTAAAGGAAGAACTGGCGGCGTACTACGGGATGGAGGATTCCGGAATACGGGTGAGTTATGTGGGAGGAACGTAAATGCCTGAAAAACTGAAACGGATCTTACAGAACAAAAACTGGCGCAGCTGGAAGAAAAGCGACTGGCTGCTGCTCGCGCTGGCGGGGATATTATTGCTTGTGATTGCACTGCCGGTGGAGAGTGGGGATGGCACAGCAGAAAAGGCATATAACACGGCACAGGGGGAAAAGGAGACGTCAGGCGGCAGCGGAAGAACGGCGTCAGGAGATAGTGGAGGGACGGCGTCAGGCAGCCAGACATCGGAGGAGGGAGAGCAGGAATATGTCCAATATCTGGAGAAGAAGCTCGAGAATATTCTGATGCAGATGGACGGGGTGGGCAGAGTGGACGTCATGATTACCGTTTCAGACGGGGGCGAACAGATTGTGGAGAAGGACAAAAAGACAACTTCATCCTCGACGGGCGAGCGTGATTCAGGAGGCGGGGAGCGCAGTGTGACAGAACAGGCGGGGGAAGATTCGACGGTATACGTGGAGACTGCAGATGAAAAATATCCGTATGTACAGAAAGAGACGCTGCCGACGGTGGCAGGCGTTGTGGTGGTCGCAGAGGGAGGCGGGAACCCGGCGGCGGTTTCTGAGATTTCAGAGTCCGTGCAGGCATTATTAAAGGTGGAACCGCATAGGATTAGAGTAGTTAAGATGTGTTCCAGGGAGGAATCGGAGTGAAGAAAATATTTCGGAAAAACCAGCTGGTGATAACAGCATTGGCACTTATGATTGCGGTGGCAGGATATTTCAGCTACATGAACAACAATATGGAAGATGACCAGGTGACGGCGGAAGCGAGCGCGGATGCGGGAACGGTGCAGGATACATACGACATATCGGAGGAGGATATGCTTGCGGAGCAGGAGATCTTTACCGATGAGGGAACCGGGGAGGAACTGGCGCTTGTGGAAGGAACGGAGACGGCAGCAGTGGATGCCGCGCAGTCCGGGGATGTGGCACAGATGACGGACGGTGCCGCGGACGTCGAGAATCCTGGGGAGGCAGTGCTTACAAGCACGACGATTGCGAACCTCGATTATGCGGCGGAGATGAAATTAAACCGCGAGCAGATCCGCTCCAAGAATAAGGAATCCCTGCTTGAGATTGTAAACAATACGACGATCGATGAGAGCTTAAAGCAGGATGCCGTCAACAAGATGATCGCCATGACGGATATTGCCGAGCGGGAGGCAGCTGCGGAAATGCTGCTGGAGGCAAAGGGATTTTCCGATGTGGTGGTGAGCATCACGGAAGATAACTGCGACGTTGTCTTAAATATGGGAGAGGTGACGGATGCAAAGCGGGCACAGGTGGAAGATATTGTAAAACGCAAGACCAACATTGCGGCGGATAAGATTGTCATTACCCCGATTGTGGTGGATGAGAGCGGGGAATAAGCTTAAAATACTGGTAAAAGAGGCGGATATGTAGTATAATCTCCATGCTATTTGAGGCATGGAGATTTTTTTAGATTGGAGTAAGCTATGGCAATGCGCATCATGATACAGGGGACCATGTCGAATGCGGGAAAGAGCCTGATCGCGGCGGGACTCTGCCGCATTTTCCGGCAGGACGGCTACCGGGTGGCACCCTTTAAATCACAGAATATGGCGTTAAATTCCTTTATCACAAAAGAAGGGCTTGAGATGGGGCGGGCGCAGGTGATGCAGGCGGAAGCGGCGGGGATGGAACCGACGGTAGCGATGAATCCGATCCTGTTAAAGCCAACCAACGACATTGGTTCCCAGGTGATTGTGAACGGCGAAGTGATCGGGAATATGAGTGCCAGGGATTATTTCGCTTATAAGAAAAAACTGGTGCCGGACATTCTTGCGGCGTACCACAGGCTTGAGGAGCAGGCGGACATCATTGTGATCGAAGGCGCGGGAAGCCCGGCGGAGATCAACTTAAAAGAGAATGATATCGTGAACATGGGGCTGGCGGAACTTTTGAATGCGCCGGTGCTGATCGCCGGAGATATTGACCGGGGCGGAGTGTTCGCGCAGCTGCTCGGGACACAGCTTCTTCTGGAGGAGGCGGAGCGCAGGCGGGTAAAGGGATTTATCATCAATAAATTCCGGGGAGATGCGTCCATTCTTGCGCCGGGAATCCGGATGCTGGAAGAGCGCGGCGGCGTTCCGGTCGTCGGGGTGGTGCCGTACATGCAGATTTCCCTCGAGGATGAGGACAGTCTGACGACCCGGTTTGATGCGAGGCGGGAGGCGGCGGTCGATATTGCAGTCATACGTTTTCCACGCATTTCCAATTTCACGGATTTCTCGGTATTTGAGCAGTTTGAGGATGTGTCGCTGCGCTATGTCGATTCAGTGGAAAAGCTGCATCATCCGGATATGATTCTTCTTCCGGGAAGCAAGAATACGATGGAGGATTTAAAATGGATGCGCCAGAACGGTCTGGAGGCAGCGATTCTTCACAGAAGCGCGGAGACGTTCATTTTTGGAATCTGCGGCGGCTACCAGATGCTCGGAAAACAGATTGCGGACCCGCACGGCGTGGAGACGGGCGGTGTGATCCGGGGAATGGGATTACTTCCGGTCACGACAGAGCTGGGGGAACAGAAAGTGCGAACCCGGGTTGGCGGAGAGATTCTTGGCGGGATGCTGGACGGATGTGAACTGAGCGGCTATGAGATTCACATGGGAATCAGCAGACCGGAGGGGGACTGCGAACCTTTCTGCAGGATCCGCGACGAGATTACCGGGAAGGAGCGCACGGACGGCGTCTTTGCGGGAAATGTGTGCGGCACCTACGTGCACGGCATTTTTGACCATGGCTCAATCGCCGGGAAGATCGTGCGGCACCTCGCAGAGAGGAAGGGACTCGTGCTCGGGGAGGACGGCGTGGACTACGGATTGTTCAAGGAGCAGCAGTACGACAAGCTGGCGGCAACGCTGCGCAAGTATCTGGATCTCGATGCGATCTATAAGATGATGCGGGAATATGAGTGACAAAAGAGAGAGGTGTGTGGGATGTTAGACAGACAGCAGATGAGACAGTTGAAGATAGAGCCGCCGGATCAGGCGGTCTATAAGGAAGTCCTCGGCAACTGGGATGCGCTTGCAAAGCCGCTGGACGGGATGGGAGAATTTGAGGAATTGTTTGCCCGCATCGGAGCAATCCGGCGTGATCCCGCCCTTGATATTTCCAGAAAAGCAGTGGTTGTGATGTGTGCGGACAACGGAATTGTGGAGGAGAAGATCAGCCAGTCCGGACAGGATGTGACGGCGAAGGTGGCGGCAGCCATGGGGAGAGGGACGTGCTCCGTCTGCCGGATGGCAAAAGCAGCCGGCGTCGAGGTAATACCGGTGGACATCGGAATCAACGAAGAGGGATCGCCGGAGGGCGTGCTGCCGTGCAAAGTGCGTCGCGGAACCAGAAATTTTATCAAGGAACGGGCGATGACGGAGCAGGAGACACTGGCGGCGATTGAGATCGGCATGGAGCTTGCGAAGCGGCTTGCGCACGAGGGCTATAAGCTGCTTGCGACCGGTGAGATGGGAATCGGCAACACAACGACCAGCAGTGCGGTGGCGGCGGCACTGTTATCCTGCGATCCGAAGGAGATCACCGGAAAGGGAGCCGGACTCAGTGACACGGCGCTTTTACGCAAGATTGCGGTGGTCGAAGAGGGAATCCAGATGCATGAACTCTATCAGGCGGACGCATTCGATGTGCTGTGCGCAGTGGGCGGACTGGATATCGCCGGACTTTCCGGCGTGTTTATCGGCGGTGCCCTGGCACATGTGCCGGTGGTTGTTGACGGAGTCATCAGTGCGGTGGCTGCGCTTGCGGCGGAGCGGATGATTCCCGGCGTGCGCGATTACGTGATACCGTCGCACAAGAGCAGGGAACCGGCGGCGGAGCGCATATTGGAAGAACTGGGAATCCGCCCGGTGTTAGATGCGGGACTGGCGCTGGGAGAGGGAACCGGAGCTGTGATGATGTGCGGACTGCTGGACATTGCGCGGACGATCTACGGCGAGCGCACCACGTTTGCGGATATTGATGTGGCACCGTATCACAGATTCGGGTAGCCTCAGAGAGGAGTAGGACATGATTCTGGTGATCGGCGGAAGCGGCAGCGGAAAGTCAGCTTATGCGGAAAAAGTGGCATTGGAGTGTCAAAAAGAGAAAAGGCACTTCTACCTGGCAACCATGCATGTGTTCGACGAGGAGGGGCAAAAAAAGGTGGAGCGCCATAAAAGGATGCGCGCAGGCAAAGGCTTTGTGACGATCGAGCAGCCGACGGACATCATGCAGTGCCTTCCCGCACTTCGGGAGGCCGGTGGCGGCGTGGTGCTCCTGGAGTGCATGTCGAATCTGGCTGCCAATGAAATGTTTGACACGGAAGAACCGGCGGGCAGTGAGCAGGTCGCGGAAAAGATTGTCACGCAGATTGGCGTGCTGGCGCAGGAGACGGAAGAACTTGTCATTGTCACCAACAATGTGTTTGAGGATGGCATCGTCTATGATACTTCCACCATGGAATATCTTCGGGCGCTCGGCAGCATCAATGTGAGACTGGCAGAGCGTTCGGACGTTGTGGTGGAAGTGATTGCGGGAATTCCGGTTGCAAGAAAGGGAAAGCTTCCGGTAGCGGCGGCAGAGAAACAGGGACACAGACAGAAAGGAGCACCGGCATGTCCGTGATAAAGTCTTTTTTTATAGCATTTTCGATTTATTCTAAAATTCCGGTGCCGCAGTTCGCGTGGAAGGAGGAGGACATGCGCTATACGCTGTGCTTCTTCCCGTGGGTCGGAGCGGTGATCGGATTGTGTTTCCTGTTGTGGAACCGGTTTGCGGGCGTGTATGGGATCCCGTCCACTGCCCGGGCGGCGGTCGGAGCGGTTCTGCCGCTTGCAATATCCGGCGGATTTCATGCGGACGGGTTTATGGACACCATGGACGCGCTGCATTCTTACCGCGACAGGGAGCGCAAACTGGAGATTTTAAAAGATTCCCACATCGGCGCGTTTGCCGTGATCTGTTTTGTGATGTATGAGCTGATCTATCTGGGAGCAGTGTCCATGATCACGGAAAAAGAACAGATTTTAGTACTTGCCGCAGGCTTTTTTTTGTCGCGCACCTTAAGCGGGATCGGTGTCGTATCCCTGCGCTGTGCCAAGACGAACGGGATGCTCTATCAGTTCGCGAGCGAGGCGCACCGGCGGGTGGTGCTAACGGCGCTGTATCTGCAGCTTGTACTCTGCGTCGGGCTGATGCTTGCCGTATCGGTGAAAACCGGTGCTCTTGCGTGTGCGGCAGCAGGGCTTACCTACGCGTACTACAGACAGAAGAGTTACCGGGAATTTGGCGGTATTACCGGAGACCTCGCGGGGTATTTTGTGACGCTGTGCGAGGGTGTGATGGCGGTGCTTGTGGCGGCGGCAGGGCTGATCGGCTAGGAATGAAGCATTGCGGGATGACGCATCAGAAAGGATAACACATGGAACTATACATTGGCGGATATGCACAGGGAAAGCTTACTTATGTCACAGACAGGCATCCGGGGGAAAAACATCCGGTGTGGGATGGAGCCACAGAGACATTTACCGGGAGAACATTGAAGGAGGCGCCGGTCTGCAACCACTATCATCTGTGGGTGAAGAGGCTGCTTAAGGATGGAGCGGATGTAAGAGCGCTGACCGGGCAGCTTCTTTTGGAACACCCGGACTGCATCATCATCAGTGATGAGATCGGCAACGGGATCGTGCCGATGGAGCATGAGGAGCGCGAGTACCGGGAGCTGACCGGCAGGCTGCTGTGTGAACTGGCAAATAAGGCAGACCGCGTGGAGCGCATTGTGTGCGGGATCGGAGAGCGGATCAAATGAGGTATGAGGCAGACATGGCACTGATCCGTCACGGTATGACGCCCGGGAATGAAGAGCACCGCTATATCGGAAGAACGGATGAGCCGCTTTCACAAAAAGGCAGAGAGCAGCTTCTCACATTGCAGAAAAAAGGCGTTTATCCGGCGGCAGCATGCGTTGCGGCAAGTCCGCTGGAGCGCTGCAGACAGACGGCAGAGCTGTTGTACCCCGGACAGGCGCCATGCGTTTTCGATCAGTTCCGGGAGATGGATTTTGGCGCGTTTGAAGGGCATAACTATGAGGAACTGAAAGCGGATGTCCGCTATCAGGCGTGGATCGACAGCAACGGAACGCTGCCGTTTCCGCAAGGGGAGAGCAGAGAACAGTTCCAGAGACGGTGCGTGGAGGGATTTTGTGAGCTGCTTAAGGAAGTGTGGACGCGGGAGAAGCTTCCGGCGTCGCTTGCACTCATCGTGCACGGCGGAACGATCATGGCGCTTCTGGACGCTTTTGCGGAGGGCAGTTATTACGACTACCAGTGCGCAAATGCGAAAGGATATAAAGGACGACTGTCTGTGGAATTTAATGCAGCGGGAAATACTTTAAGAGACACGATAAAAATTGCGGATGTGAGAAAGTTGGAGGAATGACATGCTCTCGGTATATCATATGACGGCGTTTACAATCGGATTTGTGATGGATCTGCTGTTCGGCGATCCGTACTGGCTTCCGCATCCGATCCGGTGGATCGGGCGCCTGATCGGATGGCTGGATCGAAAGCTGCTTGGAGAGACAGACGGCGCGGTGCGAAATGAAGCCGCCGAGAAGAAAAAGGGAAGGTGGCTTGTGGCGTTCGTGCTTCTTCCGGTACTCTTTTTTGCGGCAGCAGTCCTGTTTGCGGCGTACCGGATCCATCCGGCGGCGGGGGTTGTTACAGAGAGTGTCATGACCTACCAGATGCTTGCCACAAAATGCTTGAAGACGGAGAGCATGAAAGTGTACAAGCAGCTTTCGGAGCATGATCTGTGCGGGGCGAGAAAGGCAGTCTCCATGATCGTCGGAAGAGATACGGAATGTCTGGATGAGGAGGGCGTGGCGAAGGCGGCGATCGAGACCGTGGCTGAGAATGCCTCCGACGGAGTGATCGCGCCGATGCTCTATCTGGCGCTGTTTGGACCGATGGGAGGTTTTTTTTATAAGGCGGTCAACACCATGGATTCGATGGTGGGATATAAAAATGACCGGTATCACGCATTTGGCACGGCGGCGGCAATGCTGGACGATGTTGTCAATTTCATTCCGGCGCGCATCAGCGCCATGCTCATGATCTTATCCTGCTGTTTCCTTGGAAACGAATTTGACCAGAAGAATGCGATGAAGATTTTTAAGAGGGACCGGTATCAGCATGCCAGCCCGAACTCCGCACAGACCGAGGCGGCATGTGCGGGAGCGCTCGGCATAAGACTGGCAGGAGATGCCAGTTATTTTGGAAGAATCGTCAAAAAGCCGTACATCGGTGATCCGCTAAGAGCGGTGGAGACAGAGGATATCAGACGTGCCAACCGCCTGCTGTACGGGATGGCATTTTTCGGATGGGGAATTTGCATGGCTGTCTGGTTGTGCGTGACAGCCATTGTGTGGTAGCATAGAGACAGAACAGGAGGAAGAACCGGGATGGTGCAGCAGAACATACATGGAGGAGACATATACCGCAATCAGGTATCGCTTGATTTTTCGGTCAACATCAATCCGTTCGGAATGCCGCAGAGAGTGCGTGAGGCGCTTGAGGCGGCGGTGGCATGGTGTGAGCGGTATCCGGATATCCGGTCGGAGGCATTGCGGGATGCCATTGCGGGGGAAAAGGGGATAGCGCCTGAGGATATTGTGTGCGGAAACGGTGCGTCAGAACTGTTTCCCGCTATTTTAAGAGCGGTTCACGCAAAAAAGGTGCTGCTTGCCGTGCCGTCATTTTACGGATATGAGCATGCGGCAAAGTCCGTGGGGGCAGAGATCTGCTGCCACGAGCTGCTTGAGACGGACGGCTATGCGGTGACGGAGCGCTTCCTTACTGCCATCGGGAAGGACGTGGATGCGGTTTTTCTGGCAGTCCCGAATAATCCGGTGGGTACGGTGGTGGAGCCGGAACTGTTGGAGAAGATTGCGGAGCGATGTCAGAAGAACGGCGTGACATTGATTCTGGACGAATGTTTTGTGACGTTCACCGGAGAGGAAGAACGCTATTCCTTTTTAAAAAAGTATCGGAATTATCCGGGGGTTGTGATCGTGCGGGCATTTACAAAACTCTATGCCATGCCGGGGGTGCGGCTCGGCTATCTCGTCTGCCGCGATGCCGCTCTTACGGAAGCGATAAGAGCTGATCTGCCGGAGTGGAATCTGTCGGTATTTGCGCAGCAGGCGGGATGTGTGGCCTGCGGGCAGCGCGCATATGTAAAGCATTCGGTGGCGTTTGTATGCCGGGAGCGTGACTGGCTTACGGAGCAGCTGTCGGAAATTGGCATCACTGTGTTTGCGTCAAACGCCAATTTCCTGATGATAAAGGACGGGCGTCCGCTGGCAAAAGAGCTCTTAAAGAAGGGGATTCTGATCCGCGACTGCAGCAACTACCGGGGACTTTCCGGGGGATATTACCGGATTGCGGTCAGACGGCGCGAGGAGAATGAACGCCTGCTTGCGGCGCTGGCGCAGGTGACGGAAAGCAGCGTGGTGGAAAACGGCAAAGATGATAAAAAGCCGGCAGCAGTGCCCGACGGAATCGAGTATGTGATGCCGCAGGAGATAGAGAAGCGCAGCTTTTCCATCATCGAGGAAGAATTGCAGCTTCGGGGGATTACGCTGCCGGTGGAGGAAGCAATGGTCACGAAGCGTGTGATCCACACGAGCGCCGATTTTTCCTATGCGCAGACGATGACCTACTCTACGGGAGCGGTGGAGACGGCAAAGTGGCTCATCACAGAGGGCGCGGACATTGTGACGGACACCAACATGGCGCTCTCCGGCATCAACAAGCGCGTGCTCGCACGCTACGGCGGATCGGTACACTGCTTTATGGCGGACGAGGATGTGGCAAGAGAGGCGAAGGAGCGGGGCGTTACCCGCGCCACCGTGAGCATGGAACGGGCGGCAAAGATCGAAAAACCGGTCATCTTTGCGATCGGAAATGCGCCGACAGCTTTAATTCAGCTATACGGGATGATAGAGGAGGGCTACCGCCCAGCGTTCATCATCGGCGTTCCGGTCGGGTTTGTCAATGTGGAGGCGGCGAAGGAACTGATTTTACAGACGAAGATACCGCATATTGTAAACCGTGGAAGAAAGGGCGGCAGCAATGTCGCGGCTGCCATTTGCAATGCGATTCTCTACGAGCTTGGGAGGTGAGCCCATGCGCTATGGATTTACGACGGGAAGCTGCGCCGCAGCGGCGGCAAAGGCGGCGGCTTATATGCTTCTTACCGGCAGAGAAAAGCACGAGATTACCATCACCACGCCAAAAGGCATCCTCTACCATGCCAGGATGGAAGAGATCAGCCGCACGGAGCATTCCGTGCGCTGTGCTGTCAGAAAAGATGGCGGAGATGATCCGGACATCACGACGGGAACCCTGATTTTTGCGGAAGTATCCTGGCAGGAGCAGAAACAGGAAAAAGACTGCGGAAAACCGCAGATTCTTATTACGGGAGGCGCGGGTGTCGGAACGGTCACAAGACCGGGGTTAGACCAGCCCGTCGGGAGCGCGGCGATCAATCATGTGCCGCGGGAGATGATTACCCGCGAGGTGGAAGAAGTGTGTGCGCTTACCGATTATGCGGGGAGCCTTTTGGTGGAGATTTCGGTGCAGGGGGGAGAGGAACTTGCCAAAAAGACGTTCAACCCGAGACTCGGTATTGTGGGCGGTATCTCAATCCTTGGAACGACCGGAATTGTGGAGCCCATGAGCAGTCAGGCGCTCCTTGACACGATCTATGTGGAGCTTAAGCAGAAGCGCGAAGAGGGAAACCGGTTTGCGGCAATCTCACCGGGAAATTACGGTCTGGAATATATGAAGCGCGCTTACGGGTTCGATCTGGACCGAAGCGTCAAGTGCAGCAATTTTATCGGGAAGACGATGGATATGGCGGTGGAGCTCGGATTTGAGGCGGTGCTTCTGACCGGACACATCGGAAAGCTGGTAAAGCTCTCCGGCGGAATTATGGACACACATTCCAGGGAGGCGGACGCGCGCATGGAGCTTCTGATGGCTGCGGCATACCGCGCCGGGTGTGCGCCCGATACGCTGGGGAAGATCTTAGACTGTCTTGTGACGGAGGAGGCGCTCGCCTACATTGCGCAGGACGGATGTCTTTCCGCGACGATGGAACTTTTAATGAAAAAGATTCTTTTTTATTTAAAGAAGCGGGTGAAAGAGGAACTGCGTGTGGAATGCATTCTCTATGCGAACAGGTACGGCGAGCTGGCGAGAAGCGACGGGGCGGTAGAACTTCTGGAACAAATCCGGCAGGAAGAGGCACACTTGCAGTAACATGGTTTAAGGAGGAAACGGTATGGTATATTTTGTCGGGGCGGGTCCGGGAGCAAAGGATTTAATCACGGTCCGCGGAATGAGACTGCTGGAGCAGGCGGATGTCATTATCTATGCGGGATCGCTCGTGAATCCGGAGCTTCTTTCTTATGCCGGAAGCGGGGCAAAGATCTATGACAGCGCAAAAATGACGTTGGAGGAAGTGCTTGCGGTCATCCGGGAAGCGGAGGAAAAAGGGCTTACCACCGTGCGGCTTCACACCGGGGAGCCGAGTCTCTACGGGGCGGTGCGTGAACAGATGGATGTACTTGCAGCGGAGGGGATTTCCTATGAGAGCTGTCCCGGCGTCAGCGCATGCTTTGGCGCGGCGGCGGATCTGAATCTGGAGTATACGCTGCCGGGGATCTCGCAGAGCCTGATTATCACGCGGATGGCAGGACGCACGGCAGTGCCGGAGCGGGAGAGCATCGAGAGTTTTGCCGCACATCAGGCGTCCATGGCAGTCTACTTAAGTGCGGGAATGGTAAAAGAACTGTCGAAAAGACTGATGGACGGAGGGTATGCGCCGGATACGCCGGCAGCGATCGTCTATAAGGCGACCTGGCCGGACGAGGAGGCGTACGTGTGCACGGTGGAGACGCTTGCTGCTGTGGCGGTGGAGCATCAGATTACGAAGACGGCGCTGATTCTGGTGGGAGATGTGCTGGCAGCGCCGGGGTATGAGCGCTCGAAGCTGTATGATCCCGGATTTACCACGGGATACCGGAAGGCAAAAAAGGAACAGGGAGAGACAAAGTGAAGAAAACGGACATAGCTGTCATCAGCTTTACTTACAGGGGGGCAGAACTGGCAGAACACATTCAGGAAGTGATGGATGCTGTATGGTCCTGTAAATTATATACAAAATGCAGCGACGCCCGGGCAGAGGGGATCGGCATACCCGTGGAGCAGCCACTTGCCGAATGGACAGGAAAACAGTTTGCGGCGGGAAATGCGCTCCTGTTTATCGGGGCATGCGGGATTGCGGTCAGGAGTATCGCACCGCATGTAAAAGATAAGCTTTCCGATGTTCCGGTGCTCGTGGCGGATGAGGCGGGGCAGTTTGTGATCCCGCTTCTTGCAGGTCATTACGGAGGAGCCAACCGGCTTGCCGGGGAACTTTCAAGAGCCCTCGGTGCGACTGCCGTGCTCACCACGGCGACGGATGTGAATGGGCTTTTTGCGGTGGATGTGTTTGCAGCGACAAACCATCTTGCCATTGCCAGTCATGACGGAATCGCCCGGGTGTCCGCCAGGCTTCTGCGCGACGGGTATCTTACCATGTCCGTCGCCGGAGAATGTGAAGGAGAGATTCCGCCGGAGGTAAGACTGGTACCGTATCCGCCAAAGGAGCCGGTGGATGTGCTGGTCGCGCCGCAGTGCGAAGCCGGGGAACGATGCAGCTTATGGCTGATTCCGTCCTGCCTGCTGCTTGGCGTCGGGTGCAGAAGGGGCAAAAGCGAAGAGGAACTGGAAGCGTTTGTGCGGGAGACCCTGGAAAAAGAGAAGCTTTCCAGCATGGCGGTGGCGGGAATCGCGTCGGTCGATGTAAAGGCGGATGAGGTAGGAATTCTGGCACTGGCAGAGCAGTTAGCGGTTCCTTTTCTCACTTATCCGGCCGGGCGCCTGCAGGGTGTGGATGGTACATTCACGTCATCCGGCTTTGTGGCGCAACAGGTCGGTGTGGATAATGTGTGTGAGCGCGCTGCGGTCTGCGCTGCGGGGGAGGGCGGCAGACTTCTGGTGCAAAAGACGGCATGTGAAGGCAAGACACTTGCCATAGCAGAGAGAAAATGGAGTGTGAAGTTTTGATGAAACATGAAATCTATATTGTCGGAATGGGACCGGGCAGAGAGGATGATATGACACAGGAAGCGCTCACTGTGCTGGAATCCTGTGAGGTAATTGTGGGATATACGGTGTATCTGGATCTTCTCGGGGAACGCTTTTCGGGAAAAACATTTTTGTCGACCCCGATGCGCCAGGAAGTGGAGCGTTGCAGGATGTGCTATGAGGAGGCCGGGAAGGGAAAACGCGTAGCGTTAATCTGCAGCGGGGACGCAGGAATCTACGGGATGGCGTCGCTCATGTATGAGATGAGCGAGGAGTATCCGTCCTGCGAGCTTACGGTGATACCGGGAATTACCGCGGCGAGCAGCGGGGCAGCAGTGCTCGGCGCGCCGTTAAACCATGACTTCTGCGTGATCAGCTTGAGCGATCTTCTGACTCCGTGGGAGCAGATTAAAGCGCGGCTTCAGGCAGCTGTCCTGGGGGATTTTGCGATAGCGCTCTACAATCCGTCGAGCAGGAAGCGAGCAGATTATCTGCAGCGCGCCTGTGACATTCTGTTGGATGCCGGGGCGAAGGAAACGCGTGCCTGCGGCTATGTGGAAAATATCGGAAGAGACGGGGAGACGGCGCATACCTGCACACTGCGGGAACTGCGTGAGACTCAGGTGAATATGTTTACCACGGTATTTATCGGCAACTCACAGTCGGTCATCATGGGGGATAAGCTTGTCACAAAACGCGGCTATCAGATCGGGACAGGCGCCAGGGCGCGTGCGAAGGAGCGCGGATAAGAGGTCTGGAAATGGAGAGAATATGGCAGAAATATTGATTTTTTCCGGGACAACGGAGGGAAGAGAATTGGCGGAGGCACTCTGCGCCAGACAGATCGACTGCGTGGCGAGTGTGGCGACCGAGTACGGCAGGGAAGTGATGCGCCCGCAGGAGCACCTTGTGATCCGGGAAGGCCGTATGAGCGAACCGGAAATGGAAGAACTCATGCGAACCGGCGCGTTTCTTGCGGTGGTGGACGCCACACATCCCTACGCGGTGGAGGTGACAGAACACATCAAAGAGAGTGCAAAAAAGACCAATCTTCCATATTTAAGACTCAGCCGGAGCACGGCGGCGGAGCGTGAGATCGCAGAGCACGAGTGGATGATACACACGGTGGCGGACACACAGGAATGTGTAAAATTGCTGTCTAGTCTGCCGGGAAACATTCTTCTTACGACAGGAAGCAAGGAACTGCACGCCTATGCCGTCCGGGAGGAGATCCGCAAGAGGCTTTTTGTGCGTGTGCTTCCGGGGGTGGAGAGTATCGAAATCTGTCACAGGGAACAGATTCCGGGGAAGCAGATCATAGCCATGCAGGGACCTTTTGGAACAGAGCTCAACGAGGCGCTGATCCGGCAGTATGACATCGGCGTGTTGGTGACCAAGGAGAGCGGACAGGCGGGCGGATTTCCGGAGAAGATCCGCGCGGCAGAGCACACGAAAATCCCGGTGGTCATGATTCAGAATCCGGAGCAGGCGGGCGGGATGAGCATGGAAAAAGTCCTGTCCGAAATTGAAACGCTCTGCGGGAAAAAGAGCGGGACGAAGCGTCAGCCGCTGCAGATTTCTCTTGTGGGAATCGGGATGGGGAACGGAAAGCTGCTCACCGGCGAGGCAGGGGAGGCGATTGCACAGGCGGAGGCGGTCTGCGGAGCGAAGCGGCTGCTTGCCGCGGCGGATACCCTGATCGCGCCGGATGCAGAGAAACGGGAGGCGTACCTTCCCGCAGATCTTCTTCCGTATATTTATTCCTGCAGGGAAAGAAAAATCGGGCGGATTGCCATCTTATTTTCCGGCGATACCGGATTTTACAGCGGCGCAGAGGCGGTGTATAAGGCATTGCAGGAAGAAGTGCGCCTTGGAAAATTACAGGCCGGGATCACCATCTGTCCTGGAATCTCCTCGCTCTCCTATCTGGCGGCGCGCGCAGGTAAAAGCTGGCAGGACGCGAAAATAGTCAGCACACACGGGAGAGAGGCGGATGTTACCGCGTGTGTGCGCAGGGAGAAAAAGGTATTTCTGATTGTTTCAGGCAGAAGCGATCTAATCCGCATCGGGGAAGAACTTGAGGCGGCGGGACTGTCCGGGGTGGAGCTTACCATCGGATACCAGCTCTCCTACAGGGAAGAGCGGATCTGGCACGGAACGCCGGAAGTGTGCCGGACGTTAAAGGACGATGGACTCTATGCCTGCCTGATTGAAAATCCGGGGGCACAGGGGGAGACGCTCACTCCGGGAGTCCCTGACCGCTGGTTCGTGCGTGGACGAGTCCCCATGACGAAGGAGGAGATCCGCTGGCTGTCTCTGTGCAGGCTCGGGTTAAAGAGTCAGAGCGTATTTTATGATATCGGAAGCGGAACCGGCTCGATTGCGGTGGAGGCGGCGCTGCGGTCAAAACAGCTGCGGGTGTATGCCGTGGAACATGGAGAGGAAGCCTGTGGACTGATTGCGGAAAATGCATCGCGTGCAGGTGTGAAGAACCTTGTTGTCGTAAAGGGGGAGGCACCGGAATGTCTTGGGGAACTCCCGGTGCCGACGCACGCGTTCATCGGCGGAAGCGGCGGCAGGCTGCGGGAGATTCTTCTGGCACTCCGGGAGAAAAATCCGAACGTGCGCGTTGTCTTAAATGCCGTCTCGCTTGAGACGGTCGCCGAGGTTGTGGCACTGCGGAAGGAACTTTTGATCTGTGAGGAAGAGATTACACAGATTGCGGTCAGCCGTGCAAAAAAAGCAGGTTCCCATCATCTGATGCAGGCGGAGAATCCGATCTATGTGATCTCTTTTTCCCTGTCGGAGAACGGCGAGGGGGAAGAACAAAAACCGGACAGACGGGAGGAGAGGTAAGATGAACATTCCCAGAATCATGATTGCGGCGGCGGGAAGCGGGAGCGGCAAGACGCTTCTCTCCTGTGCGCTGATGATGCTTTTTTCACAGGAAGGAAAAAGCGTCAGTGCCATCAAGTGCGGGCCGGACTATATCGATCCGATGTTCCATCGGACGGTGCTCGGAGTCCCTTCCCGGAATCTGGACACTTTTTTCACTGGGGAGAGAATGACGAAAAGCCTTTTTGCGCGCGCGGCAGAGGGCGCAGACCTTGCGGTAATGGAGGGCGTGATGGGACTTTACGACGGCCTCGGTGGAATCCGTAAGGAGGGATCGTCCTACCATCTGGCAGAGGTAACGAAGACGCCTGTGATTCTGGTGGTGAACGCACATGGAATGGGGCGTTCCATTCTGCCGGTCATAAGGGGCTTTCTGGACTATGACCGGCATCATCTGATCCGGGGCGTGATCTTAAATCAGACGTCGGTAACATTCTGCGAGACAATCCGTCCCGAAATAGAGCGCGAGCTGTTGCTTCCAGTGCTGGGGTGTCTGCCGAAGTTAAAGGAACTGCACTGGGACAGCAGACATTTAGGACTTGTGATGCCCGAAGAGATTGCGGATGTGAAAAAGCAGATTCAGATGGTGGCGGATACGCTCGGAAAAACGCTTGACTGCGGGAAGCTTCTTGCGATTGCCGCATCCGCGGAAGAGCTGGAGACAGATCCGGTGCCGAAAAAAAAGATTGCGGATGTAAGAATCGGAATTGCAAGAGACGCGGCGTTTGGTTTTTACTATGAGGATAATCTGCAGCTGCTGCGGGAGGCGGGAGCCGAACTGGTGCCGTTCTCTCCGCTGCAGGATGAGAGCCTGCCGGAGGGGATTGCAGGACTGATCTTAGGCGGCGGATATCCGGAACTGCATGCAAAAGCGCTGTCGAAAAACACCCCAATGCGAAAAGCGGTGCACGACGCGGTGGCGGACGGTCTGCCGACGATCGCGGAGTGTGGCGGATTCCTCTATCTGCATGAGACGCTCTGTGACGATGAGGGAGTGTGCTATCCGATGGCGGGAGTGATTCCAGCGTCGGCTATAAATACCGGGAAACTGGTGCGCTTCGGCTATGTGATGCTTACGGAAAAGGAGGAGAACTTCCTCCCGGCGGGCGCACAGATTGCGGGGCATGAGTTTCACTATTATGACAGCACGGACAACGGCGTGGGTGCGGTGGCCAAAAAGCCGGTAAACGGAAGATCGTGGGAGTGCGTTCATGAGAGTCCGTCGCAATGGATGGGATTCCCGCATCTATATTATTACTCCAATCCGGAATACGCGTACCGTTTCCTGAAAAAAGCGGCGGACAGAATTTACTTGAAAAAATAAACATGCAATGGTAATATGTTTTTAATTTCATAAAAAAGTAACTGGTGCCGGCGCAAAGGTGTGTGCAGAAGATGCACAGATGAGCCTTTGTACCGGTTAAAAGGGAAACAGGTGGGAATCCTGTACGATCTCGTCACTGTGATTAGGGAGTGCAGATACGAAAGCTTTACGCCACTGGCGCGCATGCGCCGGGAAGGTAAGTATCTTGCATGAGGATCTATCAGCCAGGAAACCTGCCAGTTATGATAGTACAGGAAGAGATTCCGGATCACGAGTAATTGGTCGTACTTTTGTGTGTTGATCAGCTGCTCCGTTTCTATGTTTCATAGAACGGAGTTTCTTTCTGTTGTTTTATGGGAAATATACAATCATCAGCAGGAGGAATTATGAAAAAGAAGACACTGGCACTCTTATTAAGCTGTGCGCTTGCAGCCGGCATGATCGGCGGATGCGGCAGTAAGACAGAGGCAACCACAGAGGAGAACGTGCAGACAGCACAGACAGAGGCTGTTGCGGAGACCGGGACAGAGGCAGTATCCGATCAGGATGCGGCAGATCATGTTGCAGCGCTGATCGATGCAATCTACGTGCAGGAGCGCACGGATGAGACCGATGCGCAGTGTGCAGAGGCAAAGGCGGCATGGGATGCACTGACCGACGCACAGAAGGAACTTGTCGAAGGTGAGAACGCAGATCCGGATTATTTCGGAAGAGATACCGGCGACGCTTCCAAGGACGATCCTTTAAATGAAGATGAGATCGGTGAGAATGAGATCCTTGTTGTAAGTTTTGGTACATCATTCAATGACAGCCGTACCGAGGATATCGGAGGCGTGGAAAAAGCAATCGCGGAGGCTTATCCGGACTGGTCGGTAAGAAGAGCGTTTACCGCACAGATTATCATCAACCATGTACAGGCGAGAGACGATGAGAAGATCGACAATGTAGACCAGGCGTTAGACCGCGCGGTGGCAAACGGGGTGAAGAACCTTGTGATTCAGCCGACCCATCTGATGCATGGCGCAGAGTATGACGAGCTGATGGAAGCAGTGGAGAAGTACCGCGATCAGTTTGTATCCGTTGCAGTTGCAGAACCGCTCCTCGGTGAGGTTGGCACAGATGCAACCGTGATCAATGACGATAAGGAAGCCGTTGCAAAGGCAATCACGGCAGAGGCTGTGGCAGATGCAGGTTATGACTCCCTGGATGCGGCAGCAGAGGATGGTACCGCATTCGTATTCATGGGACATGGAACCGCTCATACCGCGAAGGTAAGCTACAGCCAGATGGCAAGTGTGATGAAGGACTTAAACTACGCGAATGTCTTCATCGGCACCGTAGAAGGGGAGCCGGAAGAGACTGCATGCGAGGCAGTGATTGCGGCAGTCAAGGAAGCTGGTTACACGAAAGTGGTGTTAAGACCGCTCATGGTAGTGGCAGGAGATCATGCCAACAACGATATGGCAGGGGAGGATGATGATTCCTGGAAGAGCATGTTTGAGGCAGACGGATCTTTTGAGAGCGTCACATGCCAGATTGCAGGTCTGGGAAGAATCGATACGATCGAGCAGCTGTATGTATCCCATACACAGGATGCGATCGATTCGCTCGGCAGCGTAGATACTGCAGCAGCAACCACAGCAGGAGATCTGGAGGACGGCACGTACAGTGCCGTCTTCGACACTGACAGCAGTATGTTCCATGTCAATGAGGCATGTGACGGACGCGGCACGCTTACCGTCAAGGATGGCAAGATGACCATTCACGTAAGTCTTGTGTCACAGAGTATTGTGAATCTGTATCCGGGAACCGCCGAGGACGCGCAGAAGAGCGGAGCCAAGCTGCTTGAGCCGACGAAGGATACCGTAACCTACAGTGACGGAACATCCGAGGAAGTGTACGGATTCGATATTCCGGTGGAAGCACTGGATCAGGAATTTGATCTGGCAATTATTGGAACCAAGGGTGTGTGGTACGATCACAAGGTGAGTGTATCCGACCCGGTTGCGGAGTAAGAGATGAAAAAGAAAGTAACAGAACTGATCGTATGTCTGCTGTCTGTAATCTGTTTTCTCACAGCGTGCCACACGCCGCAGAGTGAAAAACTGGCGGACGGAACCTATCAGGCGGACGTCACGCTCACCGGCGGCAGCGGCAGGGCGACGGTGGACTCACCGGCGGCGCTTACGGTGGAGGGTGGCAAAATATATGCCACCATTGTGTGGAGCAGCCCGTATTATGATTACATGATGGTAGAGGATGAGACCTATTACAATGAGGCGGAAGCAGGAGAGAACTCGACGTTTACGATCCCGCTTGAAAAACTGCCGTGTGAGATCTCTGTGATCGGAGATACGACGGCGATGAGCGTGCCGCATGAGATTGAGTACACGCTGTCATTTACGTTAAAAGAGACGGACTTTTCGGAACTGACGAAGACGGGGCAGTGGGATCTTTCTTATGCCACGCAGTACCAGGTGGAGCAGTACGGGAAGTATGATCTGATTACGATCGCTGACAGCCGGTTTTTGCTGGTGCCGGAGAATGTTCCGGTACCGGAACATGTGCCGGAGGATGTGGTTGTGTTAAAACAGCCGCTGGATCACACCTATCTGGTGTCCTCCTCGGTGATGGATATGATCCGTGAGATCGGAGCGCTTTCCGACGTCCGGCTTACGGGAGTGAAAGAGTCTGACTGGTATATAGAAGAAGCGGCATCTGCCATGAAAAGCGGTAGCATGCTGTACGCAGGAAAATATAATGAACCGGACTATGAACTGATATTAAAGGAAGGGTGCAACTTTGCACTGGAGAACACAATGATCGGACATAATCCGGAGGTAAAAGAAAAGCTGGAAAGCCTTGGCATACCGGTCATGGTGGAACGTTCCAGCTATGAAGAGCATCCGCTCGGAAGACTGGAGTGGATCCGGTTATATGGTCTTTTGTATGGAAAAGAACAGGAAGCCGATGCATTTTATGAAGAACAGCTTAAAAAAATAGAACCAATCATGGAAAAGGAAGATACAGGCCGCACGGTGGCCTTTTTTTATATCACGGCGAACGGAGCGGTCAATGTCCGCAAGCCGAATGACTATATTGCGCAGATGATCGGGCTCGCCGGCGGTACCTACGTCCTAAACGACCGTCTTTCGGCGGAGGAGAATGCCCTGTCCACGATGAACATGCAGATGGAGGATTTTTATGCGGCAGCGAAGGACGCCGACATCCTCATCTACAACAGTACGATCGAGGGGGAGCTTTACAGTGTCGATGAACTTCTGGCAAAAAGCACGCTGTTTTCTGATTTTAAGGCAGTAAAAGAGGGAAATGTATACTGTACCGGAAGCAATTTCTTTCAGGAATCGACGGGAACCTGCGATTTCATTGAGGATCTGCACAAGGTGCTTGCGGATGAGACAGACGAGAATTATCGGTTTTTAAAACACGTGAGGTAAGAATGAAACGGTATGTGATAGCCTTTGGCGCGATGATCCTGCTGCTTGGCGGGTTGTTTTTCTTTAATATCGGTTCCGGAAGTGTCAAGATGACGGGAAGTGAGATTGCGGACATTCTGCTGCGCCGCTTTGGAGGCACGGCGGATGAGACGGCGCGTCAGATTGTCTGGGAGATCCGCCTTCCCCGGATCTGTGCGGCAGTTATTCTGGGGGGAGCGCTCTCTGTTGCGGGATTTCTGTTACAGTCATTTTTTCAGAATCCGATTGCGGGTCCCTATGTGCTTGGCATCTCATCCGGGGCGAAGCTTGTGGTTGCGCTGACGATGATCGCCCTTTTGGAAATGGGCAGGACGATCAGTTCGCTCGGCATGATTGTGGCGGCGTTTGCCGGATCGATGCTTGCGATGGGGTTCGTGCTCTTAATTTCCTGCCGGGTAAAAAAAATGTCCATGCTTGTGGTATGCGGCATTATGATCGGCTATATCTGTTCGGCAATCACGGATTTCTGCGTGACGTTTGCGGATGACTCCAACATTGTGAACCTTCACAACTGGTCGATGGGCAGTCTCTCCGGAATGACCTGGTCGAATGTGCGGATGATGACAGCGGTGGTGGCAGTCACGATGGGAGTGACCTTTTTTCTGGCAAAACCGATCGGTGCGTATCAGATGGGCGAGGCGTATGCGAGAAACATGGGCGTTAAGATCCGTCTGCTTCGCGTATTGCTGATTCTGCTGTCGAGTCTGCTGTCTGCCTGCGTGACGGCCTTTGCCGGACCGATCTCCTTTGTGGGAATTGCGGTTCCGCATCTGGTGAAGACGGCGATGAAGACGGCGAAACCGCTTTTGCTGATACCGGGCTGTTTTCTGGGCGGGGCAATTATCACGCTGTTTTGCGACGGCTTTGCGAGGACGGTGTTTGCTCCGACGGAGCTTTCGATCAGTTCGGTGACAGCCGTATTTCTGGTGCCGGTAGTGATTGTGATGATGCTGCGCAGGAATGAGGACAGGTAACGGAGGAACGTGTGATGGAACAGAGGAAAAAAGAGTCTGGAATCAGGCTTGAGGATGTGGCGGCAGGGTACGGCAGAAAAGCTCTGCTTAACCATATTTCGTTGCATGTAAGTCCCGGAAACGTCCTGACGCTGATCGGACCGAACGGTGCAGGCAAATCCACGATATTAAAAACCGTGACCAGACAGCTTGCAGAGCTTGGAGGAACGATCTTTCTGGAGGGGACAGCCATGAGCCGGATGCGGGAAGAGGAAGTCGCGCGGACGCTTGCGATGGTGATGACGGAACGGCTTCATCCGGAGTTTATGACCTGCCGCGAGGTGGTTGCGACCGGCAGGTATCCGTATACCGGAAGGCTCGGGATTCTCTCCGCAGAAGACTGGAAGCTTGTGGATGATGCCATGCAGCTGGTGCATGCCAGGGACACCGCGGACCGGAATTTTTCACAGATCAGCGACGGACAGAGACAGCGGGTGATGTTAGCGCGCGCCATCTGCCAGGAGCCGCGGATTCTGATTCTGGACGAACCGACTTCCTACCTGGACATGCGCTACAAGATCGACATTTTATCCAGTATCCGAAGACTCGCGGCAGAAAGAAATATGGCGGTTGTCATGTCGCTCCACGAACTGGATCTGGCGTTAAAGGTATCGGATGTGATCGCCTGTGTGGAGGGAGACCACATCGGAAAAACCGGGACGCCGGAGGAAGTATTTTCGGGCGATTATATTCAAAAATTATACGGGGTGGATGCAGAGTGTTTTGATCCGCGGACAGGCGCCGTGTATCTGCGTGGAAATAAAAGCCGGCCAAAGCTCTTTGTGATCGGTGGGGCTGGCAGCGGCATACCGGTCTATCATGCCTTACAGCGGAAAAATGTGCCGTTTGCGGCGGGAATTCTGATGGAAAATGATGTGGAATATCAGGATGCGTGTGCAGCGGCAAGCCGGGTGGTTTCCGTGAAGCCGTTTTTCCCGGTCACAGAGGAGGAGATTGCGGAGGCGAGGTCGTGGATAAAGACGTGTGAGACGTGCATCTGCTGTGCGGAAACCTTTGGGCCTTACAACGAAGCGAACCGTGCACTGTGCGAATATGCAAAAACACTTGGAAAGCTGATTCCTGCAGAGGCACTGTATTATTTGGAAGGAATCTGAAACCGGGGATGGCGTGTGAATTGGAGACAGCAGGTGTGCCGGAACGGTGAATGCATCGGGGAGGGCATGTGTACCGGCGGCAGAGAAAGAGAGGTGCGCGATGGAGCGTGGCATATTGGTCGTGAGCTTTGGAACGACTTATCAGGAGACAAGAGAAAAGAATATCGATCAGATGGTGGCGCTTGTCAGAGAGCAGTATCCGCATTATCTGGTGGAGGAGGCGTATTCCAGCAGCACTGTGAGGAAGGTGTTAAGAGAGCGGGACGGCATCGCGAAAGATGATGTGAGGCAGGCGCTTTGCCGGATGCGCGATGCCGGGGTGCGGCGTGTGATCGTATTTCCGACCCACATCATTGACGGGATTGAGAACCACCGGATGAAGCAGGAGGTAACAGATTGTGCACCGTGGTTTGAGGATGTTCGGATTGCGGATGCGCTGCTTAAGACACCGGAGGATTATCAGAGAACGGCGGAGGCTCTCTGGGAATCGGTGGCGGCGGAGGCGGGATCTTCGCCGGTGATTTTTATGGGTCATGGAAGTGAGCATGCGGCGGATGAGAGCTACGAGCGTCTGGAATGTGTGCTTGCACAGGTGACAGAGAACGACGTCTATGTGGCGACCGTGGAGGGAAGCGTTACGATTGACGATGTGATCGGGAGGATGAGGGCCTCAAGGCATAAGAGCGGACGTGTGCTTGTGGCGCCGTTTATGCTGGTTGCGGGAGATCATGCCAATCATGATATGGCAGGAGAGGAGGATTCCTTTGCTGCCGCACTCCGCGAGGCGGGATATGAACCGGTTTGCCTGTTAAAGGGGATTGGAGAGTATGAGCCGGTGAGAGAGTGCTATTTCAGACATCTGCGGCACTGCATGGGAACCCTCTACGGGATCGGCGTGGGTCCCGGCGATCCGGAGCTGGCGACCGTAAAGGCGCTCCGCTGTATGGAGAAGAGTGATCTTATCGTGCTTCCGGCGGAGGATCCTGTGGGATGCCATGCGTATCGGATCGCAAGGCAGGCATACCCCGGGATTGAGAAAAAGGAACTTGTCTGCCTGCCGTTTCCGATGACAAAGGAGAAAGAAAAGCTGCGCAGGGCACACGAGGAGATTTTTGCGCGGATTGTTTCTTATCTTACCGAAGGAAAGATTGTGGCATTTTTAACGATCGGAGATCCGTCCGTCTATTCCACATACGGTTATATCCACCGCAGGGTCGCGGCGTGGGGCGGGAATGTTAAAATGATAAGCGGCGTGCCGTCCTTTTGCGCGGCTGCGGCGAGTCTTGGAATATCGCTCGGGGATAACCGGGATGAGATCCATGTGATTCCGGGATCGTACGAGGTGGAGGAGACGATGGCGCTTTCCGGCACCCGGGTGTACATGAAATCCGGAAAAAGCCTCGCGCGGCTGAAAGCGCTGTTGGAAGAACAGCAGAAGGAGAAGAAACTGTCCGTCTACTGCGTGGAGAACTGTGGGATGGCGGATGAGCGGATCCGCCTGGGAGCGGAGGCGCTCGAGGAGAACGGAAGCTATCTTACGACGCTTATTGTCAAAGATGAGGGAGAGGTGGTATAATGACAGAGAATTCATATCGCTTTTTTTCCAACCGGGAATGTCAGTATTATCCGTGCCATGAGGGCATTGAGGAGATGAACTGCCTGTTCTGCTATTGTCCGCTCTATGAGAGACGTCATTGTCCGGGAAATCCGGAGTATATTAAGAGCAGACGGGAGGATGGAAGCGAAGTACAGATCAAGTCCTGCATGAAGTGCACGTTTCCACATCAGGCGGAGAACTATGATGTGATCATGCAGTTTTTGAGGAAGGGAGATAGATAGATAGGATGAAGAGAGTATTTTTGATTGTATTGGACAGCGTGGGGATTGGCGAGATGCCGGATGCTGCAGATTACGGGGATGCGGGAAGCAACACCATCAAAGCCGCTTCCACCAGCCCTTATTTTTCCATGCCGAACATGAGAAAGCTTGGCTTTTTTAATATCGACGGCGTGGAGATCGGGGAAAAGGAGGCAGCTCCTACCGGAGCGGTTGCCCGCATGACGGAAGTGTCAAAGGGAAAAGATACGACGATCGGCCACTGGGAGATTGCAGGCGTCATCTCACCAAAGCCGCTGCCGACCTACCCGAACGGTTTCCCGCAGGAGATTATTGAGGAATTTTCCAAAAAGACAGGGAGGGGCGTGCTCTGCAACAAGCCGTATTCCGGTACGGACGTCATCCGCGACTACGGGGAGGAGCATCTTAAGACCGGAGATCTGATCGTGTATACATCAGCGGATTCCGTGTTCCAGGTAGCTGCACATGAGGACATCGTTCCGGTGGAGAAGCTGTATGAATACTGCCAGATCGCGAGAGATATGCTGCGTGGAGAGCACGGTGTCGGCCGCGTGATCGCAAGACCGTTCACCGGAACGCCGGGGAACTTCACCCGCACGACCCGCAGACATGATTTTTCCTTACAGCCGCCGAAAGTGACGATGTTAGACCAGCTCTCGGGAGCCGGTTTTGACGTGCTTTCTGTCGGTAAGATCATCGATATTTTCGCGGAGAAGGGCATCACGGAGTATGTCCGCACGACCGGAAATGAGGACGGCATCAACAAGACGCTTGATTATATGAAGAAGGATTTTAACGGACTGTGCTTTACGAATCTGGTGGATTACGACATGCTCTACGGACACCGCAATGATGTCGAGGGCTACGCAAAAGCACTGACGTACTTCGATGAGCGCCTGCCGGAACTTTTAGCAGCGATGGGTGAGGAGGACGTGCTGATGATCACGGCAGATCACGGCTGCGATCCGAGTACACCGTCCACGGATCATTCCAGAGAGTACACGCCGCTTGTGATGTACGGAGCACCGGTGCGGGCAGGGGAGAATTTCGGAACAAGAAAGAGCTTTTCCGACATTGCAGCGACGATTCTGTCCTACTTTGATCTGACCCCGGAGTGCGCGGGCGAGGCAATTCCAGTATTCAAGAAATAGTACAGATCTTTGGAAGAGAAGTTTTTGCATTTTTCATGAAATTATGTTATAGTGCCAACGTATGCAAAGTTTCGGCTTTGCTGCGTTGGCATTTTTGAAGTGATTTGTTTTTTGGAGGATAGATAGTTTGGCTGATTTAAGAAAAGAGATTGAAAAGAGACGTACGTTTGCAATTATTTCCCACCCGGATGCCGGTAAGACGACGCTGACGGAGAAGTTCCTGCTCTATGGAGGAGCAATCAATCTGGCGGGTTCCGTCAAGGGAAAAGCGACGGCGCGTCATGCAGTGTCCGACTGGATGGAGATTGAGAAGGAGAGAGGTATTTCCGTCACGTCATCGGTACTGCAGTTCAATTACGGAGGTTACTGCATCAATATTCTTGATACACCGGGACATCAGGACTTCTCGGAGGATACTTACCGTACCTTGATGGCGGCGGATTCTGCCGTCATGGTAATCGACGGTTCCAAGGGTGTCGAGGCGCAGACCAGAAAGCTGTTCAAGGTCTGTGTGATGCGCCATATTCCGATTTTTACATTCATCAACAAGATGGACCGCGATGCGAACGACACGTTTGATCTTCTTGATGAGATCGAGAAGGAGCTTGGCATTGCGACCTGCCCGATCAACTGGCCGATCGGTTCCGGTAAGAATTTTAAGGGTGTCTATGACCGCAACACAAGAGAGATTATGACGTTTTCCGATACATTAAAGGGAACCAAGGAAGGTACGGAGAAGCATATTTCCGTGGACGATCCGGCGCTGATTGCAGAGATCGGACAGGATGCGTATGATAAGCTGATGGAGGAGATCGAGCTTCTGGACGGAGCGAGCGCGGAGTTTGATCAGGAACTTGTGACGAAGGGAGAACTATCCCCGGTATTTTTCGGTTCGGCATTGACGAATTTCGGTGTGGAGACTTTTTTGCAGCATTTCTTAAAGATGACTTACTCGCCGCTGCCGCGCAAGGCGGATATCGGAGAAGTTGATCCGTTTGGTGAGGATTTCTCTGCGTTTGTATTCAAGATTCAGGCAAACATGAACAAGGCACACCGTGACCGAATTGCGTTTATGCGCATCTGCTCGGGCAAGTTTACCGCCGGCATGGAAGTGACACATGTGCAGGGCGGCAATAAAAAGATCAAGCTTTCGCAGCCGCAGCAGATGATGGCGCAGGAGCGTCATATCGTGGACGAGGCGTATGCGGGAGACATCATCGGTGTGTTTGATCCGGGTATTTTTTCCATCGGAGATACACTCACCACGGCGAAGCCGTTTAAGTTCGAGGGAATCCCGACGTTCGCACCGGAGCATTTTGCGAGAGTGCGGCAGGTGGATACGATGAAGCGCAAGCAGTTCATGAAGGGCATGCAGCAGATTGCGCAGGAAGGTGCGATCCAGATTTTCCAGGAGTACAATATGGGAATGGAGGAGGTCATCGTCGGCGTGGTCGGTGTACTGCAGTTCGATGTGTTGAAATACCGCCTCGAGAATGAGTACAATGTGGAAATCCGCATGGATACGCTTCCGTATGAGCATATCCGGTGGATTGAGAATGAGGACATCGATATGGATAAGCTGGTCGGAACCTCGGATATGAAGAAGATTCAGGATCTGAAGGGCAGACCGCTGTTACTGTTTGTCAATGCATGGAGTGTCGGCATGGTATTAGACCGGAACGAAGGTCTGGTACTCTCGGAGTTCGGCAGGGAATAGAGCGTGTGTCAGAGCAGCTGCCGGCAGAAAACAGTGCCGGCGGAATGCACAGAAAGGAAGCAGAATATGGCAGTTGTTACAATTACAAATGAAAATTTTGAGGACGAGGTGCTGGCGGCAAAGGTGCCGGTCATTCTGGATTTCTGGGCAGAGTGGTGCGGACCGTGTAAAATGCAGTCGCCGGTATTTGAGGCGCTGTCCGAGGAGCTTGCCGGAAAGGTGAAGTTCGGAAGCGTCAATGTGGATGAGCAGGCGGCGCTTGCGTTAAAGTATCAGGTGATGAGCATTCCAATGCTCGTTGTGATGCAGTACGGCATTTTTAAGAAAAAAGCGATCGGTCTGCAGACGAGAGAGGAAATCTTAGATCTGCTTGCATGCTGCGAAGCAGAATAGATAACAAAGCGTTAGAGAAGGGAATTGCCGCAATAAGCATAGAGCTTTTGGGCGATAAGTAATATTATAAGAACTAGATACTTAAAAGTTCCAGATAAACATGCGGCGGCAAATTCTGACCGCAAAATCCGGTATTTCTAACCATGCCGCAGCTGACATCCGTGATGATCCGTGTCTTTCCAAGTTTGGAGCACTCCCGGAGTGTGTCCGCAAGCCAGCAGACAATTTTAGGACTTTTGTGTGTGTCCCTTATGGACACCTCTGAACAAAACATAACCGCGCGAAGCCGATGTCTGAGTCG
>QWCY01003107.1_pt1 | contig 37507 bp, 24 predicted proteins | sample 1972631 | NCBI WGS metagenome assembly QWCY01 (sample SAMN09866696, study PRJNA288562) | Human gut metagenome isolate pre1_stool, whole genome shotgun sequencing... | isolation source: gut | host: Homo sapiens | place: USA: California
TTCGAATGGTAGCTCGTTAAACTAATCGTCAGAACGAATTATTAATTCTTTTATCTGTCGAAATATCGAATTATCGATCGTTCGATTTGTCGATTTGTCGACATCTCGATAGTTCTATCTGACGATATATTGAACTATTGAAATAGAGTTCGTCATATCGTTCTTTTAATAGTTTTATCGAACGATATTCCGTTCGTTTTATCTGCAAAATAAAAGCTTTTTCGATAGATATTTTTATGTCATAGAAGTACAAGGATAAATAATGGAAAAGAGTGATAATGGCTGATAATGAGATATTTAAAAATCCACCGTAACTTTGCAGGCAGATAGAGAACATGGAGCTAATCTCCCCGAAGCGGACACCCTGAAAGGTGGATGCTTCTATTGCATCATCTCTTGATATTGGCAAGGTGTGTCTTTGTAACACAAACTTACAGTTGTACCACAAAGACCCTTGCCCCGAAGGGGAGATAAATTCCTCCAAAGTCGTAATTAGAAGATAAAACAGATATGAAAAAGGAAACGGAACACGGTTCAGAACGAAAAACTGCAGAAAAGCCGCGTTGGGACAACTGGCATGTGCGTCTTCCTAACCCGAAAGACCAGCAACGGGCGATTGATTTGTTTCAGCGTTCGGGCGCAGAAACCAAGTCGGATTTTGTGCGTGGGCGTATTCTTGGAGAGAGTTTCAAGGTCATTATGGTGGATAAATCCGCCGTGGAATACTACCGTAAACTCTCCGAACTGACGGCACAAATCCATAAAATTGGTGTACTCTATAACCAAACCGTGCGTGCCATTAACAGCTATCACAGCGTGAAGACTGCACAGATTCTGCTTGAAAAGTTGGAGCATTTATCGACTCAAATTATCACCTTGCAAGAGCAGGCTATCAGTCTTACGATAGATTACCGCAAAAAATGATTGCTAAAATATCTGCCACGGAAAACCTTGGAGGAGCACTCGGCTACAACTTCAAAAAGGTGGAGAAAGGGGAAGCGAGTATTCTCCTTGCTGCTGAGTTGTATCAAAACAAGGAAGGTCGTTATACAATGGAGGAAGTATTTGCCGATATGGAGGCTCTGATACCGAAGAAATGCAGGACGAAGAAAACGGTATTCCATTGCTCCCTCAATCCGCACCCGGACGAGAAGCTCTCCGATGAAACACTCACGCAGATTGCCAAGGAGTATATGGAGACACTCGGTTATGGCAAACAGCCCTATATCGTCTTCAAACACAACGACATTACCCGTGAGCATATACACATCGTATCGCTTCGGATAGATGGTGAGGGAAAGAAAATCAACGACAAGTTTGAAAAGCGAAGGAGCAAGCAGATTACCGATGCCTTGGAAAGGAAGTACAATCTTATTCCAAGTTCAAAAGTAACTGATAGGGAAATGAAGGAAGTATCTAAAATTGATACCACCAAAGGGAATATCAAGGAACAAGTAGCCGAAATGCTTCTCTCTGTCCTAAAGCATTATGAGTTCTGCTCACTTGGAGAATTGAATGCCATCCTCTCCATATACAATCTTGCAGTGGAGGAAGTTAAGACAGAGTTTCGGGGAAAGAAATATGACGGACTGGTTTATGTCCCAACTGATGATAAGGGTGACAAGGTAAGCACACCCATCCATGCCTCCGACATCGGTCGTGGTGTGGGCTATACTGCCGTACAGAACAGGATACAGAAGTCGAAACAAACCATCAAACTACTGATACCAACCATAAGGAACAAGGTGTTACAAACAATGCGTACCTCTCCCAATACGGAGAAAGAACTTCGGCAAAGATTGGAGGAACAGGGGTTGCGGGTGGTTATCCGAAAGAACGAAAGCGGGCGAATATATGGCATCACGTTCATTGACGACAAGGAGGGCATTGCGCTTAATGGCTCCCGATTGGGTAAGGGATATGCCGCTAACGTATTCAATGGCTATTTCTCCAATCCAACATATAATCCGTTCTTAGATGAAACGCTGTATGGCAGTCCGTCTGCCCGTTTGGATCAATCTGCAACCGTTCACCCTTCGCAGCTAAATACGGAGGAAAGCGACAACCTTGTCGATGAACTGATCGAGGATATGGCAGATGGTCCTTTCCTATCTACGGGCAACGATGATTGGAAGGAAGCCGCATGGCAGCGTAAACTCCGTAGGCAGAGTAGGATAAAAATTAGACGAAGAAAACAATAAATAAAGGAGAATTTCCATCTCCTCTCCCTTCGGAGGGGTTGGGGGAGGCTCCCAAAAACAATACGATTATGGCACAGGAAGATGATTTAAGGGCATTAGGTAAAGTCATGGACTTTATGCGAGGTATATCGGTGATATTCCTTCTGATTAACTGTTATTGGTTCTGTTACGAGGCATTTCAACAGTGGCAATTCACGCTTGGAATCATTGATAAGATACTGATGAATTTCCAGCGTACCACAGGATTGTTTTCATCCATCCTCTGGACAAAACTCTTTTGTGTGGTATTTCTTGCCTTGTCCTGCCTTGGGACAAAGGGCGTGAAGGAAGAGAAAATCACATGGCCAAAGATTTGGACGGTGCTTTTCTCAGGCTTCGTCTTTTTCTTTCTCAACTGGTGGCTGTTGGCATTGCCCATCGGAAAGGTCGGTGCCGCTTCACTCTATATCTTTACGCTTTCCATTGGCTATATCTGCCTGCTGATGGGTGGCGTATGGATGAGCCGACTGCTGAAGAACAACCTGATGGATGATGTGTTCAACACGGAGAACGAGAGCTTTATGCAGGAAACCCGATTGATGGAAAATGAATACTCGGTAAACCTCCCCACACGATTTTACTACAAAAAAAGGTGGAACAAGGGTTGGATTAACGTAGTCAATCCTTTCCGTGCCTCAATGGTACTTGGCACGCCGGGGTCGGGCAAGTCTTACGCTATCGTGAACAACTACATCAAGCAGCAGATTGAGAAAGGCTTTGCCATGTATATCTACGACTATAAGTTTCCCGACCTTTCAGAGATAGCCTATAATCACCTGCTTAATCACTTGGATGCCTACAAGATAAAGCCGCAGTTCTATGTCATCAACTTCGATGATCCGAGAAAGTCGCATCGCTGCAATCCTATCAATCCTGCCTTTATGACGGATATATCGGATGCTTACGAGAGTGCCTATACGATTATGCTCAATCTCAACCGCTCGTGGATTCAGAAACAGGGGGATTTCTTCGTGGAGTCGCCGATTATTTTGCTGGCTGCCATCATTTGGTTTCTAAAGATATATGAGGACGGGAAGTACTGCACTTTCCCGCATGCCATTGAGTTTCTGAACCGCCCTTACGCACAGATATTCCCGATACTCACTTCCTACGATGAACTTGCCAACTATCTTTCTCCTTTTATGGACGCATGGGAAGGTGGAGCACAAGATCAGTTGCAAGGGCAGATTGCCAGTGCCAAAATACCGCTTTCACGAATGATTTCACCAGCCCTTTATTGGGTAATGACGGGTGATGATTTTTCGCTTGACATCAACAATCCCAATGAGCCGAAAGTGCTTGTTGTGGGGAACAATCCCGACCGTCAGAATATCTATTCGGCTGCACTAGGTCTTTACAACAGCCGTATCGTAAAACTTATCAACAAGAAGAAGCAACTCAAATCCTCCGTGATTATCGATGAGTTGCCTACCATATATTTCCGTGGACTTGATAATCTTATCGCTACTGCCCGAAGTAACAAGGTGGCGGTATGTCTGGGCTTTCAGGATTTCTCGCAGCTTACCCGTGATTATGGCGACAAGGAAAGCAAGGTGATTCAAAATACGGTAGGCAATGTATTTTCCGGGCAGGTAGTTGGTGAGACGGCTAAGACACTTTCCGAACGGTTTGGTAAGGTGCTTCAGCAACGACAGTCCATGACCATCAACCGCAACGATAAGTCCACCTCCATTTCCACACAGATGGACAGTCTTATTCCTGCATCCAAAATCAGTAACCTTACGCAAGGAATGTTTGTGGGGGCTGTGTCAGACAACTTTGATGAACGCATCGACCAGAAGATTTTTCATGCAGAGATTGTGGTGGATAGTGCCAAGGTATCTGCAGAAACAAAGACCTACGAACCAATTCCCACGATTGCAGACTTTACAAACGAAGATGGCTCCGATAATCTCAAAGAGACCATCGAAGCTAACTATCACAAAGTCAAGGAAGAAATTCTCTCGTTAGTTGATTCAGAGATTATGCGTATTAAGAATGATCCGAAACTTGCTCATTTAATCAAAATGTAATCCTTTCATCTATACATCATTAATTATGGATTTGATTATTCCCAATAAGAATCAAAGGTATGATCTCTGTAAATCTCACAACGATTTCGTTCAAAATTGAGTATATTAATATTATAGCCTATTTTCTCATAATGCATTAAATACGAAAACAAGTGCTTCCAACCTCAGAGGACATAGCCAAGAAATTGGAACTGCTTATCAAAGAATAAGACAAAGGGGGATACTCTGGCGGAGTATCTCCCTTTTGATTTACCGTTTCTTGAACTTGCCACCTTTCAGGTCACTCTCCACCATACGCTTTTTCAGTTTCTCACGGAGTTCATCAAGAAAGTAGGTACGGCTGTCATCCTTGCGGCGTTTCATGTTCATATAGACATTGTAGCAGTTCTTTATCTCCACTCCAAAGATTTCAGAAAGAACATAAGCTAATTCTTCCACACCTATTTCTCCATCATTGATACAGTCGCAGGTGTCGAGAGCATAAAGGAGTTCAACTAAGTCGGTTGCCTTAGCTGTCCAACGAATACAGAAGGAATTGGATCGCAGATTCGGAGGTGATAAAGATAAAACTCCTTGCATTCGCATATACCATAATTCTAACTCCTTGTCAATGACGTATAGTAGTTCTGATACATTTTTCCCCATCTCAGTTGTTAATCCGTCCTTTTGGTTGATTATTTGCAAATGGAAGCGAGTATAACAAAGAGTCCGAAACAAAGATTGTGGATCTTTTTCTGTTTCGCTTAATCTTATTACATCTTCAATAAAAACTATCACAAGCACCCCTTAAATGGATTGCTCTCAAATCATTTGAAGTTAATAGTTCAAATGCTGTTGTTTGTATGAGTCTTTTCATGTTATAAATAATAAAATGAATGAAGGGCAAACTATCCAATAAATGCTATTTAGAGAATTAGATATATCTTCTCTAAAAAGACATTGGACAGTTTGCCCTTACTACAAACAGAAATATAATCAGAATAGATTATTCTCCGAAATAGTGCATTTGCCAAGCCTGTCCTTCCGTCGTAATAACAGCCTTGTCGCTTGCCGTATTTGTTTTAGGGTCGTATATGTATATGCCTTTGTCTTTCTCGTTCATGTTACCAAACAGAACCTTGTCTTTGTACTTCTCAATGGCAACCGAATATCCACTGGAAATAGGGATGTTGATTCGCTTCATAGTCTTGGACTTCAAATCCATCATTACGGGAACACAAGCCAAGTCAATGTGTCCTATAGACTGGTTACTTTCCTTGACAAACACATAGGCGCATACTTTGCCATTACCGATATATCGGCATGCAGGAATATATTTAGGACTGACAGAGAAACCTTCTAAAGGTTGTTTACTGATAACCCAATGATAACTGGGATCGAACTCTGTCGTTCCTTTCTTGATTCGCAAGAATCCTGCATCTATTGGTTTATATCCGAATCCTCCCATGCAGGCAATGTAAATATCCCCTTGCTCATCCATAAAGATTGTTTTGCGGTCAATAGGACGGGATGGGAAAGCGATGCCGCTGCTTTTTTCCGTAATGACCTTCTCAAGTTTATCTGTTTTAGTATCAATAACAGCCATGTCTGAATAAGGTCGCTTTTCTGAAGGTAGCCAATATTCACCCACCATCGCATCCAAAGCGACAAATAGCACTCCATCTCGGATAATCATTGCACCGGGACTTGGATTCTTGACAATGGTTCCATTCTCATCCTTCAGGTCGGGAATACAGCCGTTGAGATCAATCTCCCCGATTTGCTGCATGGTGGTTGGATTGAATACCAACAGTTTGCCCAACGCCTGCAATGATACATAAGCCTTATTCTCGTTGAGAATCTCCATGCAAGCGGCGGAAGCTTGTGGCGGAAGAGGGAGTTTTCCTGCTGGTTCGAGTTTACCGTTATTACGGTTGTACTTGGACAATTCTGGCTTGTCTCCGCCCATATAAGCGGGGAATACATAAATGCTATTTTTATGCCCGAACATTCCAGACATGAATCCTCCATAGAAAGCATTTGCATTGTCTACATGCTTGGCTTCTATGCCATCAATCAGTTTTACATGAACGCTCCCTGATTTGCCGTCAGGATTTACCATATTGAAGGAAACGGCGATGTCTCCTTTTAACAGTTCCGGGGAAGGATTTGGTTCATCCTTGCTGCATCCCACAAAACCAAGCATTGCACAAGCTGCAAGCGTGAATTTGAAAAAGTTGTTTTTAATCATAATTTTAAATTTTATATTAAACAATTGAGTTAAAAAATCTTCTAACGATGTACATATCGAATTTTCAGTCCGAAATTTCTTCCGGGGAGAGGGCGATTAAACTCCGACATAATCTTTGCGTTTGTCAGATTGTTAATGTAGCTGGAGATAAAGAGTCGCTCACTCCAAAGACTGTGTTCAATTCCTAAATTGACAGTAAAGGAGGTGGGGATTTTTCTTTCCTGATAATTACTCTGCTTGAAATCGTAGTAATATTCGTGGATATATGAAAAATCAGTCATTATTCGTGTGTTTTGCCCTTTGCCTCCAAACAAATTTTCTTTGTGGAACTCCAGCCCTCCATTCATCATCAAAAAGGGTATGTTGGGCATTCTGTCTCCTTTGGTTGGATTGGGATTTTGAGTTAGCGGTTCGTATTTTCTCGTGTCGCGCAAGTCTTGATAGGTTATATTTCCATAACCATATAGCCAACGGTTAATGTCTGCTTTCATTTCATACTCTATTCCTGTCATTCTCATTTCTCCAAAATTCTCATAATGGGAGCGTATCGGACCTCCGACAAATCGGATCATATCCGTCAGATAAGTATAGAAGCCATTCAATTCCATCTGAAGATTATTCCCGCTTGAGATTGTCCGATTAAAAATCAAACCAACATTGGCACTTCTGCTATGTTCCGGTGTCAAGTTTGTGGATGGTTCTATCACCCAGCCGTCGCCCAATAATTCTTCCTCCGAAGGAAGGCGCACATCATAAGAAAAACTCCCTTTTAAGAAAATAGAGGGGAACAATTGGTAGCGTACGCTCTCACTGACTCCCAAATCATGTTTTTTACAATGTACTTGTTGATAACGGTCTTGCTTTTTTAACGGATTTACTATTGTGGTATGCGTGTTATAGAAATAATGCTTGGCAGCCAATACGTTCATCAGGCGGCTGTTTTTTGTCTTGTATTCATAGGACAAACCATGCGTAGCACTTGTCATGTGAGTATCAAAGCTGTTTTTGTACCCTAAGGCGACGTCTCTCACCACGTCTTTAGGAATGCCATAAGCATAATTGACAAGAGAATTGAAGTTTAACGTGTGCTGACGGGCAAACATGTAATTCAGATTTATTTTACTCATGAATCCATGTTTCCGATTCTGTGCCTGAGATGGATAGCGCCCAACTTCTCCTCCATAAGGAGAAGGGCAAGGGAACGGTGTTCCATCAAATTGATAACGAATCGTAGCCGTATCCACGAAAGAGGTGTTGCCATACGAATACATGAAATCCGATTTCAAGTCCAAATTCTTTATAAGGAAGTCTGTTTTGTCCAAATGAAGTTTACCCATATAGCTCTTGATATCTGTATGAGCCTGCCGAATGTCATATTCTATCCCTTGAATCTGTTTCTGGCTATGAATACGTCCTATTTCGATTTCGACTTCGTCGAACCACCACTTAAAAGCTTTCACTCCAAAGCCAGTGAGCAACTTCTTGTACTGATCATGGTTACGCTTGACTTTTAAATTGTCATAATAGGGAGAATCCATCATGTAATTATTGTCGGAATACGTATATCCAATTCCAATACCAAATAAAAGTCCCAACTTTTCCTCATTATGCTTCACTACAGAATTGAACTTATGTGTATTGAAAGACGAATATCCGTAAGCAATGTCGTAATAACCGGGAGGAAACTCTTTCAGAACGATATTTATCGCTCCTCCTACGGAGTTTCCGCCTAACCATGCAGGTACAATGCCCTTGTAGATTTCAATTCTTTCTATCATATCTAAAGGGAAATCATTTATATCGGCGTAGTCGCTGTTCTCATTCATGGGACGACCGTCAACAAACACCCCGATACGCTTTCCTTCAAGTCCTCTGACAGATATTCTCGCCGAACTTCCTTCACCGCCTCCGTTCCTTACTGTAACACCTACAGTTTTGGCGAGTATTTCGTTGGCATTACTTACAGTACCCTGTAAGTCCTTTGCTGAAATTACAGAAACGGGAATTGTCGATTCTCGCATCCTTTGCTCCTTGCTTTTCCCCACAACGACTACTTCATGCAAAGAGGAGGAAGTTTCTGTAAGAAAGACAGTAATCGATTTTGTAACCTTTCGACATTCCAAAAGCTTTTTCTCATCCTCGTAGCCAATATAGGAGAACAAAAGTTCATGTTTCCCTAAGGGTAGTTTTAATGTAAATTCTCCCTTGCTGTTCGTTGTTGTTCCGTTTTTTTGCATCTTGCAACATACAGAAACCCCTTCCAATGGAATCCCTGTTTTCTTATCCTTCACAACTCCACAACACTCATAAAGATCTTCATTTGATTGTGCCATAACCATGCTTTCAACAAACGTCAAAGCAATAAAAATCAATGAGACCCGGTAGACCCAAGAGAGTTGTTTGGCAATACTATTTCTTCTCATTGTCGTTTATTTCTTAGATTGGAGCAGTATCATTTGTTTATATATACCATCTTGATTTATCAGTTCATTATGATTTCCGCATTGTACGACACGCCCAGCCTCAAGAACTACGATCTTATTGGCATTTGATATCGTACGCATTCTATGAGCTATAATAATTACGGTTTTGTTTTTTGTCAGGCAGGATATCGCTTCTTGGATTTTGGTTTCATTTTCGACATCCAAAGAGGCGGATACTTCATCAAGCAATATAATGGGAGCATCTTTTAACAATGCTCTGGCGATAGATATTCTCTGTCTTTCACCTCCGGAAATCGTGGTTCCATTTTCGCCGACAATCGTATCAATACCATTCGGTAGACGCTTTATAAACTCATCACATCCTGCAGCATGTGCGGCATCCATGATTTCTTTGTCTGTCGCATCCTTTTTTCCTATTCTAATGTTTTCTTTCAGGGATGTATTAAAAAGGGTCACATCTTGAAAGACGATAGAATAGTATTTCAGCAATTCCTCTGAATCAAAATCCTCCACACGAATGCCTCCAATGGTAACTGTGCCCGAATTGGCATCCCAGAAACGGGCTGCTAACTTTGCAACTGTACTTTTGCCGCTTCCGGACGGACCGACCAATGCTGTAACTTCTCCTTGTTTGGCAGTAAAGGACACATCTTTCAGAATTGAATCAGTTCTATTGTATCCGAATGTTACATCCTTAAACTCTATTTCAAAATGAGTAGGAGTAATATTCCGTGCAGTATCTTGAATGGGATAATTGATAATCTCATTCATTCGGGTTATTTGGCTATTTACATTTGTGATATGTGCAATGTATTCGAATATGGAAATAACCGGATCAAATATTCTGGAAGCGACTATCAGATACATAAAAAATAACATTGGGGATATTTCTCCTTTTGTCAATAATGCTGTTCCAACAATGACTAAAGTTACGAGTCCTAATTTCAAAACTAACTGAGCAGAATTAGCGATGAGTGCCCCTAATAAGTTAGATTTTATTTGGGTTCTTTCTGCTATTGCTAATTGTTCGTCCAATCCATCCAAATAACGTTTTTCTCCATTGGCAGACTTAATTTCGTGTATACTTTCTAATCCCTCTTGAAGCAAATCTGAGGTTTTCCTTTTCTCCTCAAAATGCACATGATTGTATTTCTTTTGAATCTGTTTGGTTCCTAATATCAAAATAAATGCTACCGGTATAACCCACAACAAAGACAACGCCAGTTGCCAACTGGTTATAAACAGAGGGATAGACATTATAATAAGAGCAATGGTAGAACCGAATAATTGGGGGATGGCATGTGAAAAAGCCTTCTCCAAATCTGCACAATCTGACATTATTGTATTGGTCAAATCGGATAAATCTTTTTTACCGAAGAATGAAAGGGGTAGGCGACGCAGTTTTTCTGCAAGGTGAATACGTCTATTGGCACTTTCATAGTAAGTGCTGACATAAACACTTTTGTATTGAGCTTTGGCGACTACTCCCATTACAAATAACAATAGTATTCCAGTTCCGACATAAAAGATTATAGGGACTTCAAAATGATATATATCTTTAGATAAGTATTCAATAGTAGTAGTCAGAACATAAACTACAAGACCTATTGGCAACATGAACGAAAGGTCTAACAGAGCCGACAACAATGTTCCTTTCAATAACTGGACAGCTCCTTTATTTGTTAGTGCGAACTTTTTTTCTAAATATTTTAGCATGATTATTTTATCTTATATTTTCCAACTAATTGATTTTTGATATTCTGCCCACATACTTGCATACACACCATTTTGTGCTACCAAATCCGAGTGCGTACCCATCTCTTTTATCTCAGAGTCTTTGACTACAATGATGCTATCTGCGTCTTTGATAGTGGATAGCCTATGAGCAATTGTAAGTACTGTTTTATCTTGTGTTATTGCGGAAAACGCCTGCTGGAATAGATGTTCATTTTCAGGATCGGAAAATGCCGTTGCTTCATCAAGAATGATGATAGGTGCATCTTTCAGTATAGCCCTTGCGAGAGAGATTCGCTGTTGTTCTCCACCGGACAAGTAAACTCCCTTTGTCCCAATAATAGTATTCAACCCATCGGGCATTTTTTCTATGATGTCCTTACACTGGGCTATAGCTAAAGCTTTATTGACTTCCTCTATTGTCGCATTAGGCTTAGCATATCTTATGTTATCCAATAAACTCATCTTGAATAACTTCGAACTTTGAAAAACGAAAGTAATGTAGGACATCAGGTTTTTGCTCGAAATATTCCGAATGTCAATACCGCCAATTTTAATACAGCCTGAATTGACATCAGCAAAGCGAGGTATAAGTTTGGCTATGGTTGATTTTCCTCCGCCCGAAGCTCCTACCAATGCTACCGTTTTTCCTTGCGGAATGGTAAAGCTGACATTGTTTACAGCTTGTTTCTTTTTTTCTTGAGATTGATCATCCGTATATGAGAAACTCACATTTTCAAAGGTTACGGAAAAGTCCGTAGGAATATACTCTTTATCTGTCGCAACTTCTTGTAGTGTAGGATGAGACAAAAGATTGCCAATTCTGTCTATTGCTTCTCTTGCAAGACTGGCAGCTTCTCCTAAATGCATTATCTTATTCATTATAACGACACATAGGGGAGTGAATATCACATAGAAAATAAAGGGATTGATTAGGGCTGCACTTGAATATCCTAATTTTAGCAATAGGACAAACAGGAAAACAAAAGCTATGGACATACCTTGTATTGATAGAATGAACCCTCGCATAGGATTACAGCAACTCAATGCATATTTATATGCCCAATCCCTATATCTCAAAATGGCATCGTGAAATCCTTTGAATGAGAAAACAGATTGCTGGAATGTTTTTACCACAGGTATTCCTCTGATATATTCTACCGCTTCCGTATTCATGTCTTCAAGAGCATTCATATATTGTCTCATACTATTGCTTTTTTCTCCTCCCATCATACGTTTGATGAAAAAGGCACTCAAAAGCAATAAGCAAAGAGTTACAACTCCGAATCTCCAATCGAAAACAAATAAAGCGACAATAAAAACAATAGGCATTGTTATTGCTGCAACTAAATCCGGTAACTGATGTGCCACAAAACTATGTGTGATACTCACGTTGTCATCAATGATTTTGCGTATTTTCCCTGTTGTGTTCTGATTGAAGAAAACAAGAGGAAATGAAAGAATTCTCTTCATAGCCTGATATCTCATTTCCCGTTCTATTCGAAAAGCACCCAAATGGGAAAAGGTAAGAGATAGAAAATAGAAAAAGATTCCACCGCAGGCGAAAGCTAATGCAGAATATGCATATTGACTGATTACGGAAGGATATTCCCCTTCGTGTATGTGAGAAATTACCTCGTCTATAATGTAATATATATATAGATAAGGGAACATGCTACACACGGCACTCAATCCCGAAAGAAACATTGCAATGGGAATGAATGATGACTTTTCACCTGCATAACGCTTTATAGCGTCAAATAAATTTTGATTCATGACAGTATGTTATAGGTTTCAATTTTTATATAGGACGATTTCTTGATTTTGTACTAAAAAATGAGAGTCTGATTTCTCAGACTCTCATTAAATACTTCCATCCGGCTTTCGTATAACTCGAATAGGTTTCCGAAAATGTTTGTAGCTTCTCTTTGGGAATTTTTCGATGAAGAATAAATTCCTTTATGACTGAAACCTGCATTGCCGCATACACATGCATAAAAAATGGATCTATACTTGAATTTATCTCAGGATAAATCTCTTTCATTCTACGAATATACTCTATCCCCATAGCTGTGAATTTTTGAATTAACACCTCTGAATAATTCTCGAAAGAAGAACCTCTTGCTCCAAAAAACAAAAGATATAACTCATCGCTATTTTGAGAAACTAAGGGTGAAAAGTGCCATAAAATAGCATCGTTATGATGTTCTTCCTCAAAAAAACACTTGTTTAGCTTTGATGCTGTATTGTGACTATCTATTAGTTGTTGAATTTGTTCTACTACAGGATATAAGACATCATGGAATAGCTCATCTTTAGTCTTGTAGTAATAGTATATATTCCCTAAAGCCATTCCCGTAATAGCAGAAATGTCCCTCATAGAAACTTTTTGGAAGCCTCTTCTAAGAAATTCTTTCTTTGCCAAGAGAAGTAATCTCTCTCTCGTTTGATTGTCTTTACTCATAGTGAATAGTACAACGTCTTAATTTCGTGCAAAATTAAAGCATCTATCAGTTTCTCGCAATACCCAAAAATGGGTATTTTTCAATTTCATCTTTACGTCTTCTGAATATTATAGGTACGCAAAAAGGAGAATTTCCAACATAAACATATAGATAGGTAATTCTTCCTAAAAAGCCACTTCTATCCATATCGACGCCACAAGTACGCAGTTATCTCCAACTGCTAACACACACGGTTTCTTTGGTTTACTTTTGTCCGTTCACCGCTGTTGGTGCCATTAAATACATAGTAACATGGACGAAAAAATCAAAGACCAAGAAGTCCTTTTGGTCAAGGAACAGAAGGACGAAAATCTCAAAGCCGTCGCAGGTACAGACGAGAAAGGCGGACTGAAAACGGTTCCGCCCACCGCCGATCATGAACAGAGCTTCCTGAAGTTCGACAAGCACAGTAATGCGCTGGAAAACTTCCTTTCAAACTTCATGCGGCAGTTCAAGCACCCCACACCGCTGAACTTCTTCAAAGTGCCTTTTGAGAGTGCCGTTGCCAGCGCACGGGTTCTCTCCGAGATGCTCAAAGCTCTGGAAGTCCCCTCCAATAATGCCAGTTCGAGATAAAAAAATTCCCTAAAAAGTTGGTAATCTCGCCATTATTTTGCAAATTTATGGTTGAAAATCAACAATTTACAAACATATATAGTGATGATTACCACTGACAAAGTTACATAAATATTCTGTGTGTTGGATGACTTCTGCAAGAATTTAGATACCGAATTAACTAAAAATCTCCATATCGCCCCATGGACTAGGGATATAAGCGAATGAGAAACTGCAAAGGGCAAATGTCCAAAAGCGAAATCATGACCATCCTGCTGTGCTACCATTTTGGCTCATTCCGCAACTTCAAGCACTATTTAACGGAGCGAAAACGTATTTGTCTTTATACATATGCAGAATCTGATGATCCCCTGCAAAGGAACAAATTCAAATCCTTAGACTCAGAAAAACTTTGCAACTAGCTAAATTCAACTATTTCAAAGAACAATTACTGAGTTTAAGTGGACAGCAGTGATAATGCTTAAATCCTTATAAAATGACACCTCGTTTTTATATTTTCTATCTTTATCTTAGTATGTCCTGATTTTTCCTTCATGACTAGTTTGGAAGATTTTTCACTATAATTTTGTTGTTCGAAACTCTATACATATAATAGTAACAAATTATGGAATCAAACAGCAATGACAACTATGTGCTGGTATTGGAAGACCGCACGGAAGTAAAGAACGAAAAGGAAGCAGGCAAGCTTTCCGTAGTTTCTGGTATTGACGACAAGGGTAACCTTAAAACCACCGAAGCAATCGCTGCGAATCAGGCAGCGTTCTTGAAGTTTAACAACAAGGACGGACTTCTAAAAAACTTCATGAGCAATTTTCTCCGTCAGTTCAACGACCCATCTCGTTTCGGACTGTACAAAGTTTTGGCAAACAATGTAGAACAAGGTGTGGACAATCTTCGCACCATGTTGCAAAGTCGTGAAAAGCCAGAAAGCAAACAGCAGCTGACAGAGATTGGAGTATCCTTTGAAGATTATTTGCCGCAAAAGAAAAACGCCACAGTCATTGACGAATCGAAGATTGATTGGAAACAACTCAATGACCTCGGTCTTACCCGTGAACGACTGGAACAAAGTGGAGAGTTAGAAAAGATGCTTTCTTGGCAGAAGAGTAACCTTGTTACTATTGCCGTACCTATTGGTGATACAACTATCTACACCGAAGCACGTCTTGCATTCCGCACGGACGATAGCGGCAATGTCGGCTTGGCTATCCACCCTTTACGCAAGGAGCCACAGCTCGACTTCCCCTATATGGGCTACAAGTTCTCTCCCGAAGAGAAAGAACAACTACTCACTACGGGTAATCTGGGTAAGACAATCGAAGTAACATCCAAGAACGGCAATGCTTTTTCTGCCTATGTCTCCATCGATCCACAGACCAACGAAATTGTTGCCTTACGTGCCGACCGTGTGAATATCCCCAAGGAAATCAAGGGTGTTACCCTTTCTGACGCTCAGTATAAAGACCTTGTGGAAGGCAAAGCCGTGAAAGTGGAAGGTATGACTGCCAAGAGCGGCAAGTCTTTTAATGCCACGCTTCAGGTCAATGCCGAGAAGAAAGGCATTGAGTTTATCTTTGGCGATAACAAGAGTTTAAGAGAACGACAGGAACACAAACAGGCTCAGCAACAAGGCGTACCTCACAAGCTCTGCGGCTTGGAACTATCTGAGAAGCAGCGTGAAGCCTTGGATAGCGGTCGCACACTCTATTTGAAGAACATGGTCGATAAGGAGGGCAAGTCCTTCAATGCCTACGTCCGTATGGACAAGGAGCAGAACCGCCCACGTTTTTACAAGTGGAATCCTGACAAGAAGCAGGATGCTGGTAAGGAAAAGGTCGTAGCTGTGGCAGAAGAACACAAGACGCAGGTAGCCGTGAACAACCACGGCAAGACGAACGAAGCCACCAAGAATGTGAAAGAACCGCTGAAAACGGGACAGACACAGCCTACTGCCGAGCAGAAGCAAAAGCAGGACGAGAACAAGCAGAAAAAGTCCCGTGGACGTAGAATGTAACCTTAAAACCATTCAGCACTATGATTACCTGTATTATCGCCGAGAAACCCTCGGTAGCCAGAGATATAGCCCGCATTGTTGGGGCAACAAACAAGCAGGATGGATATATGGAAGGAAGTGGGTATCTCGTTACATGGGCAATGGGACACCTTATTACCCTTGCCATGCCTGAAGCCTACGGTTTTGCAGCCTATAAAGCCGAAGACCTGCCCATCCGTCCCAATCCTTTCCAGTTAATCGTCCGTCAAGTGCGCAGGGACAAGGAATTTGTATCAGATCCTGCTGCATTAAAGCAACTTAAGGTCATCCGTTCCTGCTTTGACAAAGCAGACCGCATCATTGTAGCCACCGATGCAGGGCGTGAAGGTGAGTTGATCTTTCGCTACATTTATCAACATCTTGGTTGCAGAAAGCCTTTCGACCGTCTTTGGATTTCATCACTGACAGACAAAGCTATCCGTGAAGGACTTTCCAATCTTAAGCCGGGAAGCCATTACGACAATCTCTATTATTCCGCCAAGGCAAGAAGCGAAGCCGACTGGCTCATGGGCATCAATGCAAGCCGTGCATTGTCTATCGCCCGCAAGGGAGGCTATTCCTTGGGACGGGTACAGACCCCGACTCTTGCTATGGTCTGCCGTCGGTACATAGAAAATCGTGATTTTTCTTCCGTACCCTATTGGAAAATATCCGCCCTTACAGAGAAAGAGGGCGTGTCTCTGAAAGCCGTTGGCTGTAAAGACTATGAGAGTGAAGCATTGGCACTGACTGATCTCGCTACACTTCGCAGTCAGAGCCAGCTTACAGTGGAATCGGTCGTAAGAAAGGTGGCTGGTACACCGCCACCACTCTTGTACGACCTTACTGCCTTACAGAAGGATGCCAACAGACGCTACGGCTTTTCAGCGGACAAAACCCTCTCAATAGCCCAAAGCCTCTATGAGAAGAAAATCACGACCTACCCCCGCACAGGCAGCCGATACATCAGTGAGGATGTCTTCGAGGAAATACCCGCCCTACTGCGCAAAATAGGAGAAACGATAGAAACACCATTAAACCGCCATTCGGTGGACAACGCAAAGATTACTGACCACCACGCCATTATTCCTACAGGAGAAACGCCTTCAGGAATGTCGGCAGATGAAACAACTATCTATCAAATGGTAGTCAGTCGCTTCATCGAAGCATTTTCTCCCGATTCAGAAGAAGAGCGTATGCAGGTACGTTTCACGGACGGCAACAGCACTTTTGCTTGGAAAGCGTGCCGACAAATCTCCTTGGGCTGGAAAACCGTACAGGAAGGTAAAGAAGCGGAAGCTGAAAAGAAAGAAGATGGTGATGAACAGGTTTTGTCTTCATTACCAAACCTGACAGAGGGAGAAAACTTGCCAGTCCTTGATGCAGAAGTCATCGAGCATAAGACCAAGCCAAAACCACTCTATACGGAGTCTACTTTACTTTCTGCTATGGAGAATGCAGGTAAGGATGTGGAGGAGTCAGACAAGCGTAAGGCAATGGCGGAATGCGGTATAGGAACACCTGCTACCCGCGCCAACATCATAGAAACACTAATCCTTCGTAATTATATTCGAAGGGACAAGAAAGTAATCATACCTACCGAGAAAGGCTTGGCTGTCTATGAGATTGTCAAGGACAAGAAGATTGCCAATGCAGAGATGACAGGTAGTTGGGAACTGGCTCTTGCCGCTATTGAAGCAGGGCAAATGCCGGCGGAGAAATTCGCGCAAGGCATCAACTCATACATCGGCACCATCTGCGAGGAACTCCTCTCGCTGGCTCCCAAACAGAAGTCTTATCCCACCTATCGCTGCCCCAAGTGTGGCACTGAGAGCGTGGGCATCTATGCCAAGGTTGCCAAATGCAGACATGAGGACTGTGACTTTCATATCTTCCGTGAGGTTTGTGGCACACTTCTCACAGAGGACCATATCCGGGATTTGCTAACCATAGGACGTACACCCATTCTCAAAGGATTGACCAGTAAGGCAGGCAAAAAGTTCAACGCCCGACTTGTCCTTAATGAAGATTACACCACTTCTTTTGAATTTGAAAACAGGAAAGGAAAACAACGAGGGAGATAATCCCTATAGAAACAAAGCGGAACAGAACAGGTCGAAAGGTGATATACTGTTATCTTCCGACCTTTTTCCTCCTTAATTAAAAAGAAAAAATTATGGCATACAATAAGAAAAACGTCCTTGAAGTATTGGAGCCAATCGGAGCAACAACTTTTCGAGCCAACCCAAAGGCTCAAACAGATGATTTACCGTGAAGCCGTCGATGCCAACACCGCTAAACGCTATTGGGAGAGCATCAAGACAAGCGTACTGACCTCCTTCTATACCGATACCCGTATCGTTGCCGCCATTTCCGATGCGCTTACTTCTGTAGATGTACCCATACGTCGCTGCTTGGACCCTTCGGCAGGCATGGGAGCCTTTACCGAGACTTTTGCTAAAAGGGCTGGTATGGTCGATGCAATGGAAAAAGATTTGCTCACTGCCCGTATCTCACAAGCCATTCATCCTTATGGGCAAGGCAATATCATTGTCCGCCAAGAACCCTTTGAAGCCATCGGGGAGTTGAAAGATAAGGACAAGTACGACCTTGTAACAAGTAATATTCCTTTCGGGGATTTCATGGTCTATGACCGTGAGTACAGCAAGGGCAAGGATGTTCTTAAGAGGGAATCCACACGTGCCATCCACAATTACTTCTTCGTGAAAGGTCTGGACTGCATCAAGGAAGGTGGCTTGCTGGCATTCATCACCTCGCAGGGTGTATTGGACAGTCCCCGCAATGAAGCCATACGTCGTTATCTGATGCAGAACAGCCGCCTTATCTCCGCTCTCCGACTGCCATCAGGTATGTTTTCAGACAATGCAGGAACGGACGTAGGCAGTGACCTCATCGTCCTGCAGAAGCAGACTGGTAAAGAAATCAGCGAGGGGATTGAACAGCAGTTTGTAGAAACTCTTTCCGTTCCCAAGGAAGAAGGCTCTTCTGTCGTCTTCAAGCATAACTCTCTTTTTGTAGGAGATTGGAAAGACATATCTCATCGCACCATTGCCACAGAGCGCATAATGGGTACAGACCCTTATGGAAAACCTGCATGGGAGTATCGCTTCGATGGCAGCATTGATGATATGGCGGAGAGTATCAGGACACAGCTCTCCTTGGAAGTTGAGCAACGCTTTGACCGCAAACTCTATGAAACAGGCATACCTATGACGGAGGAGGAACGGCAGAAAGAAGCCGAGAAGCAACTGCATAAGTTAGGGATAACGGTTGATTTGCCCAAAGAGGACCCAAAAACGGACAAGGAGGCAGATAACGCCTATAATCTGATGCCCGACAGCATCAGAAAGCGACTACCTAAACTGTACAGCACAGAGAAAGGATTGATAGGCGATAAGGTCGCCTATGCACGCTATTTCTTCCCGATGGGAGCTTACACGGCTTATCTTTTGGAGTACGACCCTAAGAGCCGCATTGGTTTCGGTGCTGTCACGATGGGCTACGGCTGGGAGTTGGGCAATATGTCGCTTGACGAGATGGAGGAAGTGAAGATTCATGGGCTGGGCATCGAGCGCGACCTGTACTTTACACCCAAGAAACTGCACGAGATAGTCGAATTGGAAGAAATTGTAAAAGGGCGATACACCAAGGAGCCGATTATTGAGGAAATCAAGGAAGATGATGCACCTGAAGTTCAGACTTCGACAATGGAAGATAACCTTTCTACGGAAGAACCCAAAGAGGAAGTTCAAGTTGAAAAAATCAGTGAGCAAGTTGATAAAACGGGCGGTGAGCAGACAGTACAGATACAAGAGGCAGGCTCTACTATTGAAGAATCAGTCCCAGAGGGCGTACCCGTGCTTAGCCTTCACCGCCAATATGAGCAGGAAGTGAAAGAAATCCGCACCGACGTGGAAGCCCCACGGGAGATGAACGGGCAGACGGTTTATTTCGATGAGGATCATCATCCCATTATGGACAGTATTGATGAGCGACAGGAAACGGAGCAACCCTCACTGTTTACACCAGAAGAATACAGCCTTTGGACGCAGGAAGTAACGCGCGTGAACAAGGAAATCAAGGAAGCTCCTACAACACAGGTTCAGACAGTCCAAAAGCATCCAGAAAACAAAGTAGGAAAGGAGAACAAGGAAACACACTCGACTGTCACTCCGGGGCGTAAAACCAAAAGAAAGGGCAATAATAAGACCGCCTCCCCTTCATACCTTGAGCCATCCCTCTTTGACTTTATGAACGAAGCCGAAGAGCGGAAGCCACAACCGATAACAGAGGTTAAGAAAGAGTTTGACGCATCACCACGCCCTTTTCTATCATTGCCGGACTCTCACCTGAGAGATGGTTCTATTGTCGTGCAGAAAGGTCAGGTGGGGTTTCTTTCTGACTTAAAGCGACATCCAACCTTTAATCCGATGGACTTGCCGTATGCCCAGCTTTCCCGATTAAAAAGCTATATTGAGATACGGGAGTGCTACCATCGTCTCTATGACTACGAGGCAGAGAACCATGCAGAAGACAAGGAGGATCGCAGCAGACTCAATCACTTGTATGATGACTATGTTGCACGCTGGGGCTACTTCAATCAGAAGGCGAACACCGACATCATCAAGATGGATGCCACAGGCGTGGAAATGCTCTTCTTGGAACGCTCCGAAAACGGCAGGTACGTCAAGGCGGACATCTTTGACCATCCAACGGCTTTTTCTACCACAGAGCTGACCGTTGCCGCAGACCCGATGGAGGCACTGGGTGCATCGCTCAACAAGTATGGTAAAGTGGAACTTCACTACATGAGTTCGCTTTTACCTGATATGGAGGAAAGCGACATCATTTCTTCCTTAGAAGGTCGCATCTATTATAATCCCGAAGAGAATGCTTATGAGGTTGCGGACAAGTTCATTTCGGGCAATGTAATAGAAAAGGCGGAGCGTATCGAGTCGTGGCTCTTGGAACATCCCGACCACGAAGAGGCAAAGCAGAGTCTTGCTGCCCTGCGTGCAGCCACGCCGACACCCATTCCATTTGCAGACCTTGACTTCAATCTCGGTGAACGCTGGATACCTGCCAAGGTCTATGGCAGGTTTGCCTCAGAGTTCTTCGAGACAGACATTAACGTATCCTATCATTCCAATATGGACGAGTACAGTATTGTCTGCGACCGTAAAAATGCCAATATCTGGCATAAGTATGCCGTACAGGGAGAGTTCCGACGCTATGACGGCATCAATCTTCTGAAGCACGCCCTGCACAATACCATTCCCGACATCAACAAGAGCAAGGAGGTGACGGATAAGGTTACGGGAGAGGCCAAGACCATTAAAGTAAGGGACGGACACGCCATACAGATGGCGAATGCCAAGATAGAAGAGATACGGCAGGGCTTTGTCGATTGGCTCGGACGAACACCTGACACCTTTAAGCAACAGCTCGCAGACAGGTACAACCGCCTTTTCAACTGTTTTGTGCGCCCCAACTTCGACGGCACGCACCAGACCTTTCCCGATCTTGACCTCAGACGATTGGGCATTGCCGACCTCTACAAGAGTCAGAAGGATGCTGTGTGGATGCTCAAAACTAACGGTGGCGGCATCTGCGATCACGAGGTGGGAGCGGGCAAGACACTTATCATGTGTACGGCTGCCTACGAGATGAAGCGGTTAGGACTTGCTAACAAGCCGATGATTATCGGACTGAAGGCAAACGTATTCGATATTGCCGATACCTTTAGGAAAGCTTATCCCAATGCAAGGATTCTCTATCCGGGTAAGAACGATTTCAGCAAGCAGAACAGGCAACGCATTTTCAACGACATCAAGAACAACGACTGGGACTGCATCATCCTCACGCACGAACAGTTCGGCATGATACCGCAAGCTTTGGAGATACAGGAGGCTATCCTGCAGAAGGAGAAGGACTCTGTGGAGGAAAACCTCGAAGTCCTGCGTATGCAAGGAGCGGAGATTTCCCGTGGTATGCTCAAAGGCTTGGAAAAGCGCAAGCAGACACTTGAAGCCAAGCTACAGAACATACAGGACAGCATCGCTGAGCGTAAGGACGATGCCGTAGATTTCAAGATGATGGGTATCGACCACCTCTTTGTAGATGAATCACACCAATTCAAGAACCTGATGTTCAACACTCGCCATGACAGAGTGTCGGGCTTGGGCAATCCGGATGGCTCACAGCGTGCCTTAAACATGCTCTTTGCCATCCGCACCATACAGGAGCGTTCTGGCAAGGACTTGGGGGCAACGTTTCTTTCGGGAACGACCATTTCCAATAGCCTAACGGAGTTGTATCTTCTGTTCAAATACTTGCGCCCGCAAGCGTTAGAGAAACAGGGAATCAACAGCTTTGATGCGTGGGCAGCAGTCTTTGCCAAGAAATCGACTGACTACGAGTTCTCCATCACAAACGACATCATTCAGAAAGAGCGGTTTAGGACATTCATCAAGGTGCCGGAGCTTGCCTCGTTCTATGCGGAGATATGCGACTTTCGCACAGCCAAGGACATCGGTATCGACCGACCCGAGAAAAATGAGATACTGCATAACATACCACCTACGCCGGAGCAGGAGGTATTTATCGGCAAGCTGATGGAGTTTGCCAAGAGTGGCGATGCCACGCTTTTGGGACGAGCACCACTGAGTGAGAGTGAGGAAAAGGCAAAGATGCTCATTGCAACTGACTACGCCCGCAAGATGAGCTTAGATTTACGCATGATTGATGAAAATGGGTACTCAGACCATATCGACAACAAGGCGAGCCATTGTGCCAAGATGCTCAATGACTATTACCAAAAGTACGATGCACAGAAAGGGACGCAGTTCGTTTTCTCTGACTTGGGTACTTACAAGCCCGGTGGAAACTTCAATGTATATTCGGAAATCAAGAGAAAATTGGTAGAGGACTACCATATCCCGGCATACGAGATACGCTTCATCCAAGAGTGCAAGAACGAGAAAGCCAAGAAAGCAATGGTGGATGCTATGAACCGTGGAGACATCCGCATCATCTTCGGTTCTACCTCCATGTTGGGAACTGGTGTGAATGCACAGCAGCGTGCCGTGGCTATCCATCATTTGGACACGCCTTGGCGACCATCGGACTTGGAGCAGCGCAATGGGCGTGCCATCCGAAAAGGAAATCTTGTTGCCAAGGAGTTTGCGGACAACAAGGTCGATGTCATCATCTATGCCGTAGAGCGTTCCTTGGATAGCTATAAGTTCAATCTGTTGCACAACAAACAGCTCTTTATCAACCAGCTAAAAACAAACACCTTGGGTAGCCGTACCATTGATGAGGGTTCGATGGACGAGGACAGTGGTATGAACTTCTCAGAATATGTAGCAGTGCTTTCAGGCAACACAGACCTTTTGGAGAAAGCAAGATTGGATAAGAAGATTACCACCTTGGAATCCGAGCGCAAGAATTTTCTCCGTGAGCGTGATGCCGCAACGGGCAAGCTGGCGGAGATTGAGAGTTCCGTGTCCTTCCATTCCGACAAGATTAAGGAAGCTAAAGCTGACTTGGCTTGCTTTGAGCAGCGTGTGGAGCGGGACAAGGAGGGACTGCCCGTCAATAAACTGACAATCAAAGGTGTAGAGGACAGCACCGACATAAAGGTCATCGCCGCCCGTCTGCATGAGATAGAGGAAAAGGCTCGTACCAAGAGCGAGTATAACAAGATTGGCGAGGTTTACGGCTTTTCCGTCATGGTCAAGACGGAGAGCACTTCCAAGGACTTGTTCGACTGCTCGGTGAACCGCTTCTTTGTCAAGGGACAGGAAAGCATCTACTATACCTATAATAACGGTAAGTTAGCGGCAGACCCGAAACTTGCCTGCGAGAACTTCGTAAATGCCTTGGAGCGTATCCCTAAGGTGATAGAGTCACATGAGAAGGAAATGGCAAAGGCAGCAGCCAACAAAGACGTTTACATCAACATTGCCAACGGTTCATGGAAGAAAGAGGTCGAACTGCGTGCGCTCAAGGGGGAGGCAGCGGAATTGGACAGAAAGATTGCGCTTACGCTTGCACCGCCAGAGGAGAAAAAAGAAGAGACGGAGAAAGTAAACCAAGGAGAGAATTTGTCTAACAACAAACATTCTATTGAGATTGGAAAAGAGCATCTTTCAGTTCAAGATAAAGAAGAGGATAGTCGTTCACAGAGTTTCAGACCCAAATGGAAACGATAAACATATGCCGAGGGCTAAATAAAATTCAGACATTCAATACGAATGTTTGAATTTTATCACTATACCTGCAAATAACATTTTAGCTTATCTATTCCCTCTTTTTGCTTATCGGGAGCCTGTTTCTTGAGTTTACCTATATTCAGCAATTTCCATTGTACAGATGGATATTGGCTTAAATCCCCTGCGCAACATTTCTCCCACTGTGGTGTTCCATCCTCAAAGGAAACAAGGAATTCCTTGTCTGTATTTGTAAGGATGTCATTTACCTTTTTAATAATAGATTTACGAGTCTGCTCATAGTCTGTATAGGTAAATGGAATATCTGACATTCCCTTGAACTGGTTTTCAAGTGCCTCCTCTTGGTTTATATTATTAGGACACAGGGATTCTACAATAGGTTTGTCGCTTCCCAATAAGCATAAGATAAACCCGTCTTTTACATCTTCAAGCGTTTGGTCTTTCATGTATTTGCAGTCAAACATGTCACGTGGATGCTGACGGCTGAGGGCAGCCGTAATCTTCCCTCCATACAATTGAGAATAAGGAACTATGCGTGCCTTACAGTTGGCTTGAAAATCTTCTTTCGCTTTCGGACAGAGTTCCATGATTTCAACCTCGCCGAGTATGCCTCGTTTTGTACCATTTACCTCTATTTTCACCGTGGCACCATCATACATACACTGCAATTTCCAAACTTCGGATTTATGTACCACATGTATTCCGGGAATGGCACGTTCTATTCTTGTTTTTAGCTCTGCGAGATGTTGACTGATCTTTTCCAAACTCGTCGTGCGTGACTCTATCGGAATATAGGTAAGGTCAATATCAACCGAATAACGTGGCATATTCTGGTGGAACAGGTTAATAGCCGTACCTCCATGGACTGCAAAATCCGTTATCTTGTAAACCAAGGGCATAATGCGTAGTAACAACGCCACCTGTTTTTTATATTGCTGGTTATTCATAATCATTTAATTCTTTTGGGACAACCATCTTATATTTACTGATATATACACCCGACTTAACCAATTGAAGCTTGTGTGTCCCCAACTCAATTTTTGTAAGGTCTAACTCTTCATACCAATAATGCCCTGCCTTTTCAGCCATATATAGAAACAATCTCTTCATCTTGTAGTGTTTTGTCGTCTCTAATAACGATTGAACAATATTAGAGCGCAGAGTGGTCAGTTGTTCCATGATATAGAATAAATCCATATAATCATATTGGCGTGGTGCAAGCAGCAGGCATTCCATAAAAGCCTGTTCCGGAGAGGATGTAAGTAGATTCCAGTCCAAATATGTCAAAGTGGTTATCTGTTCATATATAAAGACTTCTGTTTTGAAAAACTTAAATTCACGGTCGAAAACGTCAAACTTCATCCATCGTGGCATTTTATCACTGCTACCCGTTGATACCATCAACAAGGTTTTTCCCATAGGTACATAATGATTGAATCCCCAGAGTTCCAAAGCTGAATGTGCAGCAATATGAAAACGCTTTCCTAATTGATCGTTAAAGGACTGCAGAGCACCAAAAGCTGACAACTTATCACCAGTACGGTACATAACCCCCTTGCATAGAGAAGACAACCAAGCAGAAGAACGATATTTACTTAACAACTGCTTGGAATAGCCTTGCTCTATAAGCCATGAAGCAAACAACAACCCATTCTTCTGTCCAGATAGAAGCATCTGGTTTATTTTTTTTTCTTTTGATACACTCATAGTTCATCTGCCATTAAAAACTGCTGCAAAAATACAAAAGAATGTTGTAAATGCAGCCAATTGGTTGCTTTTTTTTCTTGCAGGTAAACTAATAGTTGACTTGTAGGAAAAAATTCCAACAGTTATAAAAAGGAAGATAAAAAACATCATATTTATTCTTTATAATACAGAGATTTCGACAATATATTTTTTATTGCCAAAATATAGCATAGACCAATGCGAGGCCTCTTATTCTCCAAAGTATGTATAAAATACCACTGGCAGTTCTTACGGGTATGCCAAGCGAGTTCTACTTTATTGTGTGTGATAAATCTGTAGCCAATCTTTGCTTGCAAAGGTAAGTTTTTTTGTTGTTAAAATCTTCCCTGAAGTTCTGACATGCCTTACAGCAATTCCTCAAATGATGGTTTATTCCATAACTCATGGATCTCTTCATCGCTTCATACTCTGCTCTCCATGCATCAAAAAGGTTTCTATGGGGATAAGCTGGAGTCGTTTGCATACATCAGGCGTATAGTCTACATCCCGCATAGAAGTATAAATACCCCGAAGGTGGCAGATAGATTCCCATAAGATATCATCTATGACAGCTTTCCTTGCGAAATCCTTATTCATCATGGAGTACAAGTCGTAAAGGTGTCGGCTTTGCGTTCAGTTATCATTCCATGTCCTGGAACAGAAACTATCTCGTGAAGCAGGAATATCTTTTCAAGAAATATATTTGCAGGAATAACTGTATAAACGACACTGTCTGCCAATGGCATAAAAGGAAGGTTCTCACCAAGGACTCTTTTGATTTATATATGTTTTGTTGGTTCAAGCAAAGAACGTGAGCTGACTTCTAAAACAACATCAAAGCGAAGATACATAAGTGTCTTGTCAAAGACAGATCTTGTAGTGAAGATAGATTTGGCATAGTTCTGGATAGGCGTTGTCACTTTTTCCATTGGGCTGAGCATTGACCATAACGAATGGATGCAATCCTTCCTTGTTTCATCTCTTCACAAAGTAATGGGTCAGTTCCTCCGAAAATAAAGAGCAATGTTACGTTTATTAATTTCTAGATTTGCTTTTTTGGTAAGGTCTGCTTCTGGTACTCCAGGAAGAACTGGCTCCACCGAAATATCTATATCTTTCGAGAACCGACATATGAGTTTCCAGTCTTTGCTAATATTTCTACCACACTTGAAAACAATATGCTTGACAATAGACTGTGTAAAGACCGCCTGCAGGATTGCGGTTACCCAAAAATCTTTCTCAATCACTTGGGCAGTCAGTCCTGCCTTATGTGCAAATGATTCATAGACATTTTTTCGCTGTGAATCTGATAAATCCAAAAACTTATTCATACAAGTTTATTATAAACTCCCTTACCTTTGAAGTCATAAGTTTAGGATCTGCCACCTGAGAAGGAGGGAATGCTCATTCAACCTTGCCTTAATTAGTCGACCCTCAAAAATGCTATCTCGCTTTTTTGAGGGTCGACTATATAATATTTTGTGTAAAAAAAAGAAAAACATATAATGAATTGCAACACGTAGAGTCTACCAACAAGTTTTGCACTTCGCTTTTGAATCTACAATATTATCCTTGAAAAAACTAAAAAAGGCTGGGCAAATACTTAAAAAGTCAAGAGAAGGTACTCGAACTAACTTAATTCGAATAAAGAGCTTTAAGTATTTCTACAATACCTATTATAATCTTTGTAAAAAGAAATTTATATTTGATTCACTTGTCGTAACGATAATTTTACCCACTTTTAGGTATTGTCCACTTTTTAGCTTATGTGTAAATTTGCAAAACAAATATTAAACTTTATAAAAAAAAGCATTCGTTAGGACGGTGAAAAGACTCTTACTGGCATTTTTGGCATGTATATTTTTCAGTCAGATACAAGCACAGATACTGTGTAAGGTATTGGAAAAAGACACAAACGAACCCATTATCGGTGCAACAGTTATGATAGTCGGGACGAAGAAAATCATTGCTGTAGCCGATCAGAACGGTTGCTTCGTACTGTCTGAAGGCTTCAACAAACCTGTCAGGATTTCATGTCTCGGTTACAAGAGCATACAAGTTACACCAAAAACATCAAATATTTATTATCTTTCCTCAAGTATAAACAGTTTGCAGGAAGTCGTTGTTACTGCTCAGGAGGGACACGGACTTTCAAGTGCTTCAACCATCAGTAAGCAGGCTATGGAGCATTTGCAGCCCTCGAGTTTTGCCGACTTGCTGGAGCTTTTGCCTGGCGGAAGAGCCCACGACCCACACCTGAATGTACCCAATACTATCAAACTGCGCGAAGTACCGATAGGAAGCAACCAGTACAACACCACTTCATTGGGTACGCGCTTTGTCATTGATGGTGCCCCAGTGAGTGTCAATGGCAATATGCAGTATCTTTCTGGAGCTGTGGACCGCACGTCTGGCAAGCGAAACTTTGTCAATGCAGGTGTAGACATGCGCGCCATATCAACCGATGATATACAGGAAGTTACCATCATACGCGGTATCCCTTCCGTGCAGTACGGTGACCTTACCAGCGGTCTTGTGAAAGTGAAGCGACGCAAGGGAGGGAATGACATATCGGCAAGGTTCAAGGCTGATATGGATACAAAACTTTTCTATCTCTCCAAAGCATTTGAATGGCAAAAGAAGAAACTCTCGCTCAATCTTAGCGCAGACTATCTGAACAATAAAGCAGAGCCGAGAAATCTCCTTGAAACCTACCAACGCATCACCCTCTCGGCACGTCTTAACAAGCGGTGGCATACGGAAGCGATGGACTTTAATGGTTCGTTCAATATTGATTATGGCGGTTCATTCGACAACGACAAGGTGGATCCCGAGTTCAATCATGGCGGAATAGACAAATACAAATCCAAGTACAACCGATATGCCACGAATCTTTCCTTCAATATGGAGAGCAACAACGAGCGGTTATTCTTCAAGAAGGCTGAACTTTCGGCAGCGTTCTCCTACGAGAGAAATCTCTTGGAGCGTACAAGGCTTGTGCAATTGGACGGCGACACGCCAGCTGCCATGACCATGACGGAAGGAGAAAGCGATGCCGTGCTGATTACGCCTTACAGATACACGGCGACACACACGGTAGACGGAAAGCCCATCAGCCTGTATCTGAAAGCAAACGCCACTTTCAGCGTCCCCATCAAGGGATTGTCTAACACACTGCTGGCGGGTATCGACTACCAAATGGACCGTAATCTCGGCGAGGGGCAAGTCTATGACCGGCTGCATCCTGTTTACACGGGTGCTTCGTTCCGTCCACGCCGATATGCCGACATCCCTGCATCACAGATGTTGGCAGCCTACGCCGAAGAACGGCTCAGCTTGGGAATTGGCAGCAACAAGCTCGACATTGAAGCTGGCGTGAGAGCCGAAACCATGCCGGGTATAAGCAAGCGCTTTGCTACCTATGGAAAAATCAACGCAGACCCACGCCTTAATGTGGGGTGGACTTTCCCATCGTTCAGGCTCGGAAAAGATAGAATGACCATCAATCTTACCGGGGGTATTGGCTGGCACAGCATGTTTCCCACCATAGACCTGCTCTATCCCGAACTTGCCTATATGGATATTGTAGAGTTGAATTATTACCACGAGAAGCCGGAATATCGCAGAATGTATCTTCAGACTTATGTCGTCAATCCTACCAATAAAGACCTTAAGGCTGCTCGTAACCTTAAATGGGAGGTAAAAGGCGACATTGACTGGGCAGGAAATCGTCTCACTATGACCTATTTCGTAGAGGATATGAAGTCTGGATTTCGTTCCATGAGCGTCTATGCTCCCTACGCTTACAAGGAGTTCGACCCATCGGGCATCGATCCTGACGCACTTACCGACCGCCCTGACATCAAGACGCTGCCCTATCAGGTCAAGAATGTAATGCGTGCTTACGAACATTCGTCCAACGGAAGCCGTACCTACAAAAGGGGATTGGAATGGATGCTCTCCACAGTTCGCTTTCCCGTCATTAACACCCGACTGACCATCAGTGGTGCATGGTTCCGAACCGAGTACCACAATTCGCTGCCCATCATGTACAAACCTACCAAGATGATTGGTGGAGAACCGTTGGAAATCGTTGGAATATACAAAGACGACGATGGATTCATCCGGGAAATGGTTAATACCAACTTCACTTTCGACACCACTATTCCTAAACTGAAGTTAGGATTCTCACTGTCGGCTCAGTGTGTGTGGATGACAGCCGAACAATCCATGTACAAAGAAAACATTCCGCTGAAATACATGGACACAAACGGAACAATACATCCCTATACGGAAGCTGACACGCACGACCTTCATTTGCAGCATCTCGTGCGGACCTATACCGATGGAATGTTTCTCCGCCAGACCGTTCCTTTCTGCATGGATTTGAACCTCAAGGCAACCAAAAAGCTTTTCAAGGACAAGCTCATGGTTGCGCTCTTCGTGAATAAACTTTGGGACGTGTATCCTGATTACGAACGCAGCGACTTCGTTATCCGACGATATGTTACCCCGTATTTTGGATTGGAAATGAACGTAAGACTGTAGATACAAGCGAGGGTACACTCTGTGTATGCCGTAGAAACTTTAACACATTTAAGACAATGAAATGCTTATTTTATTTGATAACCGTCCTCATGTTATCTTTCCTTGTTGGAAGTTGCGGACAGAAAGAGGATGACTACTACACACAGGCAGCCGTTACGCTGCAGGTGCCCGATACGATTGTACCATTGAAAATACAAGGAACGGTCATTCTCAAAAACCTGTCTAACGGACGCAGTTACAGCATATCCAAATTCAGAGAAACCACTGTCACTATCGAAGTGTTGCGCGGCTCCTATATGCTTGATGCCGAAGGTACATTACGTTGTAGAATGCCCGATGGAAAGGAACAAGTGAAATACTACAGGGCTTCGGAGAACTATATAGAAATTATCGATCACCCCGTGCAGATAAACACGAAAATTATTTTTATGTAAGAGATGAACGGAAAATTACTGATAACAGCCTGCTGCAGTCTGTTGTTTTCGTCGACAATAGCGCAGGTGCAGGATACAACAGCAACAGCCGAACACCAAAACAGATGGAAACATGTTTTGGGAGACTTCCGAAGCAATCCCACTTTCATGCACGATGCCTACAACACCTCAATGACGCAGATGTGCATGAGTGTCAGATACAAGAAAGCCAATCGTCCATTTCAAGCCGAAACTGGCGACGGACACATATTGGGTAATGTCGCCGTAGACTCCTATCTTCGACTTAATCCAAACAATACCGTGTGGGGCGGAGCCTCCTATCGAACAGGCAAAAAGTACAATATTTATTTCAATTCCACATCCGACTACGACATGCTCTATCCCTATGTCATGGCAGACACTATCGGTGGAAACATGGAAAACGAACGATATGCCTTCAACGGAGGCTATGCCGTGAAGATAAAACGATGGACTTTCGGTGCTGAGCTCAAATTCAGGGCGGAACACGAATATCGAACCATAGACCCCCGTCCGCGTGGCATTGCCACCGACCTGCTCCTCCGCGTTGGACTTGCCCACACGCTCGGACATTACGAGATTGGAGCAGGTCTGGGCATGAAAACCTACAAGCAGACTAATAACGTGGACTTCTACAATCCGTTAGGAGTGATTCCCGAGTTCCACATGACAGGGTTGGGGACCGACTATGTGCGCTTTGCAGGAGCAGTCCGTTCTTCCTACTACAAAGGAACGGGAGCGATTGCCGACCTGCAATTGTCACCTTTTCAGTCCAGCGGAGCGTATGTTTCCATCGAAGGCTGTTTTATGCCCTATGATAAAATCCTCACCGAATTGAATGCACTCCCCATCAGTCGATTGGAGGTCGGAACAACCTCCGTGCAGGCTGGTTGGAAACACGAGGGAGAGTTCCGATGGGCTGCCTTCTCTGGCTGGAACATGGAAAACAGAAGAGGCAACGAACACATTGCCGGAAGTTCATCAAGCACCGAATACAAATCGCTTATCACACTCTCCATGTTCCGAAGTCGCAAGACGGATTACCATATCGGCGGAGCATTCGGCATGGGACGCATGTCCCGGTTTATGCTACTCACAAAGTTGGGGTGGATTGACGAGCGTTCGGAATATACAGACCTGAAGCGCGAAATAGCTTTCACGAAAACCTTTGGCAGTTTGGGGTGGCAATGGCTATGGCGCAGCGGAAAGCAATGGCTGTTGGAATGGAGCGGCGATGCTGCCTACTACCATAATCGTTCCAAGCGGATTGTCATGCCCTATGCCGTCATGGACAAGAAGATAACACGGTTGGTAAACGACACCTACGCTGCCAAGACCGCTCATCTTTGGTCATTGGGAACACAATATGCCGTCTATCATCACCCGAGGCAATGGAAAGGAGTAGGGCTGTTTCTCCAGGCAGCTTTTGCCTACAGCCATACAACTTTGATTCATCAGGTGGAAGCAGACGCGTCCGTCGGTGTGCTCTTCTGACTATAAAATACTTAGAACAATGAACAAAACTAACAAATAAACACATAGAATATGAATAAAAGTATTTTCAGACACAAATCGTACAGGAACTTTGCCGCCCTTGCGGTATTCTGCATAGCGGTATCTTCCTGCAACGAGTACAAAGAAGACGGTACGGAAACACGAACTGTCAGCCACCGCCTCTCTCTCAACATGCCGCTCAATATCAAGGATGCAACACTGACTGAAGGAACGGCGGTGCTGACCAATATCCGAACCCGAGAGCAATACAACATCGAAAGTTTCACTCCGTCAGACAAAGGGTTCATAGCTGACATATCGCTACCAGAAGGCAATTACAACATCGCCGTGAAAGGCACCATCAGCTATCAGCTCAACAAGCAGAGCATCGAAGCTAAGGTCAAGGCAAACCATGAAAACGTCGCCATTGGTGAGGTGGAACAAAAGACAACGACGGATATAGCCCTAAACGTCTATTCAGCACAGGAGGGATTTGTCATATCCGAAATATTCTTCACCGGCACGACAACGCCCGACGGATTCATGTACACTGACGACCAATACATAAAAATTGGCAACAACAGCGACACGACAATGTATGCCGACGGTATTGCTTTCATCGAGTCGTTCTTCACCAGTGACGACAAGCACGACTATCAGCCCAACATCATGGACGAAGCAATGACCATCGTGGCCATCTACGTTGTGCCAGGAACAGGGCGCGACGTGCCTGTCCAGCCGGGCGAAGAGCTCCTCATTGCACTAACAGCTATCGACCACCGCCCCATCAACCCCAACTCCTTCGACCTGAGCAAGGCTGATTTTGAAATCTACGACAAATGCTCACACCCCGAAGGCGATCAGGACAATCCGAAGGTACCCAATCTCGTGAACTGGTATGCTAACTTCGAGGGAACTTTTGTCATGCACACACGTGGCGTAAAGAGTTATGCACTGGCACGCCCAATGGTGGATATGAAAACATACATGACGAAGTTTCGCTACAAATTTGGCTACATCTTCCGACAGGGCGATTTCGTCGTGCCTATGGACGAACGTGAATACTTCATGCCAAACTCATGGATTATCGATGCCGTTAACCTTGCCGTACCCACTGTACACGAGTGGAATCTCGTTTCGCCGACACTCGACAAGGGCTTTACCTACTGCGGCCATGTGGATTTCGACGAGACACGCTACAACAAGTCTGTCATACGAAAGAAGGAAGGCCGCAAATGGATAGACACCAACAACTCTACAGAAGACTTCCTGCCCAATGCCGTACCTTCCTGCCTGAGGAAGCCGTAAGCAATGTTTGAGAAAATGACTAACCACAAAGGCAGCAACAGTAGACGCTGCTTGAATGACAATGAAACATAAGAAAGAGATATAGACAACAATGAAACAAATTCTCACCATCGTTGCAGCCTTTATTGCCTGCAACCTCTGCGCACAGGAAAGCCTCATTGAGACGGACAAGACCATCCGCAAAGGCGTACTGTCGAACGGAATGACCTATTACATTCGCCACAACAACCAGACAAAGGGAGTGGCAGAGTTCTACATTGCCCAGAAAGTGGGTTCCATTCTCGAAGAGCCTAGACAACGAGGACTGGCTCACTTCCTCGAACACATGGCCTTCAATGGCACACGCCACTTTCCCGGTGACTCCATTCAGCCCGGCATCGTCAAGTGGTGCGAGAGCGTCGGTATCAAATTCGGCACCAACCTCAACGCCTACACCAGTGTGGACCAAACAGTTTACAACATATCCGCAGTGCCTGTAGGAAGAGAGGGAGTGATAGACTCCTGCCTGCTCATACTCCACGACTGGAGCCACGACCTGCTTCTCACTGACCGTGAGATTGACAAGGAACGTGGGGTTATCGAGGAAGAATGGCGTTCAAGGCGCACGGGAATGGCAATGCAGCGACTTGCCGAGCAGTCCATGCCAGTCATCTATGCTGGCACCAAATACGCCGACTGTATGCCCATTGGCAACATGGACATCGTAAGAAACTTCCCATATAAAGACCTGCGCGACTACTACCACCGCTGGTACCGACCCGACTTGCAGGCAATTATCGTCATCGGCGATATTGACGAAGACCAAATCGAAGCGAAAATTAAAGCACTCTTCAGTCCCATTCCCATGCCGAAGAACCCTGCCCCGCGCATCTATTATCCTGTCGGTGACAACCAACGAATGATAGTCTACACCGCAACCGACAAAGAACAACCCACCGTGAACTTTACCCTCTATATGAAACGGGACATCACTCCGAAAGAACAGCGAAACACACTCCGCAACTATGCCGATGACTACAAGACAAGTATCCTCCGCATGGCTATCAACGACCGGTTGGAAGAGCTGACCAGAGCCGCCAACACACCTTTCATATCGGCATCCGTGCGCGACGGTAACTTCTTCATGTCGACCACGAAGGATGTTTTTGAACTATCGGGCGTGTTCAAGGAGGGAAAAGTAGCCGAAGGTATCAGAATGCTTGTAGGAGAGGTGGAACGTACGCGTGCCAACGGTATCACCGAGCAGGAACTCAAACGGGGGAAAGCCGAAATGCTCTCCTATGCCGAAAGTGGCTACAACGATCGCGACAACCGCCGCAACGGCGACTTTGTGGAGGCATGCGTGGAAAACTTCCTCGAAGCAGCCCCCATCATCGCTCCCGAAAAGGAACTCGAAATCGTCAGACAGCTGGATGCCACCGTTACACTTGCCGATATCAATGCGCTGGCAAAGGAAATCATCACCAACAAAAATCAGGTGGTAACGCTATTCGGTCCGGAAAAAGACAGCTTCACGATGCCCTCGAAGTCAACCATCGAAAAAACAATATTGAAAGCACAGACAGAACGGTATGCGCCTTATGTGGAGAAAGAATTGTCCGACAGGCTCATCGACACGCTCCCCACGCCGGGCAGCATTGTCACCGAACGCAGTTACAAATACGGCTACACCGAGCTGACGCTCTCCAACGGAATGCACGTCTATGTGCGACCGACCGACTTTGAGGCCGACGAGGTGAACCTCAAGCTCTTTAGCATGGGCGGAAAGAGCCACTACCCCGACGAGGATATGCCCAACCTGACCTACCTGATGTCGGGAGCAACCATTGGCGGCGTTGGGCAGTACGACAACCTTACATTGGAAAAGATGCTGGCAGGAAAGACCGCATCCGTCAGTCCCTTCATAGACGACGAGACAGAAGGTATGAGAGGAAGCTCTAACGTAAAGGATATCCAGACACTCCTCGAACTGATACACCTACATTTCACACAACCCAGAAAAGACCCTGAAGCATTCCGCAACCTCATGGAGCAACAGGACGAATTTCTTACCAACTCTCACGTCAATCCGATGATTGCCTACAACGACACCCTGCACAAAGTGGCATACGCTACTGACCGATTAGAGTCTATGAATAAAAAACTCCTGAAAAAGGTCAGTTACGACCGCATCATGCAAATCTATAAGGAACGCTTTGCCAACGCTGCCGATTTCAAGCTCATACTGACGGGCAACATCGACCTCGAACGCCTCCGCCCCTTGCTCTGCCTATACATGGCAACTCTTCCTGCCAACGACACCTTTGAACAAGTGGGAACACACGGTGCAAAGCTCATCGACGGAGAAAAAATCCACATCTTCACCAAAGAGCAGACCACGCCGTCAGCCATCACCACCATCGTCATTAAAGGCAAGATGGAATACAACAACCGTAACGATCTGCTCATGGACGCTATCGGGCAGCTCCTGCGCATCGTCTATACCGACAAGGTGCGCGAGGAGAAAGGCGGCGTCTATGACGTACAGGTATCCGGAAGCCTACAGCACCATCCCTATGATGAAGCCATGCTGCGTATAGCTTTCCAAACCGACCCGCAGAAATATAAAGAACTCATTCCCATCATCTACGAGCAACTTCACAAGATGGCGGACGAAGGACCCACACAGGAAGACCTCGACAAGGTGAAAACCTACGAGTTGAAAGTGTACAATCAGGTACAGCGTATGAACAACTACTGGGAATACGTCGTCTACAACGACCTCTTCAACGGAATAGACGTAGACACCAACTTCCAATCCATCGTCGAAAGCATGACCAGCGAAGAAATCCGCAACACCCTTCGGCAACTTCTCAATCAAAAAAACTGCATCGAAGTAACAATGACACAAAAACCAAACACAAGGTAAAGAAAAAAGCACTCACGGAACAGTAGTCCCTAAAAAACTCGCCAGCTTTTCTTCGAAAACTCGCGAGCCTTTTAGGGACTGTTCCGTAACATTTTTCAAAAAACCAATTATTGCCCCTAATACAAGCAGCTTACACAACAAGATTTTGGATGGCTTAACGGTTTCCAACCCACACAAATTAAAAAACGGGAAGCCAGATTTTTTGTTATAAAAGACTCTACATTCTATTTTTAATGTTGCATATAAGGACACAAAAATCCTGATTTGTAAATTTAGATAAAAATTTTTAACTACACAAATAGACATTTGACTTTACAAACAAATGCTGTAAAACAGCACAAGAGATTAACTAAATCATAGAAGTAATAATACGACTTTATAGCGCTTCGTGTGGGTAAGATGAGAAATCTTAGATATATTTGGTGTGGTATTGGGGTTACGATTATATACTTTGTGGTGTGGGGCTTGAAACCGATTTACCTACCCGAAACGTTATAGATCCCTCCTACTCCTGTTAATTTTATTTTAATCTTCCCAGACATGGAAAAAATGTTTTGCCTTTGTTGAGTTTAATTCTTCATCATCAATCCAGTCGTCTACTCCAACTTCCATCCTCGGATTCTCACTTGGCGAAGTTGCTGCCAGTACAGGTTCACCCATTTCGAAAATAGTAATGTTTGGTGCTATATATTTTTTCTTTATCTGATTGTATATTTCTATTTTTTTTGTTTCCATCTTTTTACATTTTAAGCATTAAAATTTAAAAACAGGACGTATAAAGCATCCTGCTGTTGCAGTACGGTGCCATTGTAAGTATTGTTTATCCTTAATATTATATAACCAAAAAAATGATGAGTTTGAATTCTCGGAAACATTAATCCAATAACGGGATGGTTGCCAATCGTGATACGGTGGTAAGAATCCAATAAAACAATCATGATAAACCTCGTCTTCACCATACCGTTCTGTTGATTCCATAAAATCATTAAGTCTTCCATAGTCCCACGGTTGGGTTGTATAATGT